>Ga0209427_10003726_pt1 | contig 17812 bp, 18 predicted proteins | sample DeeMarSWOR136_30_FD_187465 | JGI IMG/M metagenome (GOLD analysis project Ga0209427, IMG submission 187465) | Marine sediment microbial communities from White Oak River estuary, North Carolina - WOR-1-36_30 (SPAdes) (version 2) | ecosystem: Environmental > Aquatic > Marine > Intertidal zone >...
TGCCACCGGTCACGGCCAGCAACTTCCCATACAGGGGAATATCCCAATGCCAGTCGAGTCCGGCTTCTGCAAACGCCTCGTTGAACGCCACCCGGTGGCCATCCCGCTCGGTATCTGCAAGCGTCCCGTCCACGTCGAAAATCAGCGCTTCGAGGCCCATGTCACCACCATGCCACAAATTTCGGCTACTTTCCGGCGCCCTGCCGCCGCGACAGCCGGTCGCCTCCGGTTGCTCCCCCCAACCCTTTCTGGTATAGATTCGCGCTTATTTTTTAGGGGGTTGGCCGCTTTTTCGGCCCCGATTATCGCAGGAGTTGAAGAATGACAGCCAGGAAGAAAAAGGTAGAACCAAAAGAAGCCGTGCAGGTTCTGCCAGTCGCCGGCATCAAGCCCTACGTGGCGAAGAAAGGCGAAAAGTACATGAACAAGAAGCAGCAAGAGCACTTCCGCAAGGTGCTGCTTGCCTGGCGCAAGGAACTCGAGGAAGAAATCACGCGCACCGTGCACCAGATGCGTGATGAACCCGAGAATCCGCCCGATCCAAACGACCGCGCGAGCCAGGAAACGGACATGTCTCTTGAACTGCGTTCGCGCGATCGCGAGCGCAAGCTGATCAAGAAAATTGACGAGGCCATCGCGCGTCTCGATGAAGGCGAGTATGGCTATTGTGAGGAGTGTGGCGTCGAGATCGGCATCGAACGCCTCGAGGCTCGCCCCACGGCCGAGATGTGCATCGATTGCAAGACGCTCGGCGAAATCCGCGAAAAGCAGATGGGCTAAACGCCCCTTTCCTTCAACGGACACACCTTCGGTTCCCTACCCTCTTGATCCGTCACGCCGCCAACGTGCGCCCCGACGGATCAGCCCCTGATGATGCCGCGCGACGCGTCGCGCACTGAGGCAACGTGGAGTTGATGCTGCTCGTGCAAGCGGTGATCCTCGGCATCGTCGAGGGGCTGACCGAGTTCTTGCCGGTTTCTTCCACCGGGCATTTGATCATCGTTGGAGACACGCTTGGATTTACTGGCGAGCGCGCCAAAGCCTTCGAGATATTCATCCAGCTCGGGTCCATTCTCGGCGTGATGTGGTACTACCGTGCGCGGGTATGGGCGCTCGCCTCCGGCATGCATCGCGCGCCGGAGCGCCGCTTCATCTTGAATCTGTTCATCGCGTTTCTTCCCGCGGCCGTGATTGGATTGCTTACCCACAAGTACATCAAAGCCTACTTGTTCAGTCCCATCACGGTCGCAGTTGCCCTGATCGTCGGCGGATTCCTGATCTTCGTCATCGAGCGCTGGCACAAACACCGCGGCGCGCGGATCCACAGTGTGGACGAGGTAACGCCGCTCGATGCCTTCAAAGTCGGTATTGCACAGACGTTTTCACTATTCCCTGGCACCTCACGTGCCGGTGCCACTATTATGGGCGGCCTGCTCACCGGTTTGTCGCGCACGACCGCAACCGAGTTCTCGTTCTTCCTGGCGATGCCCACCATGTTCGCGGCAACACTCTACGACCTCTTCAAGAGCCGCGAGTACCTGCAAGCGAGCGACACCCTGCTCTTCGCTGTTGGTTTTGTGGTGGCTTTCATCACTGCGGTGTTTGTGGTGAAAGGTTTCCTGAAGTATGTCGCGCGCCACACCTTCCGGCCATTCGCCTGGTATCGCATCGGCTTCGGAATCCTGGTTCTGTTCTACTTCTGGTAACGGCGCATGGAGTGGATTACCCAGTTCATCGACCTCGTGCTGCATCTTGATCAGCACCTTGGCGTATTCCTGCAGGAACATGGCGCTTGGATCTATCTGCTGCTGTTCATTATCGTATTTTGCGAAACGGGACTGGTCGTGACGCCTTTCCTGCCAGGCGATTCGCTGCTGTTCGTGGCCGGCACGCTCGCCGCCGCGGGCGGCATGGATGTCTACTGGCTGATGGCGATACTCGTTGCGGCCGCGATCCTCGGCGACACCGTGAACTACGGCATCGGTGCCTATCTCGGCGCCAAAGTCTTCCAGCGAGACTACCGCTGGCTGAACCGCAGCCACCTTGAGCGCACACACCAGTTTTATGAGCGCCATGGTGGCAAGACAATCATCATCGCCCGGTTTGTGCCCATCATCCGTACCTTCGCACCCTTCGTGGCCGGCGCAGCCAACATGACCTATGGGCGCTTCCTCGCCTATAACGTCGTCGGTGCCCTGCTCTGGGTGATATTGTTGTTGTTGGCCGGTTACTTCTTTGGGAATCTGTCCTGGGTGAAGACAAACCTGAGTCTGGTGATCCTCGGTATCATCGTCCTCTCCCTTGTCCCGATCGCCGTCGAGTACTGGCGCCACCGCCGCCACGGCTGAGCACGCCGCATCCCGCACGGGCTTGGAAGGTTGCCCGGCCTTGGACTATGTTTAATCGAGGGCGGCACGCCCCGGGGGGATAGCCATGAGCCCAGAGGGCTCAGGATCAAGTACACCGACCAAGACCAGGGTACGGGTCCTGGTTGCGGACGATTCGCGCGTCATCCGCAAAGCCGTCACCAAGATTCTTGGTGACCGGTTCGACGTGGTCGAAGCCGAGGACGGCGAGGATTGCTGGACCCGGCTGGAGCCGGATGACCAGATAGAGGTCCTCATTACCGATATCGACATGCCGCGACTTGATGGCTACGGGCTCATCTGCCGCGTACGCGCAGCCGAGGAGGGCCGCATCCGCGACCTTCCGGTCATCGTCATCACGGGCGCGCAGGACGATCTCACCCGCGAGCGCGCATTCGCCTGTGGCGCGACCGATTTCATCACCAAACCCATCGATGGCGTCCAGCTCCTGTCACGAGCACGCGCCCATGCCAAGATCGACCAGGCCCGCAGACTGCTGAGTGAGGAAACTGAGACGGCTGCGCAGACCGGTGCTTCCGATGGCATTACCGGCCTGCATAGTCGCCGCTACTTGCTCGAGCGCGGGGCCCAAGATTTCACCGCCGCGAGGCGCCACGAGCGCGAGCTTTCCATTATCCGCATGGACGTAGACCAGTTCGCCGACATCGTCGCCAACCATGGCGAGGCAGTCGCCCAACAGGTGCTGCGTTTCGTCGGCCAGGCCCTCAAGCGCACCGCCCGAACTGAAGACACTCTCGCCCGCCTGATCGATAGCGAATTTGCCATTTTGGCGCCCGCAACCAGCCGCATGGATGCTGCCGTGCTTTGCGAGCGCGTACGCGCCGCCGTGTCCCAGCGCACCTTCAACGAAGGCGGCGTCGATCTACCGCTCACCGTGAGCCTTGGTCTCGCCACCCAGCGACGCGACCCGACCGATACCTTTGAGGAACTGCTGCACACGGCCAGCCAGCGCCTGACGCTTGCCAAGGCCCAGGGTGGCAACCGCCTTGGGGTTGGCTACGAGGACCAGCTAACGGCGCCGGAAGAGGCCGTGATGGAACAACCGGACCTGGAGCGTGCCATCGAGATGCTTGTCGCCGGCGACGGGGGTAAACTTATCCCCTATCTGCCCGATCTGGTGCAAAAGGTGATGCCGCTCATCGAGTTCGGCCACCGCAACCTGGACTTCGGGTCAGCGTTCGATCTGGACGCACTGAAGAAAAGGTTGTCACGGCTCAAATGAGATTCTTGTCGCACCGAAGCACTGCGCCCTCACCCGACAGTCCGTTCCGAACCGCGTTCCGCGGCCGCTTCACCAATCTCCTGACCTGGCAACGTCTCGATGACTTCTGGCAGGTGTTGCGTACGCATGCCGGCGATGGCTGGTACATTTATGCGATTGGGCTCGATGTTCCCGCCGCGCCGCGCGGCGCAGAGGATGTAACGCGCTTCATCGACGCCGTTGATGTGCTGCTGCGCGCAGAGCATGACGAGGACTACTGCGGCATCGTGTATGTCGACGATCCCGGCAATCCCGGCTTCATCAAGATCTTCGATCCCGCACACCTCGGTGTGTCGTGCGGCTTCTCCAACAACCCGCCGATGCCCGGATGGATCCTGACGCGCCAGCCGCCGGAACCGGTGCAGGACAACCGCACGCTGCCGCAGAACCGCCGCCGTTGGTGGCAGTCCCTCTGGACCTGACGCGCGGGCAATGACCAGCGCGTTCACGCCCGCGTGGTGGTGTCGCGGGCCGCACCTGCAAACGCTCTGGCCATATTTCATGCGACGCGGGCCCAATCCACGCCTGCGGCGTGAGCGTCTGGAATTGCCGGATGGCGATTTCCTCGATCTCGACTGGAATGCCAATACCAGCGGGCCGATCGTGCTGATCCTGCACGGTCTGGAAGGTTCTTCGCGATCGCACTATGCCCGCGCGCTGCTCGCCGTCACCCACGCACGTGGCTGGCGTGGCGCCCTGCTGCACTTTCGGGGCTGCAGTGGTGAGCCGAATCGGCTTGCACGCGGTTACCACTCCGGCGACACCGCCGACCTCGCGCACGTCGTCGAGGTTCTGCGTACCCGCCAACACAGCGCGCAGATCGCCGTGGTTGGTTTCTCGCTCGGCGGCAATGTGCTGCTCAAGTGGCTCGGCGAGTCAGGGGAGCGTGCACCGATCGATGCCGCCGTGGCGGTGTCCGTTCCATTCGCACTCGGTGAATGCGCCGATCGCCTGGCGCATGGCTTTTCGCGCATTTACCAGTGGGAACTCATGCATCGCATGCGCCGCTCCGTGGCGCACAAGCGCGAGCGCATCGCCATGCCACTTGCTATCACTGACCTTTCGCGGTTGCGCACCTTCCGCGAGTTCGATGAGCACGTTACCGCGCCCCTGCATGGCTTTCGCGGCGCAACACATTATTATGATGTCTCAAGCTGCCGACAATACCTGTCCGGCATTTCCCATCCGACACTTATCGTGCATGCGCTCGATGATCCATTCATGACGCCTGCAACCGCGCCGACAGCCGAGGAAGTCTCGCGCAGCACAACACTCGAGCTGCATCGCTCCGGTGGGCATGTGGGATTCGTTTCCGGCCGATGGCCTTGGCAGGCGCGCTATTGGCTGGACCAGCGTATTCCGGCATTTCTCGCACCGCATTTCGGTGCGGCATGAGCGACGCACCGACGCACTCCACGACCGTGCACCGCCGTGTGCGACGGCTTCGCTGGATTGCGTTCGCGCTTGTCATCGGCGCATACATCATCTCCTTCTTCCATCGCGTCGCGCCCGCCACCATTGCGACCGACCTTCAACAGGCGTTCTCCGCCAGTGCCACTGCGCTCGGCGTGCTGGCCGCGACGTATTTCTACATTTACACCTTCATGCAGATCCCCACCGGTGTACTGGTCGACACTCTTGGGCCGCGCCGCATCCTTACGCTTGGCGGTATCATCGCCGGCATCGGGTCCTTCCTGTTCGGTACGGCTGACACGCTCGCACTCGCCTCTCTTGGGCGCCTGCTGGTGGGGCTTGGCGTCTCGGTCACTTTCATCGCGATGCTCAAGCTAAACGCCCAGTGGTTTCACGAGCGTCAATTCGGGACCACCACCGGTCTTGGTATCCTGCTCGGCAACATAGGCGCCATCCTGGGTGCCGCACCACTTGCCTGGCTGCTCGGCCTCTTGAGCTGGCGCACGGTGTTTGAAATCGTGGGTGCGGTCACGCTGGCGCTCGCCGCCGGCAGCTGGTGGCTAATCCGCGATCACCCAGGCGCAGCGGGACTCCCGAGCCTGCGTGAATTGCATGGCGAGGAGGCACACGCGGCCCACGAGGGCCACTGGTGGCACGGACTGGTGACGGTGTTGCGCAATCGCGCCACCTGGCCAAGTTTCTGGGTAAACCTGGGCCTGGCCGGCGCGTTCTTCGCATTTGCCGGCCTTTGGGCCGTGCCTTTCCTGCGCGACGCCTATGGCATGTCCCGCGCGGTCGCGACGGCGCACACCAGTCTCCTGCTCGCCGGTTTTGCGCTGGGAGCACTCAGTCTCGGCACCCTGTCGGATCGCATCGGACGACGCCGACCGGTAGTGATCGGCGCGGCCCTCGTGCATGTCGCGAGCTGGCTGCCACTGCTCGGGCAAATGCCCCTAGCTGGCGGCCTGTCTTACGCTTTGTTCTTCATCATGGGCGTCTCTGCCGCAGCATTCACGCTCAGCTGGGCATGCGTAAAGGAGGTCAACCCGCATGCGCTTTCCGGCATGGCGACCAGCGTCGCCAACACCGGCGCTTTTCTCGGCGCGGGCATCTTGCAACCCCTGGTAGGATACGCGCTCGATCACACCGCGGCCGGTGGCCCCGGCGGCGCGCTTCACGCTTCAGACTACCGCGTCGGGCTTTTCGTACTGTTCGGCTCTGTACTGATCGGCTTCACGGCGACGCTGTTCATCCGCGAGACTTACTGCCGGTACGTCCGTGTGCCGTGACGCGGTTGCTCAATTTGCTTCGGTGAAAAATGCGCGCGAGCGGGGAAAATCGACGAAGGATTCCTGCAAGCGCCGCATTTCTGCCAGCAGTTTCTCACCCTCGGGTGAACCCAGGGCAGCCATGAGATCGCGGGCGTTGTCCCACCAGTACTCCAGTACTGCATCGAATGGTTCTTCCTGCCCACGCTCCTGCATGAGGCGCTCATTGATGTCCGGCAGCTGGAGGCTCAGGTTGCGGGTCGAACGCTTGGCACCCGTTGCCTTGACGATTCGCTCGACAAGTGCAGCGAACTGCGGATCGCTCCAGTGGCGACGAAATTCCTCGGGACTAACGTCCGCACGGCGACGGAAGCAGTTAATAAAGCGGATCATCCGGGTCCTCGCTCTGTTGTGGGTCCAGGCAGCGCCTTCCTGAAAATATAGCGCAATTCGCTGCTGACGCGTGAATTTGCGGGGTGGCTAGGGCCCGGCGCGCATCGCAAGCCAGAAAGGAAGCGTGACAATCGCCGCGACGATATTGAGCGCAATCACCGACGCAACCAGCCGCCCATCGCCCTTCATCTGCGTCGCGAGAATGTATGCCGACGACGCTGTCGGCAGTGCGGCGAGCACCAGCGCAGAGTCGAAATAGACGCCAGTCAGACCAAATGCCCGTGCCGCGACATATCCCACGGCCGGCACCGCGAGAAGCTTGACCGCCACAAGATAACTCATCAGCCGCTTTCGCTCCGTCAGTGCCTCGAGGTGCAGGCCCGCGCCCACCGCGATGAGGCCGATGGGCAGCGCGGCCTCCCCGAGGAAATGCAGGGTCGTGCTCGCGATGGTTGGCACCGGCAGTCCAAACAATGCCCATGCAATGCCGGCCAGCGTGGAAACGATCAGCGGATTGCGCGCCAGTTCACCCCACAATCTCCCATCACCGTGATGCGCGAGTGCCCACACTGCAACAACGTTGGCGACTGGAATCATCACACCGACCAGCAGCCCGAATACTGCGATTCCATCGAGCCCATGCATGGTGCCGAGGATCGCAAGCCCGACGTAGGAATTAAAACGAAACGCGCACTGAAACCCCGAGGCAAACACCATCTTCGGTGGCGAAAACAACGGCTTTGCAAGATAGCCGAGCACGATGCCGGCGGACGTGAAGATGAGCGCTGTCGCGATCAGTCCGCCCGCCGCGCCGAACCTAATGCCCCCACGCGCAAGCGCACCAAAAAGCAGGGCTGGAAACAAAATGTAATAGACGAAGCGTTCCAGCCCGCGCCAGAATTCGTCGGCGAATCCGCCGTAGCGGCGTAACAGGAAGCCGAGCGCAATCAGCGCGAAATCGGGTACCAACAGCTCGGCGATGCTCATGCGAGCCGAAAGTCTCCCCGAACCGCATGCCTATGGCAATGCGTCCCGGCGCCCCGCGACACACGACAGCGGCCCGTCCCCTTTTTCGCACCTAAGGGAAGGACGAGCTCAGCGCCAGCGCAAACGCTTTGTGGTCCAGATCTCCAGCCTTGCCGTAGCCTAGCGAAACCGGTGGGCCGAGCGTTCTATCTGCCCGTTCGCCAGTCGTCGCCGCGTCGAAGCGTTGCAGCCAAACCGCTGCCCTCAAGGCCGCCCTGCTTGTTGTTTCAGTCGCTCACGTAGCTGCCTCCGGGATCGGTCGGTTCTGCCGCACCCCCCGAGGGCGAATCGACACTGATGTGAGCAACGTTAAGAGCGCCGCGGAGCGCAAGCTGTAGCGGGAAGACGTCAGGCTAATCGAATCAACCAACGCCGGCCGACTGAGAATCGGTGCCGCAACCAATCCCACTAATGGAACGCACTTATCCTTTCACTTCAATATGTTACCTATTCTTTCTCACACAGAGATGATCTTGAAATAGAGCACTCGTCGCCCCTGCCAACTGCCAACTACTGCCGGTGCCTCTAAGCACTCTGCGGACTACCCCGGGAAAGGCTGCGAACTGCGCCATTGCGCAAGCCATGACTAGCGTTGAGAAGTGCTTGCCGCGGGACATATCCCGGCGAAGCGGCACGCGTCGCAACGCGGCCGCATACGACAGACATCCTTTCCGTGGCGAACGATCAGCGCGTGGTACTCGTTAAACACCTGAGCATCCGCCCCAAGGTCATCCTCGAACATGTGTCGCAGGGTTTCATAGCCCTCGTCGCCTTTGATCATGCCAAGTCGCGCAAAAAAGCGTCGCGTATAGGCGTCGATCACAAATACCGGACGATCGAACGCATATAGCGCGATGTCATCCGCAGTCTCGGGGCCAATGCCATGCACTGCAATGAGCGCCGCACGCAGGTCATGGGTGTTCCGGCGTGCCAGCGCGCCTACTCCGCCCTGCTCCACCATCCACTGGCACATGTTCCTCAAGCGCTTGGCCTTCACGTTGAAATAGCCGGAAGGCTTCAGCCATTGCGCAAGACGCCTAGGAGGCGCGCGAACGATCGCCTCGGGCGTAAGCGCTCGCGCGTGTTTGAGATTGGCGATCGCGCGCTCGACATTCGTCCACGCCGTGTTCTGCGTGAGCACCGCACCCACCATGATCTCGAAGCGGGAGTCGCCCGGCCACCAGTGCTGCGCCCCGTAGGTGCGCAGCAACCTTTGGTATACCGCCCGAAGACTGGGGCTCGTTCGGCGACTAGCTTTCTTCCGGCGGCTTGAGGTCACGAAAGGACTTCCACAGCATTAGGTCGTACACGATCTTCATTCCCGCGCCGATCATAAGCGGCGTGGCGAGTGCGACACCCTGCATGAGAAACCCGGCGACAAATGGTCCCACCGCCCAGCCTCCCATGCGCACGAGGCTCGTAATCCCCGATGCCCAGGTGCGCTCCTCGGGACGGACCACCGCCATGACATATGACTGGCGGGTCGGCACGTCCATCTCGACCAGCAGTTCCCGGAGAAGAAACAACCCCGCGGCCAACGAGAACGATGGCACAAATGCCACCGCAATGAGCATCAGGCTGGACGGAATATGCGTGAACACCATGGTGTTGACCAGCCCGATCCGCCGGGCCAGCCAGGCCGCAGCAAAATGCGAGATCGCGTTGGCGCTGCGCGCCAGGAAAAACAGTATCGCAATTGCCATCTCCCCCGCCCCAAAACGCTCGAAGAAGAAATAGGCGATGAGTGCGGTGCCGAGAAACCCACCGGCTATGCTGTCGATCGCAAACAGTCCGGAGATTCGCAGGACAATTCGGCGACTCTCGGGGTCAATTCGCGGCCCCGGCACCGATGACCGGACAGGCGCTTCGGCGACTGGCGAGAGCGCCATGTACAGAAGTGCCTGTAGCGCCATCAGTGCCACGTACAGTCCGAACACACTTTGGAACGCCGCCACCTCCTCAACGCCAAATGTCAACTGCAACAGCGCGGGTAACGCCGCAGCCAGTCCGCCTAACGCATGTCCGACGTCCTGCATTACGTTGTACCAGGCAAACGCACGGGTTCGATCTCCGGCCGCACCGGTACCGGGCAGAATCGCCTGCTCAAGCACGAGCTGGGCCCCACGGTCGCGGCCCATTCCGTTCACCATCCCGAGGAATGCCGCAGCGCTGGCCGCGGCAATGCCTGCACTTAGCATCAGCGCCGCGCCACCCGTCCCGGCGAGCAATGTCAGCAGAATCAGCGCACGGCGCCGGCCAAATTTGTCCCCGAGGAACGTGACGATGAGCGCCGATACCGCCGCGCCGCTCAGTCCGGCACCAATGACAATTCCGATGTCGCGTGCCGCGAACCCGCGCCGCGCGAGATAGAGGCCAAGCAGCACACCGATAAGGCCGGTGGCAAAGGCCCGCACGAATGCGGTCGTCAGCAGCAGCCGACGGTCGCGCGGACCGGCAGGCGTTTCAGGGGGGATCATGAGAAGTGCAGCGCCAAGACAACGAGATTTCCGAACCGCATTGAGTTTGCGGCAATCCTCAAACGCGCTTCAAGTGCTTGTCTACCGCGACCAGAAATTTCTTGCGTTGATCCGAGGAGCTAATCTCGTCGGCAAGTTGCCGACACAGGAGATCGAGATCACCGGTTTGCTTCGCGAAGCGCCTTACCAGCACACGCGCGACGGGCCCAAGCGCTCCGGCCAGACAAACTTCGATCTCGGCCAACGCCGCTACGTCAGTGGATGGCAGCGGGGTCCCGCCCGCGGTTACCAGGGCTTTCGCCTCCTCCGTCCCGGCGGGAGAGTGGATGTCGGCTCCTGATTCATCCGGATGGCCCGCGGTGGACATGAACGCGCGTTTCCCCTCCTCCAGCGGAATCGAATCGGCCAACAGGCGTCGCAACTCCTCCATGTTTGAGGCACGCTTCACGGCTTTCTTGACGATGACTCGGGCAAGCGGGCCGATGTAACCCGCAAGTTCCGCACTTACGGCCTCCAGCACTTCGGGGTCCCAGCCGGTGGCGAGCGCCACCTCGAGGCTGCTTTCCGGCTCGATAACGCGCGTCAACAACACTCGCGTCTGAGTGTCGATCTCGCCCGGTACCACGACCTCATACACTGGGTGCTCCTGACCATGCTTGTCCTTCTGCATGCCGAGATAGTGGAAAAGCCTGCCGTACTCCTCCGACAGGCAGGCGATCACATCGTAGAAAGAGCGCGACACCAGAATCTGGTTGGGCTGGGCGAAACTCATCACGCGCTGCGCCTTGTTGATGCCGTCGCCGAGCGGATTGAGCTGCCCGTTCAGACTCTTCACAACCTTGATAGGACCGAGATTCACCCCAATCCGGACCTGCAAACCTGCTCCGCTCTCGTGCGCGGCTTCGCGCAGCACATCCCGCAGTCCGAGCGACGCGATCAATGCCTCCTCCGGGTCGCCGAGAAAGCACAATGCCGCCCCATCCCCAGTATCGACAATGATGCGATTCTCCGGAGCAACGCGTGACACGGCGTGCGCGATGTAACCCTCGAGCAGAGCTTTGAGTTCGATCTGCCGATCGACGGGCTGCTGCGTGTAACGCGCGATGTCCGTGAAGACAACGCTGCACAGCCAGGTGCGAATGTGCCGGTCGTCCACGATTCGGGGCGCGTGCCCTACTCGCCTAGCATCTTCATGGCCTTCTCGAGACTGCGGCGCATGCGGTTAAATGAGGCGCCGAGCAAGCCGATCTCGTCGTTGCCCTTCTCGGAAAACTCCGGTGCATCCATCTGCCCACGACTCACCTCGTCGGCAATATGTGACATGCGGGTTACTGGGTTGATAACGATTAACCGCAGCATAATGTTCAGCACCACAATGATCAGGAGAAAAACGCCGACCAGCGATCCCATAAATGTCTGGAACGCCCGCTCCGCCTGCGCGATCGGAACCGACATTGGCACCGAAACAACCTGAGCGCCGACGATCTCGTTAAGCTTCCAGCCGAAACCGTTGGCCTCACCGTAGAGCGCCAACATGGTCTTGGGCGCTGCCTCGACGGTGCTATGGCATACCAGGCAGCCACCGTCAGTAATCTTGATCGGTCGCGCAAGATACAGCGTTGCACCGGTAGGTGTCTCGCGCACACCGATAAGCTCCTTGGTCTCGGCACGATTGCGGAACTCCTGGATAATGTCGGCCTCCCAGTCGGCGGCACGGTCGCGCGGGTTGGTTGGATTCAGTGTCGCTTCCTTGTATGTGTACTCCTGATGCGTCTTGCGCAGCTTGGCGAATGCCTGAGTCGCTGCATAGGCTGGCACCGTCTGCGGCAGGAAGGTGGTCTTCGTCTGCAGGGCAAGCAAGGGGCGGATCTCGCTAACCGTGTAGCTGCGTACCGCAAGCGCCGCTTCCATCATCATACCGGCTCGCTCCACGATCTCATTGCGCGCATTCTGTTGCAGAATCCGGTATGACAGCGATCCGATTAGCACCAGGCCAAGCGCCAGCACTGCAATCAGCACGAGATTGAATTTAACGACAAGTTTCATAATACCCCTCCAGTCTCCGTTTCTTCTTGGTAGATCGACGGCAGCGTACTACTTGCCCTTCGTATTTCAGGAACAGTTAGGTAGTTGGGTGTAGGCCCGCGTGAAGCCAATGAGGCTTATCGTGATCGTCTTCAGGCCCTTGGGCGCCCACGTCGGCCAGAAATGCAGGCGCACACTGGCCTCGCGGCCAAGCTTGAACTGCTCTATGAGCGTGGCGGCTTGCTTATGGAAAACAGCAGTCTGCTCCAGATTGATCTCATCGAAAGGAATCAGTGACTGATCGTCCACCGCAATTCCGGCGCCTGGTTTACTGCCGTCGATGTTGGACTCCGTGACGATGGCGACGGATTGCTGGCCCACCCGCAGCCGCAGGCGAGTGTCCTGATACCCATCGTGCAGACTTACGAAATCCGTTTCAGCAACGCAGGGCGACTGGCCACTGAAAGGATCGTAGACACGCCGGGCGCTCCAGTCGGCAGCGACCGGCATCGCGACGCCGAGCGCGCCGGCGAACAACGCCATGCTGCCGAGCCGCCTGCTGGGCGCCGTCATTGCGTATCCCCCACCGTTTGAGGCTAACTGACAGCCGCCCCGTTTGTTATGTACTGTTCCCCGTACCATCCTAACGGGAGAGCCGTTACATGGGTAGGGCATGCACGGACACGACGCCTGATGCCGCCCCGGATGGTCAATTCCCGGCCATCGCCCGCCCACGCTCCATGGCTCGCAGGAATGCCTCACGCTGCTTGTCGTCAGCAATCTCCTCGCCCAACAATCGGAAGAACTCGCTGGCGTCCGCTGCGCGGCGGGCAGCATTTTTCACCAGGACCCGGGCGAAAGGTCCCAGGTAGACCGCCAACGCCTCGGTGGCGCGCCGCTGTTGTTCGCCATCTACCGCCGGGGTGGTGATAGGCTCGCTCACCCTGGCGCCTGGCTGCGGTGCGGTGGATGCCAGGGGTGGGGACGGAACTGGGGCTGGGGCTGGGGCTGGGGCTGGGGCCGCCTCCGACGTCACACGCTGCGTCAGGCTACGCGTGCGGCTAAGAAACGTGGTCTTTGCCTGCTCGGTCGGCAGAAAGTCGGCGAGTAGCCTCGAAAGCTCCTCCACGTTCTGTGTCTTGGTGGCCGCCTTGCTCACCAGTGACTTCGCCATGATCGGGCCAACATGGGGCTCCAGCGTAGATTCAAAACGTTGCAGCAACCCCGGTTCCCAGGCGGGACTGTGACCGATCCCCGTCGTCGCGCCTCCCCCCAGCGTCGGACGCCCAGATGATTTGCTGCCCTCCTTCAGACACACAAGCGCCTCATCGACGGTCTGCGGCCGATCCTTCGCATTGGGTTTCATCATCGCCACCAGCGCCTCGAGAAAATGAACGCTGAAGCGGTTGCGCAACAGATCGGCGGCGCGCGCCACGGGATCTGCCTCCTTGTCCTGAATGAGCGCAAGGCGCTCGGTGGCCACTACCGGCGCGACTCCGATGGCGCAGTGATACATCGTCGCCCCGATCGCGTAAATGTCGGTCCAGGGACCCTGTCGACCATCGGAGAAATACTGCTCGATCGGCGCGTACCCCGGCGTCACGACTCCGGTGAGAACCTGCGACTTCTGCTCGAGCGCCTGCCGGGCAGAACCGAAATCGAGCAGCACCGGAGTGCCGTCGCGCCGCAAACAAATGTTCGCCGGTTTGATATCGCGATGCAGAATATTCTTTGCATGCACGACCCGCAGACCCTCAAGGATCGGAACCACGATTGCGGTGATACGCGCCTCGTCGAGGTGCATTTCACGCGAGAGGATAGCGCTGAGCGGCTCTCCCGCCTCGTAGTCCATCACCAGGTAGGCCGTGTGGTGTGCTTCCAGGTAGCGCACCACCCTCACGATGTGCGACTCCCGGAACTTGGCTAGCGTGCGCGCCTCCTCGAGAAAGCGCTTCAGGCCGTACTCGTATGCCGGCGCATCGCCATCCGTCTTGGGCGTGACCGTGGAATCACCCTGCCGCACTGCGAACTGACTCGGCAAGTACTCCTTGATTGCAACGTCACATTCCAGATTGTGATCGAAGGCCCGATAGGTAATGCCGAAGCCGCCCACGCCCAATACATCGCGAATCTCGTAGGACTCGACGCGGGTACCGACGGGGAGCGCGTGCTGGTAGGGCTGGCTCATCTTTCTAGTGACCTCGCGGTCGAGCAGCATTGACCGCCCAAGACAAGCCATGCAGTTAACGCCCGACGCCCGGGTCCGTCAAGTTGCCAGCCCCGGCGGCTGGCCGCGAAGCCCCAACTCAGCCGCCGCCATGCCCCGACGTATTCCCGCTCTGGCACCAGGTATATAGGGCGTCATACATAACCATGCCGTAGCGCAACATCTCGTGGTCATCGGCGAAGTTCTTTGACAGTCCCATCGAAATAGCCAGCAACCCGTGCGATTGGGGCGTGAGTTCGGGTCGGCCTGTGTCGGCACCGCGCACGATGGCTGCCAGTCGCTGCAACACGGGATCGGTGAGATTGTGCTTCTTCAAGAAGGCGTCAAACGAGCAGAGCTCGCCAACGTGTCCATACTCCACATCTGGCACGTCATACGGAATGGCACCCTGCTCCGTCGCGACTCGCATCACGTCCTTCGCAGGAACGTAGAGAAACTCCGCGTGCTTGTCGATGAATCGCGCGATCAGCCAGGGACAGGCGATACGATCGATCTTGGGCCGCTCCCTGGTAACCCACCTCATATCCAGCCTTCTCCGCTCTTTTTCGAGGCTCACAGAGTGCCATGCCGGAAGTTCGAACGCGAGGGCCGCCGTCATTTCCGCAGTGGGCTTCCGTTCGTCCAACGAGAATTGCATCCCGCGCCTCGTCTGCAACAGAATTACCCATCATTACTTGCCTGATGTATTTCCGGGAGGTAACAAATGCGAATGCCCCAACTCTTTCTTGCAGTCCTGACTGCGCTGAGTGCGACGGTTCTTCTCCACGCTTGCGGCGGCGGCAACGGCGACCCAACCAACTCAGCCACGGTTTCTGCCTATGTCACGGACGACCTCGGCGACTACGACAGCGTTGAGTTCACGATCAATACGGTGCAATTGCGACACACCGGTGGCCGTACGTGCGAGATCATCCACGAACCGCTGGCGATCGATGCCGCCGAACTCGGCCATGATCAGATTGTCGAGCGCGTTGACACCACGATGTGCGAGGCGGGACCCTACAATCGGCTGCATGTCGAGCTGGGCGAGGACGTCACGCTGCGCCGAACCATAAACGGCCAGCCAACTACCGATCAATGCAAGTTCGTCTCCTATTACGATGACAACTCCGACCGGCCGAACCGGCTCTCCTGTGCGAATGGCGTTTGTTCTTTCGATATTACCGGCGCGATCAACCTCGTGGCGCAATCGCACGAGCATGTTGCGCTCGACGCCGACCTCAAGGAATTCACCGTTGACTTTGCCACGACGCCCTGTGAGGTGACGCTCAAGCTCTCGCCCCTGCATGCCGATGACAAACTGTCGGTGGGATACCGCACGAGCCTGTCCGGTTATGTTTCAGATCTCGACGAGACCTATGATCACTTCGTCCTGACGGTGGATGGCGGTACCTACACGGTTCAGTATGCTGGTGTTACCGACCAAAGTGGCATCGACACGCTGCTGGGACGCGCCGCCGCTGATCGCCTGAAGACCAAGGTACGCTGCCAGACGATTGACAACGGCACAACGCCACCCACCTGCACGGCTCAAAGCGTCGCGACGCAAACTCTGAAAACCATCACGGTGAAGGCGAAGGGTAATGTCTCGGCGCTCGATTCCAGCCTGCAGACTTTCACACTTGGTTATGGCGGCACCACGCTACTTGTGAACTACACCAAAGCGACGGAACTCGGCAAGCTCGAGGGTGTGCTCGCCGACGATGCCACCGCGGAGGTCACACTCTATGGGTTCGATCTGGACTACTTTCTGGCACGTGAAGTGGAAGTGACGGCCGGGAGCGGCGGCAACTAAAGGGCACGGCACCCTGGGTCGGCGCGCGACGAACGGCGCCAGGCCCGCGCCGCACCACACGGACGCTCGATGGTACTCCGTTTGGCGATCCGCACACGCACGATCCCCCAGTGTTGGTGCTCTCTGCATCGTCTGGCCCAAGACGATTTGGGCCCGCTGCGCGCGCAAGCGAGCGCACCGCACGGTTTATGTTCCGTGGACTAGACTAACAACGTGTCAACAATCCCCGCCGGAATGAATCGCAACGCACCCGTCACACTGTGGTACGGTCTGCTTCTCGCCGTTGGTATCTTCGTGTCCCTGCTCGCCATTGAAACGACACTGCTCGCGGTATGTGTCGGCCATGCGCCGAACGCGATCTCTCTGCCGCTGTTCGAGCAACTGCCGCTACTTGCCACACTATGGGGCTCCAACCCCGCGGCTGCTCTGTCGGTGACTGCGCAACAGGCGGTTTTCGTTGTGCAACATCGGCCAACCGCCACGGGCCTCCAGACTTGGGGCATCTACTACTACCCGCTTACCCTTGCCGTCCATCTGCTGATTGCCTTCATGGCATCCTCCTACTTCACTCGCCCAATGAATCGACGCTGGCAGATTCATGCGTTCGTATACGGCGCTGCCCTGCTCGGCCTGAGTGTCTCGTACGTGCGCCTGGCGTCGTGTTGCACCGTGGGCCCACGCTGGGTCTTTGATGTTCTGCTGCTGGCGCAAGCGCTTGACCCAATGAGCACGCTGCTAGCTTGGCAGCACCTTTATAGGCAACTCGAGCCGCTGTTACCGTGGATACAGGTGGTCATGGTGATCAGCGGTGCGACGCTCCTGTATGCGTCGCGACGAAGGCAGGTTGTGTCGCTGCCACCCGCGGCCCGTCGTCACGCCGACTGACCCGCTTCCTGCCTCAACTCTACCCGCAACAGCGGGTCCGCCCAACTGGCTGTCATCGAAGCAGACGCGCTGCCCAGCCGGCGGCAGCGCCAGTGAGCATCGGAGGCAATGGCCCGATTCGCCAGATGATCAGGCCTGCCACGGCAGCCACCATCAACACGCCGGTGAAGGCATCGGTCACTGCCGCCGGCAGCATCTGACTGAGCGTGATGATCAACAACCCGATCACCGCCGGACCAATACCCTTCAGAGCAGGCTTCATCCAGCGCCACTCCCTGATTCGCACCATCCACGGCAGAATTGACAGCATCAGGAGAAACGACGGCAAGAAGATCGCCAGCGCCGCGACCAGCGCGCCGGTGATCCCGGCGAGCTTGTATCCGACGAAGGCCGCCACCATCAGGATCGGTCCGGGTGTGAGCTGCCCTAGCGCAAGACCATCGAGAAACTCCCGATCGCTCAGCCAGCGCATCTGGTTTACCACCTGGTCTTGCATGAAGGCGAGCATACTCAGGCCGCCCCCAAACGAAAACGCGCCAACGCCAAAGAAAAATAGTGCAATGTCGACGAGACCCGTCTTACCCTCGGTCACCAAAGCGAGGGCTGCGCGATCAAGCGTGCCGCCGACAAACCTTAACGACAGCGCCACGCCGAG
>Ga0209427_10003727_pt1 | contig 17812 bp, 14 predicted proteins | sample DeeMarSWOR136_30_FD_187465 | JGI IMG/M metagenome (GOLD analysis project Ga0209427, IMG submission 187465) | Marine sediment microbial communities from White Oak River estuary, North Carolina - WOR-1-36_30 (SPAdes) (version 2) | ecosystem: Environmental > Aquatic > Marine > Intertidal zone >...
TAGGTATGATGAAGCTGGCTACTAAAAGCAGAGCAGCCAGTACTCCAAACATACTGGGATATTTCGTTTTCATTGTACCTCCTAAGTTTTGTAAACTCCTTGAGTTTTCTCTCGGAGACCTTCGGCAGAATTCGACCTTTCCGCCTCCGGTTTTGGGAACCCTTAACGGGGAAGTTATTCATTTTATAGTGGGTATTTGTTAAGCCTGCCCCTTCAGGCTACTCCACAGGCATACCAGAAAAACTTTTCTGGGTTTAAATCTTTGCGTCCCGGAGTCAGGACGGTTCTGTGTTTGCCTCCGCCGGTGCTTCCGGCTTCGACATCCTGTTATCAGCATCACCTCCTTTGTTTTTTAGATAGCCCAATAGTCAAGGATTTCTCCTCTTTGGATGGTACTATTTTACCACATCCTGTCAAGACTTCACGCCTGCAAGGCCCTCGTGTCTACGTTTGCAGCTTTTTCCTCCGGGGCAAAGGAAAAAGCTTTTTCTGTCAAGTCGGTACGTAGGAGATGCATGAGGCCGTGGACGGGTTCGACCCGCTGAACGGGGGGGCTATATGCTCCGAGGCTCGCGGCGAAGGTCGTTGGTTCAAATGCACCAACAAATTTTAGGAATTCCGAGCTTCTCTAAGCACAAGTGATTAGCACAAAAGGTAGGTTAAGTTCGATTCTTGTTATTGCGTTGAAATCAGGAACGAGACCGCCAGCTGACAGCAGGGGCATTAGTTGATGATTAAAAACCGCTAGAAAATGCAGCCCGCATGATGGCGACTATCGATATCTGGACAGGAGGATCATTTCTTTCGCAGCTTCTGAAACTTCCCTAGATACTTTGATTCAAGCTCTTTGCGCTCGGTTTCTTTCAAGCCTGCCTCTGAAAACAGAGCTAGTATTTCCTCAATCGGCGTACCATGTGATTTCTTTGTCGGTTCTCTTACAAAGATTGCCCCATCTTCCTTGAGCTTTCGAGATAGCGCCTTGACCGTATCCCGTCTCTCCGCCGGTGGTATATGATGGATTACTTTAATAACCAAGATAACATCAAACGTAGAATCGGGTATATCCAGTTCTCGTATGTCGCCAACTCGAAATTCCACGTTGCCGTACCTTTTCAGTCTCTTCCTTGCCTTAGCGATCCAGAAATCAGACATATCGACGCAGGTCAGATGCCCCTGTTGATTAAGGAATTTCAACAAAATGCGTGAGCCTACACCACCACCACAGCCAAAATCAAGAACCTTCTCGTTTCCTTTTAATCCAAAAGTCTTAAAATAAGGATGGTACACTAAAGGTCCTTTGATAAGACCTTTTATCATTTCTCCCAAGACAAATAGAGTAGAGGGATGATCATAACCACTCACCTTCTGCCTCCTATCAATTTGGCCATTGTCATTTACAAATGCGCATGACGATACTATATTTTTCTATTTTCTGTCATCTCATTTTCATAACGAAGCAAACCGAGCTATTGAGTTCAAGACTCTTCTTGAGTATATCTATTTCCTGCCGGGCACTACGGACTGCTTTAATAACCCCGGGGTCGTTTGGGTATTTTGACCGAGTCTCTAAAATCAGCTCCTCCAGAGGAGCGAGATATTCATCCCACCGTGTCTTTTTGTCCAGTTCAAAGTAGCCGAGTAGCTCATAACCACAGCTAGAAATCTGTTCCAGCTTATCCCCGGTATTGCCATTTTCGCATGAGCTACCATGAAGTCGCCCTGTATAATAAACTTGCGAGAATCACAAAGTCAACAAGACGTTATACGGTGTCCAAGGCATACTATAGTAAATTAGCCCAGAAAGATATTACTTTAGTACTGGCCTGCTCGCTTAGGGGTGCAGCACACTTGACATTCTTATGAATTTAATGTACTCTTTTTGAACTTGGCTGGGGGGGGCACCGCTGAGAAAAATCCAATTGATGTACTTAAGCGTGAATCATATTGAAGGTCCAAAACATATTGACTTTTTGTAAGGTTGGATAGTCTGGAAAACCAGAGTTTAAATATTTCAAAGAATATGGCCACTTTCAATATTCTAGATTTGCTCTGTATGCATTACCGAATTTGCTATGTGTACCTCATAAAAAGCTGGGTTAATACATTCTTTATTTTTATGATATCATAGAAAAAATTATTTAACAGTTTCACCCTTTTGTCTAGAAATGTCGCCCTTCCCCTGCTATAGTTTTGGAGTGAACCCCTGAAGTTGGACACTATAGGGCGGGAAAAAATAGAAAGGTCGAAAAAAATAACAAAGAGGTCGAAAAAAAACTAAAAGGAGGAAAAAACGGAAATGAAAGTGAAAAGAATCTGGTTTCTAGTAAGCGTGGTTGCTATTGTGGGGTTGCTGATGGTTACTTTCGGTTGCGCAGGCGTTACACCGGAGCAGCCGGTGCCAAAGGATGAGACGATAAAAATTGGTGGGCTTTATGAGCTGACCGGCTTTCTGAGTATTCTGGGACAGCAGGAGAGTCAAGCGGTCAGGGTGGCTCTGGAGCAAGCCAACTATCAAGTCGCTGGCAAAAAGATAGAGTACTTTGAGGAAGATACTGCGTGTGACGTCAACGTAACGATGGACAAGACGAGAAAGCTTATCCAGACAAATGGAGTAGGAGTAATCATCGGGCCCACCTGGGGTCCATCCGCTCAAGCAATGGCGCCGTACCTCCAACAAACAGAGGTCCCTGATGTCGCCATATCGGCCCATCTTCTTGAGTTAGCACCTTTTAGGTCGGTATGGTTAACCACCGGGTTCTGTTACGGTCAGACCTTCGCCACGGGGTACTATGCATATGATGACTTAGGCTACAGGACCATGGCATTACTAGCTCAAGACTGGTCAGCTGCTGATCAATATATGATGGGCTGTGCTGATGGGTTTGTCGAGCGGGGAGGCGAGATTGTACAGTATCAGAAGTTCCCCATTGGTACCGTTGACTTTACCCCGTATATCGCCAACATAAAAGACGCCGATGTCTTGGCATGCACGATTATTGGAGGTGACGCGTTCGCAGGATTTAAGCAGTTATACGATCAGGGTGTCTGGAAGAGGATGCCGATAATATCCTCTTCAGACGTAGGCCTATTCGAGCCTCCAGTGTTAGCCGAGATCGGTGATGCAGCGGTAGGCATTGTGGCTGAAGCGCATTACCGGTGGGGTGCACCGACTGTAGGAAATCCAGAATTTGTTGCGGCCTATGAGGAGATGTGGGGCGTTTTACCTGGTGGCTATGCTGGTATGGCTTATGCTGCCACACAGGTCACTCTTGACGCTATAGAGAGAACCGGCGGTGATATGTCCTATGCGGCGCTGTCTAAGGCCCTCGATGAAACAGATATGGATACAGTCCGCGGTCATGTACGATTTAATGTGCAGCGTGTCGGTATTACGGAGGCGCGTATAGACAGGATCGTCGGAAGAACAGGAAATGACTTTGATATCGAGCCCTTGGCAAGGTACATAGTCACTCCTCAACTGGTTGGCGGAGAAGCTTGGCAATTCGACGTTCAAAAGGCTGGCTACTAGTCGGATATGATTGTCGCTTCCCAGATGTAGTGTAGGCATAGCAAAGAGATTGTCTTACCGACATAGGGTTAATTCGGCAATCTAAATTGATTAGCGGGCAGGATCTAGAAGGCCGCGCTAAAGAAGTTGAGCAATTACCGTTTAGGGAGTGCAAACTCCCTAAACGGTAATATACTTGATTGGGGAAAAATAGAATATCGCCGTTGCGATAGTGGTATATACACGCTATGGAAATACTTGGTGTAAGCCTTCTAACTGGAATATCGTTCGGTATCATATATTTCCTCCTAGCCACCGGGCTATCGATAGTCCTCGGGCTGATGGGAATTGTTAACCTCGCCCATGGGTGTTTGTACATGACAGGGGCTTACCTTGGCATAACCTTAGCCAAGGCAACTGGTGGCAACTTCATGATCGGGCTATTGGGCGGAACCATTGCTGCTGGGATAGTCGGCTTATTCATCGAGCGGGGATTCTTAAGCAGGCTTTATCGGCAGGAGTTTGCGCAAATACTGGTTACCTTCGGTTTTATTTACGTTATTACTAATCTGCATCTGTGGATTTACGGTACCTATCCTAAAGCTCCTCCTATGCCTGCAATCTTATCTGGAACTGTCTCCATCGGCACAGTTGATTTTCCTACCTACCGCTTGGCGGTTATTGTCATTGGGGGATTGCTATTCTACGGTCTGTGGTGGCTACAGGAGAAGACAAAGATTGGTGCTATTATCCGGGCAGGGATGGACGATAAAGAAATGACCACTGCCCTGGGTATAAACCTGACCCCGATAAATATTGTGGCTTTCTTTATAGGCTCAGCTCTAGCTGGGTTTGCCGGTGTCATTGGTACCTCTGCAATAGGTGGAGTGAATCTTGAGAGTGGAGTCGATATGCTTTTTGTGGCATTGGTGGTGGTTATTATTGGTGGGGTAGGTTCGATATCAGGAGCGCTGATCGGTGCGCTGATAATTGGCATAAGTACTGCTCTCGTAGCGAGTTATTTCCCAACTTTAGGAGTGTTCGTGATGTATGTTGCCGTGATACTTGTCCTACTGTTCAGGCCATCAGGGATTCTAGGCAGGGCAACTTAAGAAGGAGAAAAGTAATCTCGTGTCGAATAAAGCACAAAAAGCCAGTGTCGTGTCAAACGGAAGCAGATGGATTCGCTTTGCTATCCTTATTATAATTGGTTTATTTTTAATCACAGCACCTCAATTCGTCGGCACGGCTTTTGTAAGCTTAGTGACTAAGTTTTTTATCTTTGCCATACTTGCAATGAGCCTAGACATAGTATTTGGTTATGCTGGACTTTGGTCCTTCTGTCATGCCGCCATTTTTGGAGTGGCAGGTTACACGGCTGGCATTTTAGCAATATCTCGCGGTATCACCAGCTTTTGGCTGACGGCACCGGCAGGCATCCTGATGGCAGGAGTCACTGCGGCTATTTTTGGAGTCATAGCACTTCGAGTATCGAAGCTATACTTCCTGATAGTCACTCTTGCGTTAGGGCAATTGATTTACGGCATCGCTTTGCAATGGAAGTCAGTGACTCATGGCTATGACGGCCTGTGGAATGTACCTTTCCCTCCTGACATTGGTTTTGCTAATACACCTGTCAGCTATTACTACTTTACGCTAATAGTTGCTGTTATATGTGCTGTGCTGTTATATCTAATTACAAGGTCGCCCTTCGGGCATAGTCTAGAAGGAATCCGAGACAACGAAACCAGAATGCGTAGCTTGGGTTATAACACCTGGCTTTTTAAATATATTGCTTTTATTATTGGTGGGTTATTTGCCGGGGTGGCAGGAATTGTATACGTACATTATAATTCTGTCATGAATGTCTACGATGTTGGCCTGGCTGCCTCTGGCATAATAATACTTATGTTAATCATTGGTGGTGCTGGTCGGCTTTGGGGAGCAATCATTGGGAGTTTAGTGTTCGTGTTCTTACAATTCTTTGTCAGTCTATTTACACCAGCACGCTGGCCTTTGATTATGGGAGTGGTTTTTATACTGGTAGCCATGTTTCTTCGCGAGGGAATCTGGGGCTACTTAAATAAACTTTTTAATCGGGTGGTCAACCGTGGATCTGCTACAAGTTGAAGGATTAACAAAAAGTTTCGGTGGTCTAACGGTATTGAAGAATGTTTCTTTTACCTTAGAAGCTGGACAGAAGATTGCGCTCATCGGTCCTAATGGAGCAGGAAAAACCACCTTGCTTAACGTGCTTAATGGGTTGCAACCTTTTGAGAGCGGCCGAGTATTCTTTTGCGGTCAAGAGATCACTCACGCGGCTCCACACAAACGCGTCTCTATGGGTCTGGCTCGCTCTTTCCAAATAAATTCCTTGTTTCCCAATCTTAGCCTGCTCACCAATGTCCTGCTAGCCGTTCAGGGCACGATAAACTGTCGCTTCCAAATGTTCCGACCTTTTTCTGCTTACACAGATAACATAGCTAAAGCAAAAGAGCTTTTGGAATCAGTAGGCCTGTGGGAAAAACGGAATAGCATGGTCGCTGCTTTATCCCACGGGGAGCAGCGCCAAGTAGAGATTCTTTTAGCTTTAGCCTCACAACCAAAGCTTACTATGCTGGATGAACCTTCAGCTGGCCTGTCAAGATCCGAAACTGCAGACTTTATTAACGTAGTGCGCACTTTGATGCGAGATACTACCATTTTTTTCTCCGCTCACGATATGGAGTTGCTGTTCAGCTTAGCAGACTGGGTGCTAGTACTCTACTACGGAGAAATTATAGCCCAGGGAAAGCCTGAAGTAATACAACACGATGCAAAAGTCAAGGAAATCTATCTTGGAGAGGCTTGATATTGCTTAGACTAGCTAATATACATACTTATTACGGTGAAAGCCATGTACTTCATGGCGTTTCGATGGAGGTTGGGCCTAAGTCAGTAGTAGCTATTCTAGGCCGTAATGGTATGGGCAAAACAACGACCATTCGCTCCATCATAGGCTTAACTCCCCCACGGTCTGGAGAAGTTTGGTACAAAGAAAGAGAAATCTCACGTATGCCAACCTATCGTATTTGCCAGATGGGTTTAGGTTTGGTACCGCAAGGAAGGCATATCTTTCCATCACTTACCGTGAGGGAAAATCTTATCATAGGAGCACGGCCAAGAAAGGGAGGTGATGGGTGGTCTTTGGAGAGGATATATTCTTATTTTCCGATTTTACAGGAGCGGGCTGAGATCAAAGGTAACCTTCTCAGTGGTGGGGAGCAGCAGATGTTATGTATTGCCCGGGCTTTACTAACTAATCCCGACATGTTGTTGATGGATGAGCCATCGGAGGGGCTTGCCCCTATAATTGTTCAAGAAATAGGTAATGTTATATCTCAGCTCAAGGATGAGGGCCTTTCCATTCTTCTAACAGAACAAAATCTCTCGCTAGCTCTCGGTGTAAGCGATTACGTTTATATACTTAGCAAAGGGGAAAATGTATATCAGTCTACGCCTCAGCAGTTGATGGCTGATGAAGAAGCTCAGCATATACACTTAGCAGTAAAAGATCTTAATCCAGTGACTGGGAGTTGAGGCTGCTTTGATAATGAGCCTGTAACGAAGAGGCGGAGCAAACTAAATAGATAAATTGAAATTAGCACAGCTTCTAGGGCAGAGGAGAGTGTTTGTATACTGAGATATGCCAGAATATAAATCTGAACTGTATGAATTGAGCACCGAGAAGCCTATTACTTCTCTAATTCCGTTTCATTCCCCGATAGATGAGTATCATGCTGCCTTTGAGGAGCGAGCCTATCCTTTCCTTAATTACTATACATTTGAAGATGGCAATGTAGAGAGACGAACATTAACTAGAGGGGAGTTTTGGGAGCTGGCATGTTCCACAGCTGCATACCTAACCAAACAGGGACTGTCAAAAGGTGACAGAATAATTCATTGCTTTTCTGCTAACAGCCCGTATGATTTGATATTCAGGCTTGCTGCCGTCCTAATTGGATGCGTTTCAGTTACCATTAACTGGCAAGCAGACGATAACGAACGTGTTCTTTATAAGGTGAATATTACCGATGCGAAGCTGGTGGTCTATGATGATGGCTTTGCTGACAGAATACAGGAGATGAAAACCAGCCTACCTGCTATCCCTTTTATTAAAGCCAACATAGCTGACGAGCATAAGATGGTTGGCCAACTAAAGTGCCCATCTCTTAGTTATGATGATGAGAAGCTAATTGTCTTTACCTCCGGCACGACAGGCAAACCTAAGGGGGTTAGCCTCTCGCATCGAAGCTACTTAGCCAACAGGCTCACTTTTGAGAGCTACTTCATGACATCTGAGTCGACGCAATTGGACTTACTGTTAACTAATCCTTTGCACCACACGAATTCATCAGCCCTATCAGATTGGGGCATGCGGCGTAAGCGAGCCATAATATATTTATTGGAACGTTATACCACGGCTTATTGGAAGATATTAACCGAGGTAGCTCATAACAAACGAGACCTACTCGTTGCCCCTATGGTTTCCCGGCATATTGACTTCTTAGAAGACCTCTCCAATCAATCAAAACTGCCGGTTGATATAGCCAGCCTCAAGGAAGCACTAAGTCAGACAGATGTCTTGATAGGTTCAGCACCTGTCGGTCCGACAACAATAAATCGCATAATTAAATTTAGTGATCGCTTACCTCATGTGCGCTTTGGCTCCACTGAAACCTGTCTCCAAGTAATGGCTACGCCGACAACAAGTGCACAGAGCGAACTCATGCAGGCGTTTGAGGCAGGTTGGTCATATCGCCGACAAGGCGAGGAGACGGTCGGCTACTACATTGGGAGGGAGCATTTTCCATTCACACGGGTTAGGGTAGTCAAGTCTATCGAGCCTGGCGGTGACAATTATATGCATCCCTGTGAAGTCGGTGAGCCGGGCTACCTCATTACCCAAGGCCCCAATATTATGAGCCACTATGTAGGCGACACGGAGGCCACGAAAGCTGTTTTCAGGGAAGGATGGTACACTGGTCTCAAAGACATCGCTTTCACTCTAAGAAGTAGTACAGATGGGCAGCTTGATTACTATTGGGCATCTAGGGATTCAGAGCTTCTTATTCGGGGTGGTGCCAATTATGCATATGACCAACTTGCGATTGAACTAAGTAGATTCGTGGAGAAGCATTTCCATTTAAGGCCTGACCAATTTAAGTTGGCTGTAGTTGGATTACGATTGGAAAGTGAGCACGAGGATAGCTGCTGTGTTACAATCGAGCTTAATAAAGAAGTTGCTGATGTTAAGCCAAAATTAGAAGCCAATTTCATTAAGGACGCTCGCGTTGTCTCTAAAGCCGCCCGCCCCGACTATATAAGATTTGGACCAATACCCCGGAGTTTTAAAGGTGTGATACTTTATCCACAGTTGAAGCAGGAATACTTGGATTCATTGAAAAACGGGGGGGAATCGCGCAAATGGTAATGCTAAGTCATAAAGAGCGTCGATAGCTACCGAGAATAGTGACGTTAAGTAACGTAGCAAAGTGAAATTTTGCATTTGTATATTAACATTTTGCATGCGGGGTTACAGATTTATGTGAGAAAGACAATGTATGGAGGCAAGTAAAATGGCAGATAGATGGATATTTTGGTTTAAGGAAATAGGACAAGATGACAGTGAGCTAGTTGGTAAGAAATGCGCCAACTTGGGTGAAATGACTAAGATGGGTATGCCAGTTCCTCGAGGTTTCTGCCTTTCACTCAAAGCGCAGGAAAGATTTGTAAACGAAACAAACGCAATTCAGGAAATTAAGCAGTTCCTCACCAAATTCGAAGATGGAATACACAAGATTAAGGAGTATGAGGAGGCAAGCCAAGGGCTGCGCCAGATTTTGGAATCGAAGGAAATGCCACGGGATATGGCGGAGACTATATTGTCCTACTATAAGGCTCTGGGTGATAAAAGTGGAACGGAGGCTGCCGTAGCAGTGAGGTCTGCCGGCTCAAAAAGCCACCCTGGTCAATACGAAACGTATCTCAACGTTAGTGGAGGAGACGATCTTCTCACCAAAATAAAAATGGTTTGGTCAAGCATATTCAACACGCGGACTATAGCTTCCCTCGATCGGCAACGCATACCAGTGGAAAACTCCCCATATATCGGCGTCTGCATACTTGAGATGATAAATGCTCGCTGTGCTGGCGTCGGTTTTACTGGTGACCCCATGTCTGGTGACCTGTCGAAAATAATAATCGAAGGCAATTGGGGCTTGGGCGAAAGTGTGGTCAGTGGAGCTATGACCCCGGACTCTTATGCTGTAGATAAAGACACTCTAAAAATACTGCAAAAAAAGGTCGGCGACAAAGGAGTCCAGGTTACCACCAGAGACGGACAAACAGTAGAAGAAGAACTCCCCAGTGACAAACGGCTTGCCCTCTGCTTAAACGATGAAGAATTGGTAAAAATAGCTGAAATGGCTAAGGCTCTAGAAGCTCATTTCGGGACACCTCAGGATATGGAGTGGGCAGTTAGTTCTGATTTCACCTTCCCCAATAATATTTTCATGCTTCAGACACGCCCGGCTAAGATACTGTCCAAAGGGTAATAGCCTTTGCATGTGTGTTCAGTTTGGTTTTGCAGCACATAGAGCCCAAGCTCAAATCATCGAACTTATCAATGGTGCTGGGTCAGTTATGATATGGAGATGTTGAATAAACTGATAAACAAAAGGAATTAAACTTTTCCAATTTAATTAATCAGATTTTTTAAGTTTATTCAATCCCAGTAAACTATTTTAACTAACCTATTGGATTGCACCGGTGATAAGTTTGTAGCTATATCAGCGCTAACCGTAACGACCATTCTGAAATGCTACTCTAAGTAAGGAAATAAATTTCTCAGCGATTGGAGACAGAACAGCATCTCTGCGAATAAGAACATCTGTCCCTATTCGCATATCATCACTTAAGGGGATTACTCTCAGTCGTCCCTCAGAGACTTCCTTTTCTATATTCCTTATGTAGAAAAAACCTATGCCCTTTCCATTTTCTACCAGATTCATAGCCAATTCCACGGTATTTACCTCCGCTGCTACCAATGCTACAAGGTTATTCAATTTCAGCCCTTCAGCTTCAAATTTATTAAAAACTAATCTACGCATAGCTGATGTCTCAGGTCCCAAGATCAGTGGATACTCACACAGGTCACTCAACTTTATGTCCTCTTTTCGAAAAATATGGTTAGACGGAGAAGCGACAAATACTCCTTTACCCCCCGCTGAAATTGTTACAGACCTCAACTCAGGAATTGCATAGTCTGTACTGACGACTACACCAAGTTCAACGTGTGAGTTTAGAACATCTTGAGCAACCTCAAAGGAGGGTGCATTTTTAACTATCAGCTTCACACGAGGGCAGCGTTTTTCAAATGAGGATGCCGCTGAAGCAGCGGTAGAGCTGAAATTCATGGCTATGCCAACATGCAGTCTGGCCTCTTTCAGGTCCTCCAGGAACTTTTCTGCGCCAATGAGTTGGCGATAGACCTCCGCCGCATATGAGAAGAGACCTTCCCCTGCATGAGTTAGATGCACTCTTTTCCTCTTAACATCAAGGAGCTTTACGGATGCAGCTTTTTCCAGACACTTAATATGATGAGTTACAGATGGTTGAGTCAGACATAACTTCTCAGCAGCAGATGTTATGCTCTTCTCACTGCCAACGAAATAAAAGACAACGAGATGGTAAGGATTATAATTTGGGCATTTCACCGCTATCACCCATCACTGCTTAGATTTAAACTTTACTAATTAATTACCTCAGTAAGCGCTTATACAGACTTCTAAATTATGCTATAGCAAGCTGGGTTAATACATTCTTTATATATATTTATGATATCATAGAAAAATTTATTTAACAATTTCACCCTTTTGTCTAGAAATGTCATCGTTCCCCTGCTATAGTTTTGGAGTGAACCCCTGAAGTTGGACACCATAGGTTAGTAATGTTAGTGAGGTTTGGCAGGGTCGGAGTATAATCGAAAGGAGAAAGGACCCTGCTATGAGGAACAAGAGGACATTCATTGTAGACTCTAAACGCCAGGTTGTGGATGAGTTGCTGAGCGGTGAAAGTGGTGCCACCACGCAGACTCTCCTAACCCTATCTGTCCAATCATAGGGATGCAGTCCAAATTAAACATATTTATCTCAAGTAACAAATTTGTAGTATAATCCAAAAAACAGAAAAATAATAAAATACAGAAAGGGAGTTAAAATGGGCAAAGAAATGACTTACACTGGTTCTGGTTGGGACATCTACAGATTTGATGCGGAGGTGGATCTGGAGTTGACAAAGTGCTGGGCACTGGCAGTACCGTACTCAATACCGGTGAGAAAACCCTTTCACCACTGGGCTCTCGAGTTTTACGATCTCCGCTGTTTTGCTTGGGCAGCTGACCAGTTAATGACACCTACCAGCAAAGGAATTGGCGTGAGATCAATAGAGGGTCTCTATTATGTAGGGTTAAGAATAACAACTGCAGAGGAGGAGAAACAACGCAAGCCAATACACGAGCAGAGAATTAAACCTTGGATTGATGATTTTGGAGCGATATGGCGAGGGAAACTAGTCCCTGAGCTGATGGGACACTTCTTGCGCTTGAGAGATACCGACCTGGCGAAGCTAAGCGATTTTCAACTCCTAGAACAATTTGAGTATTACCTATCGGTTAAGCAAAGGACCTGGGAAATACACTTCTTGCCTATGTATGCCTCATATACTATCTACCGGGAATTTCGAAAGATGTGCGAAGACATACTAGGAATCGGGGATGATGATACTCAATACAAGAAGCTTATGACTGGCTTTAAAACCAAGATTTACGAAGTTGATAGAGAGCTATGGCGGCTTGGCGACCGAGCTAAAGAGCTAGGACTTGAGCAGATATTCAAATCTACCCCGGATGATGCAGAACTTTTAGCCAAGCTTGAGAAAGATCAGGCAGGAAAGAAATGGCTCGAGGAATTTCGTAAGTCACTTCATGAATATTGCTGGAGAACAGAAACACTTCTGGATTGCTGTGTGCCCACATGGATTGAAAGGCCAGTACTGGCTCTACCAGTGATAAGGGGGGATATGGCTAAAGGAGGGGGCTTCACTATGGACGAGGAATATAAGCGCTTGGTTAAGGAGCGCGAGCAGGTAGAAAAAGACGTCCTCTCTCGAGTCCCCGGCGATAAGAGAGATTTATTCCAGAAGATGATGAAGGCTGCTCAGTGGGCTGGCGTCTACAGTGAGGAGCATAATTTTACGGTTGACTGTTATATGCCAGCGCTTGGTCGGCACATACTCATGGAAATCGGAAGAAGGGGTACTAAAGCCGGCATACTTGATGATCCGGACGACGTTAATTTCTTGGTTCCCGAGGAGATAATAACACGGTTACTGGCGAACATGGAGACCCAATGGGCTCGCCAGATGGTCCGAAAGAGACGAGAGGAGTGGCAAAAGTTCATTGATGACGCGCCGAGAATGGCAACTGAGAGAATTTTAATTGGTGATCCAGAGTGGTTCGCAGCAAATGCAGACCGTGACCCGATAATGTCAGTGTTGGCAGCGACACCAGTAGTAAAACCTGAGTTGAAGGCAGACCTTTATGGTGCTGCATCCGCACCAGGGATTGCTGAAGGCAGGGCCCGAGTGCTTATAGATGTTGCCCAGCTATCTGACCTCGAACCCGGTGAGATTCTGGTGGTACCATCAACAAACCCTAGTTGGCATCCAGCTTTCAATTTTGTAAGCGGAGCGGTTACCGATGCTGGGGGTGCCTTATGCCATGCCATAATTGTAGCCCGAGAATATGGCTTGCCCTGCGTGGCTGGAACCCGAGAAGCGACATTTAAGATCAAGACTGGAGATCTGATACGAGTCGATGGCGACAACAATGCAGTATATATCTTAGAGAGAGCGGCTTAGGCTAGCGGAAGAGCAACATTGGCAACCATCCTGTTAATAGCCACGCTTGATACCAAAGGCCCCGAAGCTCAATTTCTGAAAGAAGCGATCCTCAAAAGAGGGCACATTCCCTTGGTTATGGATGTTAGTAGCTTTGGGAAGCCTCCATTGGTTCCTGACATTACTGCGGACGAGGTTGCTAGATCGGCTGGTAGCACTATTGAGGAAGTCAATGAGTTTGATGAGGCTGGACCGGCAGCAGAAGTCATGACAAACGGAGCAAGCAAGATAGCTATGGATTTGTATAAATCAGGAGGATTCCAAGGTGTCATTGCTATAGGCGGTGGAATGGGCACATCCATAGCTTCGGCAGTTATGAGGCAACTGCCAATAGGTGTCCCTAAATTTATGCTCGCTTCACAGAAGATCGTGCAAGCTGGAATCAAAGGATATGTTGGTACAAAGGACATAGCTATGATGCCCTCAATAGCTGATATAGCCGGGTTGAACAGACTTACCAGAAAAGCTCTGAGTAACGCTGCTGGTGCCATAGTAGGCATGGTAGAATCAGCTGAAGTGGAAACTTCAACAAAACCCCTCGTCTTCATGACTATGTTGGGACCTACTACCGCTTGCGGGCTTAAAGTTAAGACATTCCTTGAAGATAAGGGATTTGAGGTAATAATCTTTCACACTATAGGTATTGGGGGAATGACACTTGAAGACCTCATAAAAAGCTATCCAACAAAGGCAGTTATCGAGCTAGGATTAAACGAGATTGGAAACGAGCTATTTGGTGGGGTGGCAACAGCTGGACCGGATCGGCTGGAAGCAGCAGGTAGAAAAGGAATTCCTCAAATTATTACTCCAGGTAATGTTGAGTATATAAACTTTCTTGCCCCCGAAACTGTTCCTAGTCGGTATAAGTCCCGAAACCTGCTTAGTCATAATCCACAGGCAACTTTAATGAGATTAAACGCAGATGAATTAAAATTGGTGGGGGAAACTGTAGCAAAAAAGCTGAACCTCGCCGCTGGGCCAGTAAAGGTTTTGATACCGAAGCAAGGTTTCTCCTCGCTTGACCAACAAGGCAGGGCTTTCTATGACCCTGTAGCTGATGAAGTCTTTATTAAGACACTAGAGAGACTGGTACAAAAAGCGGTCATGGTCAAGGAAATTGAAGCCCATATAAATGATGACGAGTTTGCTGAGTCAATTATAGAAGAGATCACTGACACGATTAATACAGACTGAACTGCCGCGAAATCTAAAGCGTAAACAGGGACAAAAGTATTAATCAGATGGCAACTTATAACTAGGAGGAGCGCAAAATGAATATAGACTGAACTGCCGCGAAATCTAAAGCGTAAACAGGGGCAAAAGTATTAATCAGATAGGAAATTATAAATAACAAAGAAAGAAGGGAGAATAAAATGAACATTAAAAAAGTAGAAGAAATGATGGCCAAGTTTGAAGGTATGCCACAGAAGTACTCAACCCCAAAGAGCACATTCGGCGCCTCGAAGTCATCCTGGGTGGAGCAGCAGAAATGGAATATGCCAGAGCCGTTTGTCATAAAGGTAGCCCCGGTAGGCGCCTTTATAATGAAAGACAACAATCCTAATCAAAGATACGCTACCGCGGAAATCAAAGAGCAGATTCTAGCTTCCCTCGAAGCCGGTGCTTGTTCTTTCCATACCCATGTCAGGGACGAAAAAGGCAAGCATTCGCTAGATCAAAGACTATATCACGAGGTGATTGACCCAATTAAAGCCAAGTACGGAGACAAAGTGCTCGTGTGCGCATGTCCTGAGGGCGGAGACACTCTGGCTGAGTCCTTACGTCCACTAGTCGAGTTCAGAGGTGTCGTGGAGACCGCACCTGTAACGGTTAGCGCGGTCAACTTATCCGGCGAGTACTCAAGATGCACGTCGCCTGAAATAGTCCAATACAGCGTGGAGTTAGCACAAGAAGTGGGATGCAAAGTCGAAGTTGTACTCCACAACCTGGGTGACATTTCAATGATAAAGCGTTGGCTTGTTGACACTAAGATTCTGAAAAAGCCCTATTATTTTCGTCTCGCCGTTGGTAACCCGGCATGGGGTTATATTGAAGACCCCTACACTCTGTTCGAATGCGTTACCTACATGATTAGGGAACTCAGAAATATTGGCCCCGATAGTGCCATAATGCTTGATATGGCTGGCAGGTCAGGGTTATTCATGGTCCCTATGGCTGTTATGCTGGGACTGATAGGAGTCAGAGTAGGTATGGAGGACTGCGTGTATATGTACCCGCATAAAGACGAAAAGATAAAAGATAACCCGACTTTGGTAAAACATACCGTGGCAATTGTAGAGGCTTTAGGTCGGAAAGTAGGCACGGCTGACGATTACCGGCGATTCTTGCGTGAAGGCGTTAAAACATAGATTTCTATTTATGTTCTTGTTATAAGAACTCTAAACTTGCGTAAGAACAATGGAGGTATCTTGGATTCATGGCTGTTGATAGGTAGCATGAATCCAAGATATCAAACTAACACACTGTTCCTGAAGGAGAGTGAAAGTCATGGCTGAAATAAAGCTCGTTGATCAGACTATTCGAGATGCCCAACAAAGCCTTTGGGGTTTTCGCATGCCTACAGATATGATACTCCCCATTGCTGGGGTAATGGATAAAGTTGGTTATAGGGCGATGGGAGTGGTAGGCGGTCGTGGCACTGTGGTGGCTGTCCGCTACCTTCATGAGAACATTTTCGAAAGGTTCCGTCTCCTGTCTCAGGCCATGCCCAACACACCTCTACGCACTTCGTATATGGCTCATTCTGCATTTGGTTTTGACCTTGAGCCAATTGCAGCTATCGAGCTTTGGATAAGAAGGTGTGTTGCTAATGGAATCAAGAGCTTTTGGGTATGCGATTACCAAAACATGATGGACAGACTTTCTTATCTTACGAAAGTAGCCAAGGAAGAGGGTGCTCACGTTGTTATTGCATTAATGTTCACACTTAGCCCTGTGCACACCGATGAGCTATGGGCGAAGAAGGTTAGAATGATAATGGAAATGGGTGGAGCTGATGCCATACAGCTAGAAGATACCGCTGGCGTTCTGACACCAGAGCGAACTCGTACGCTTCTACCGGCGATACAGCGGGAAATCGGGAACATACCATTTGAATTCCATGAACATTGTACCATGGGGCTTGCCCCCATGAGCTACGTGGAGGCTATGCAGCTAGGTACTACGGTTTTACACACAGCAGTGGCACCTTTAGCTAACAGTTCATCCTTACCATCAGCAGAAAATACTATAAAAAATGCACGCTACCTAGGGCACACGGCGGAAATCGATGAGGCCGCACTCAAAACTGTATCCGACTATTTCAGAAGTGAGGCACAAAAGCGCGGAATGGAGATGGGAGAACCCGTAGAATATAATATCTCTCACTACTATCATCAGGTGCCCGGAGGAATGATGGGAACTTTGAAGAATCAGCTTGCCGAGGTAGGAGAGGCTGATAAATTAGAACAAGTTCTGGAAGAGGTAGCAAGAGTTCGTGTCGAGCTTGGTTGTCCTGTTATGGCTACTCCGTACTCGCAGATAGTTGCTGCCCAAGCGTTCATTAATGTTACAACGGGCAAGCGGTATGAAATTGTTTCCGAAGAGGTGGTTAAGTACGCATTGGGATATTATGGTGAGCCGGACGGCCCTGTAGATCAGAATGTTAAGGAAAAAATACTGGGTTCATCCAGGGCCAAACAATTTCGAGGCAATAAGCCTCCAGAAATAACCGTGGATGACTTGCGGAAGCTCGAGCCGGGGCTGTCGGATGATGAGATCCTGCTTAAGATTGCTAATCCAGAGGGGGAATTTAAAGATAAACTCAAGGTTTTGTTTGGACAATCGTAGATTTACAGTTTGAGCCATTTTTAATGGCATCCAAGTCAGAATAAATATTAAAGGCATTGTCAGTAGGCGTTGAATGAACAAAGAGGTCATACCGGCATTAACTTCTGGGTTTGTTTCCGATGTGGCACTGCTTCACGCGGAACCACAATCCTTAGAGATAGACCGGCAGAGGACAGCTGTATTAGTAATAGACATGCAAAATGCCTTTGTCAGTAAAGGCGGTATGTATGAACTGCGAGGAATTGATATATCAGGTTGCCAAAAGATTATTGAGCCTATCAGGCAAGTGATTAAGGCTGCACGTGTAAGAGGCATTAAAGTGATATATATCGTTACAAGGTATTCGCCTGATCTGCATGAAGGGGGAAGTCCAAATTCGCCAAATTGGTATAAAGGAACCTTGACCACCTATCATAAACACCCCGAGTGGGGAGACAAGCTCCTTACTCGCCACAC
>Ga0209427_10003728_pt1 | contig 17801 bp, 14 predicted proteins | sample DeeMarSWOR136_30_FD_187465 | JGI IMG/M metagenome (GOLD analysis project Ga0209427, IMG submission 187465) | Marine sediment microbial communities from White Oak River estuary, North Carolina - WOR-1-36_30 (SPAdes) (version 2) | ecosystem: Environmental > Aquatic > Marine > Intertidal zone >...
CAGACCAGGAGAGCAATGACCCAGACTTTTGTCCACGGTTTGCGTATGAGCTTCAGTTCTTCTTTGTAACTCTCTATAAGGTCCATTTTGTTTACCGCAGAGTACGCTGAGAAGGCACAATTAGATGCCTATCTCATTTCTCTACCCCAATACTTGCTGAATTCTTCGCTCTTTGGGCGTGACTTGAGAAATCCCTTGGTAACGTTCAAAAGTGTTGACATTGGTAGTCTCTTTTTCCAAAAAGCGGTTTTTTCGGCCATGGCCATTTTCTCCCTTCGAGTCATAGAGCCTCAGGGCCGGAGGCAAGGGGATATAATGAGACGGCCGAAGGCTAAAGGCATAAGGCGTAAGGGGTTTTCAGTTGGATAATCGATTTGCCCTGAGCCTTAAGCCTTATGCCTTGCGCCTCGCACAAGGTCATGGCCTCCCTATACAGATTCAGGGTTCATTGCTCGCGCCAACTTTTTTGAAGGATACTCATCTTTTGGACGCGATATTAGCCCCGGTAAAGCTTTTCGATCATGTCAGCATAGCGTTTTTCGAGAAAGCGGCGTTTCACTTTCTTTGTGGGTGTCACGTCCCCGTCCTCTTCGTAGAAGCGCCTGGGTAACAATTCAAATTTCTTAATCCCTTCAACCCTGGACAGGGTCTTGTTGACCTTGGCAACCTCACCTTCGATCAGCTTTCGAATGGCTATGTTTTGTGTCAGGTCGGCAAAGGTTGTGAAAGGAATGCGATTATCCTGGGCGTATTTGGTCACATTGTCTTCATCGATCAGGATGAGGGCCGTCAGATATCTCCGGCCATCCCCGATGACCACCGCATCCTGGATATAGGTGCTGAATTTCAATTTGTTTTCAATGAAAGCGGGGGTGATGTTCTTGCCTGCTGCGGTAATGATGATGTCTTTCTTTCGGTCTGTGATCTTCAGGAATCCCTCGTCCAGAGCGCCCACATCGCCTGTGTGAAGCCAACCGCCTTTGATTGTTTCTGCCGTCAGTTCGGGATCCTTGAAATACCCTTTGAACACCCCCGGACCCCTGGCCAAAATCTCGCCGTCTTCAGCTATCTTGACCTCGAAGCCGGGGATGGGTTCCCCCACGTACCCCCACTTTGGCCGGTTGATTCGCTGGACCGCGATGACCCCGGTTGATTCTGTCTGTCCATAGCCCTCTCGCAAAGGCACGCCAAGGGCGTTGAAGTATTCAAAAAGTTCCGGAGAGGCCGGCGCCGCAGCGCACACGGCGTAGCGAATCCTTTCGAGACCAAGCTGCCTTTTCAAATGGTAGAGAACAAGCCCGTAAAGGGGCCAGTAGAGAAGGCTCCAAAAAAAACGCTCCCCGGTCTTTTCCTTGGACCGAACATGTTTGAGGCCAACCAAAACACCGATTCGGTAAATCCACTTCTTGAGAAACGTGGAATCCGACATGCGTATTTCAACCATGGCAGCAATCTTTTCCCAGATCCTGGGCACGCTGGCAAAGACAGTGGGAGACACCTCCCTGAGGTTCAGAGCCAAGGTGTCCAAGCTTTCCACGAAATTGACGGTCCCGCCGCACCAGATGGCCTGGAAAAGGGAGATGATGTTTTCATAGATGTGAGCGAGGGGAAGATAGGAGAGCATTTCATCGGTCGGGTAGGCGGGGTTGGCTGTGAGGAAAGATTCGGTGAGAAGCAGGATGTTTTGGTGGGAGATCATGGCTCCTTTGGGGCGGCCTGTGGTCCCCGAGGTGTAGATCATCATGGCTGTATCCTGGGGATCAATAGCGGCCATGCGCTCGGACACACTCTCAGGATGATTCTTGAGGTGGGCGCGTCCTTTTTCAATGAACTCATCAAAGAATAGGATCTGGTAATGGGAAAACCCCCAGAGTCCCTTTGGATCCCACACCACCACTTGCTCCAGATTCAACTCGGGCAAAATCTGGAGGACCTTGTCCACCTGTTCCTCATTCTCCACAAAGAGCAATTTGGACTCTGAATGACCGACCAGATAGCCGATGGCCTCCGGCGCCGAGGTCGAATAGACGCCGCAGGTTACACACCCCACCGTCATGGTTGCGAGGTGGCAAATCAGCCATTCCGGTCGGTTGTCTCCCAGGATGGCGACCCTCTCCCCCGGCCTGAGGCCAAAGGCCAGAAGCCCTGCCGCTGTTTCTTCCACCCGCTGCCCATATTCTCTCCAGGAGATGCGATTCCAAATGCCATACTCCTTGCGCCTGAGGGCGACTCGGTCGTTCTGGGCCTCGGCTTGCTGAAAGAAAAGAGCAGGAAAGCTTGATGCTCTCACCAGGTTCTCCTCTTTTTGTAGAGCCGCCATCCCTTGGGGGAGACAGTATCGCCGCCCAGGCCAAGGTAGAGCTCTTTAACATCCTCGTTTTCTTGGAGTTCCTTTGCCGTGCCTTCGAGTACAATCCGGCCGGACTCCATGATGTAACCGAAACTGGCGATGCTCAAAGCCAGTTTGGCGTTTTGCTCAACCAGGAGTATGGTGGTGGCCGCCTGACTGATTTGGGAAAGGGCATCGTAAACATGGCGGGCAATGCGAGGGGCCAACCCCAGAGTCGGTTCATCCAGCATGAGAAGCTTGGGACGGCGTAGCATGGCGCGCGCTATGGCCAGCATCTGCTGCTCCCCACCTGAGAGGGTTTCAGCCTGTTGACGAGACCGTGTCTTAAGAATTGGGAAGAGATGAAAGATGAATTGAAAATCATCCTGTATTCCCCGATCTTTTCGGCCCCAACAGCCGAGCTCGAGGTTCTCTGCCAAGGTGAGCTCCCGGAATATTCCGCGATCTTCAGGGACGTAAACGACACCCAGGGTGGATATCCTCTCCGGAGGCAGGCGGTGGATACGCTTGCCCATGAATTCGATGGTGCCTTTCTTGGGCTGGTCTTTCAGCAGGCCGGCGATGGTTTTGAGTAAGGTGGTCTTTCCCGCACCGTTCGGGCCCAAAACAGCGAAAACCTCCTTCTCTTTCACTTCCAGTGAGAGACCGTGGATAGCGTATATCCGGTCATAATAGAGGGTTTCAATACTGGCAATTTTAAGCAAGGCCGTCATGGCATCATGTTCCCCTCACGGTAACAGGCAAGAACGCCGGATCCGACTGTAGGTGCAGCAAACCCTGGCTGTCTTATCCCTTTAATCTTCCCCCAAATAAGCTTTTACAACCTCCGGCGTCCGCTGAACTTCTTCCGGGGTCCCCTCGGCAATTTTGAGACCATAGTCCAGGGCAACCATCCGGTCCGCCAATTTGGAAGCGATTCTCAGATCATGCTCCACCAGAAGAATGGCGGCCTTGTATCGACCTCGTATCTCTGTAACCCGGTAGGCGGTCTCCTCCTTCTCCTCGGAGGTGAGGCCAGACATGGGCTCATCCAACAGGAGCAGCTGAGGTTCCAGAGCGAGGGCCCTGCCCATCTCAATGCGCTTCTGAACACCGTAAGGGCAATCCGACACCCTGGCCTGCCTGTAGGGCTGCAAATCCAAGAACTCAATAATTTCCTCGACCAACCGACGGTGACGAAGTTCTTCGCGGCGTAAACGCAAGAATGCGTGGAGGGGGTTCCTTCTGAATTTGATGTGTCTGCCCAGCATCAGGTTGTCCAAAGCCGTCATATGGAGGAAGAGGCGAAGGTTCTGAAAGGTCCTGGCTATGCCCTTTTCAGCAACAGAATCGGGAGAGAGCCCAAGCAGGCTCTCTCCCTTTAGCGTGATCTCGCCGCTATGGGGGCGGTACACGTTGGAGATACAGTTGAAAAGGGTTGTTTTACCCGAACCATTAGGGCCGATCACGGCAAGGATCTCTTCATCTTCAAGGTCAAGGTCAACCCCTCCCAGGGCTTGGATCCCACCGAAGCTTATGGATAGCCTGTTTATCTCCAGGAGTGGCATCGTGCCTAGAAGAGGGGCGCGTGAATCGTAAATGGTTCGAGAGGGACATGCTTCCCGCCTTGAGCCTGACCCATTCGCGAGGCATTGTTTCCATGCCTGAGGTTGGGACCATACGTCACGGGCGCACCGAGACCTTCAGGCTTCCAATCCGCAATCATTTCCATCCCCTTGATCATGGATTCCGGTGTAAGATCACGACCCGCATTCCTGAGGCCTTCGACGAAGTGCATCATGGAAGCCGCCCCGAAGAGGGCCAGGTATTCCTTGCCCGCCAGTTTGGGATTGAACCTCTTCAAGATGTCCACGACCCGATCCGCTTGTGGCTCTGAACCCGGCACGCCGGAATTGCCCGGCAGGGCGATATAGGTCCCCTCCCATACCTCCCCGGCCACCCTATACATGATGGGATCTCCCAGGGTAAACGTGGTCAGGGCCTTTGGGCGGTAACCGATCTTCGCCATTTCTTTGAGGATGAGCGCACCATGGGTCATAGTGGGATAAAGGATGGCCGTGTCTGCACCCGATTCCTTCATCTTGAGGGCATGCGTCCCCAGAGCCCTTTCAGTGACGTCATAGGGGACTGTGGCCACCAGTTGAGCCTTACCCGGCATTTCCAGGAGGGCCTTTTCCACACCAACCATGGCCATTTTGCCGTAGTCGTCGTTCTGGTAGAAGAGAGCGATTTTTTTGGTAGATAGGTTCTTCAAGGCATAGGTCGTGATATAGTGTGCTTCATCCTCATAGTCGGGGTAGGCAATGAAGACATACCGGAGTTTGTCTTTTGGCAGCCGGGCCCAGATGCGGACATCTCCGTAAGCTGTGATCAAGGGGATCTTGTTTTCCTCAAAGAAGTCTTTGGCCGCATGGCAAACGGCGGTCCCGAGGAGCCCACACACAGCAAAGATATTGCCTTTCATCTCCTGGAGATTGGCCATGGCCCTTGCTGGATTGTACCCGTCATCCTTTAAAATCACCTTAATCTTTCGACCATGGATACCCCCCTGATCACTGATATAATCGGCATAGGCTATCGCTCCGAGGGCAGTGACCCCCCACAGGGCTGCCGGTCCGGAAAGGGGTGTAGTCCACCCCACAACAACCTCCGAATCACTGACGCCTGTAACACTCTGCGCGACAGCGGGCGCTGGAGTCGTTATGAAAGCGATCACAAGGATCCCGATCCACAATTGTGTTTTCCTCATAGCTCCCTCCTTAGAGAAAAGGGTTAAGGGATAATGGGGGGCCCGACAGGCCCCGGTCTTCCTCCTGAGGTGCATGTGCAATCCCGGAAAGACATGCTGTTCTTGTGTTCCGAGAGTACCGGTTTTCCAGATTTTCTAGGTAAAGGGATCAACGTCTGTATATGAGTAGCGTCGATGCACGGAGGATGTCTTATACTCAGTCAAAGGATTGGTGCTCTGTGTCTTGTACCCAAGCGTGCTCAGCAAGGGGACGCGTCTCAAGGAAAGAATACATTGCCACGGCATTATAGTCATCGCTGATTGACGGGTCAATCGGTTTTTTTCCGTCGCTCTCATCTCAAGATCAGCTTGGATATGATTTCCTTCATGATCTCTTGGGTGCCGCCGCCGATGGAGAGGATTCGATTGTCCCGGCACAGTCTTTCCACGGGATACCTGCGCAAGGCGCCGCAGTGGCCGTGGATCTGCATGGCCTCATCGGTGACTCTATCGCTGACCAGGGTGGAAAAATTCTTGGCCATGGAAATTTCCTTCACCTGATTCATGCCGGCATCTATTTTGGCCGCCACGCGGTACACAAATTCCCTGCTGGCCTCCACCAGGGTGGCCATGTCCGCCAGCTTGTGACACACGGCTTGGTCGCCGGAGTGGGGACGGCCGATCACCTTTTCTTTCACATATTTCAAGGAGGCTTCGAGGGCAAGCTGGGCCGTCATGTTCGCCATAACCGACAACTGGAGCCTCTCGTTTTGGAAGTTTTCCATGATGCCGTAAAAGCCCTGGCCTTCTTCCCCAATCAGATTCTCAGCAGGCACCCGGCATTCGTCAAAAAAGATCTGGGCTGTATCCGAAGCCCACCATCCCATCTTTTCCATCTTTTCGGAGACGGCATAGCCCGGTGTATCGGATTCTATAATCAAGAAGCTGATGCCTGAGTAACCTTGCCCCCCTGTTCTTACGGCGCAGGTCAATTGATTGGCTCTAACCCCGCTTGTGATGAAAATCTTGCTCCCCTGCACCACATAGTGATCACCATCTCGCACTGCCATTGTCTGGAGGCTGGCTACGTCGGATCCGGCATGAGGTTCGGTAATGGCCAGAGCGGTGATCTTTGCGCCCCTCAGAACAGGTGGAAGGAAACGGGATTTCTGCTCTTCTGTGCCCAAAGACAGGATAGGAGGAATGCTGATGTCCAAAGAACCGAGTCCAGCCACGATGCCGGCAGAACCGCATCGCATCAACTCCTCAACCGAGGCGATTTTGGTAAAAAGGTCCCCGCCGGAACCGCCGTAGGCTTCGGGATAGCCGATGCCAAGGATACCCGCCTCGCCCGCTTTTTGATAGAGCTCCTTGGGAAATTCACCTTTGTTTTCCCATTGATCCACAAAAGGGGTGATTTCACGGGCCACAAAATCGCGCACCATTTTGCGAGCCCTGTTTTGGGGCTCACCGAAGTATTCTTGTAAGCGGCTCATCGTCTCCAATGTTTGGTTGGGAGAATTTCTGAGAATTCTTGCTCTGCCTGCTAGGGTCTGTGCTTCAATGATCTATTTGTGCTTCAGACCAAGTCTTTCCCTGCATTCTTCCATGGTGGCCACCTCCCGTCCCTGATCTCTGATCATCCTGGCGGCTTTTTCCACGAGTTCGCCGTTGGACTTGGCCATCACCCCCGGGCTGAGGTAAAAGTTGTCTTCAAAGCCGACACGCACGTTTCCGCCAAGGGCTATGGCCGTAGCAACCATCCGCCACTGGTCATGGCTGATGCCGATCACTTCCCAGTCGCTTTGCGGCGGGAGCAATCGCACTTGATGGGCAAGATTATCCGCCGTGGGCGGCATGCCGCCGAGCACGCCCATAATCAGGCTGAATTGATAAGGGGGCTCAAGCAAGTCCATATGGATCAGGGGGAAGCAGTTTCCGATGTGTCCGGAATCAAAGCACTCCATCTCAGGTTTCACCCCGTTTTCTTTCATAGATTTCACAATGGGAACAATTTCAGAAAAAGGGTTGGCAAACACAAAATCAAAGACAAAAGACTGTTTTTCCTGGTGGTACTTGGCGTAATTCATAGAACCCATATTCAAGGCGGCAATAGCCGGCTTGATTTCTTTTACAGGAGCAATCTTTTTTTCCACCGGGATGCCCACCGCGCCGGTGGAAAAATTGATGATGACGGGGCAGGCGGCTGTCACGGCCTGATAGATGTTCTTATAGTCAGCGACCTCATAGCTGGGGGTGCCGTCCGGTTTTCTGGCATGAATGTGGACCACGGCTGCGCCCGCCTCGTAAGCCCGTTTTGCCTCGGCAGCGTACTCTTCGGGCGTGTAAGGGATGCCGGGGCACTGATTCCTGTTGGCCACGACACCGGAAAGGGCGCACGTGATCATGCAAGAGCGCTCGTAGTTGTGGTTGTCGGTTACCCAAAATGAACCCATTTTGCCTCCCCGGCGCTTCCGCAAAGGCCCCATCTACGGCGTTGCGCCACATCTTGGGTCATTGCGGCGTACGCCCATGTACGACTCACTTCCCAAGTGAGTTTATCCTGAGCTTGTCGAAGGACGCGCCTTGTATCTGGAGCCTTTTCGAAACCGCCCCAGTGATGACTTTTTGTATTGACCTTTGATATTCAAAGGGAGTGATGCAAAGACTTCGAAAAGAAATGCGCCAGTCTCCCAAGGACTTGCCTCTACTTTCCTTTGAATTTTGGTTCTCTTTTCTCCATGAACGCCATCATGCCTTCCATGGCGTCTTGTGTGGAGATGGCCTTTCCCAGAGCCTCGCAGAGGTAATCCACCGCCTCATCAAAGGGCATATCGCTCATGGCCCTAAAAGCCTCCTTACCGATACGCATACCGATTGGGCTTTTTGATGTCAGGCCGTTGAGGATCTCCTGAACCTCCTGGTCAAGCCGGTCAGGCTCAACAGCCCGGCTGATCAGTCCCATCTTTTCCGCTTCCGGAGCCGGAATTCTGCGACCCGTGAGAACCATCTCCATGACCTGCTTTCTGTCGGCATTTCGAAACAGAAGGGCTCCCACCATCATGGGGAAGATGCCCACATTGACTTCAGGAGTGCAGAAAAAAGCATCCTTCCGGGCGATCACAATGTCACAGGAGAGCATGAGGCCCAGACCTCCCGCAAGACACGGTCCATTCACCCTTGCAAGGAGAGGCTTGCCAAATCGGGCCATCTTTTTGAGGAGTTCCGCATAGTTCCTGGCGCCGGCCAAGCGGTCCTCGCCTTCTTTGGTAAAGGTGACGGCGAGATCGGCGCCGGAGCAGAAAGCCTTGTCCCCGACACCTGTGAGGCAGGCGGCACGGATTTCTGTGTCCTGGTCTGCCCGGTCCAGATACCCCAAAAAAGACGTGATCATCTCTTGGCTGAGAGCATTTCTTCTGGACTCGCGATTGATGGTCATAAAAGCGGTATGATCCTTTGCCTCGTAGAGCAGGTCTTCACTCATGGTCTTTTGCCTCTTCTTCAATCTCAACCAGAATCTCGCCGGGAACGACCTTCGCCCCTTCAGACGTGTTTATTTTCTTCACCCTCCCGTCCGACGGTGCAACGAGGGTTGTTTCCATCTTCATGGCGGTCACCACAATCAATCCTTGGCCCCTTTTTACGCGGTCCCCTTCATGAATCAGAATCCTGACGACCACGGCCGGCATGGGCGGGGTTACCTCGCCGGGCGTTTCATCCATGCCGCTTCGCCTCGTTTTTTGCAGAAGCCGTTCGTCCGCATCCTGGACCAGATAGCCACAGCCTTTCACGAAAATGAATTTGCCTTGATTTCCCCGCGCCACAAAGACCTTTGTGGTTCTTCCCTCCACTGTCAGGTGGTAAGAGTTGTCGGATAGGGCTGCATAAAGGACTGGATACGCTTTGTCCCCCATGCTGAAGAGGGCGTTATCCTTCGCATCTGAAGTGGATACATCCACTTCGGCGGTTGAGTCAGCAATTGTGAGACGATATTTCAAGAGTTACTTCCTTTCTCCATTCATGCCATTCAAAGTCTCCAGTTGCCCAAGGTTTCCCAAGGGGTCGGCCATCCCCGCGCTTTGACTCTTCCAGTCCGTTTTGTGGAGGAGGCAAGCTCATCGACCACATAAGCGATTCTTGCCAAGTCTTCATGGTCCATGTTGGGGTGCCAATCCTGAAAGTACCGTTCTATGAAGTCGGTATGGGTCTTTCCTTCCGCGAAAGCCTGCGACTTGAAAATGTCGATCAAGAACGGGATCGTGGTCCGTATGCCGAGGATGACATACTCTTCCAATGCCCGGATCATGCGGGTCCGCGCAGCTTCCCTGTTCACTGCCGCTACCACGAGCTTGCTGAGTATGGGGTCATATTCCACCGGCACCTCAAAGCCGGCATAGATGCCACAGTCATTCCGTATTCCCGGACCGGATGGTTCATGATGCACGAGAACAAGCCCGGGGGAAGGGAAAAACTGCGCTTCTGGATCTTCTGCATAGATGCGGCATTCAATAGCATGTCCCCTGGGCAGGATGTCCTCTTGTTTGATCTTCAAGGGGTTGCCGGCAGCGATTTCCAGTTGTTGTCTCACCAGGTCAAAACCGGTGGTCATTTCCGTGATGGGGTGTTCCACTTGGAGCCGGGTGTTTACTTCCAAGAAATAGTAAGACCCTGAAGGATCGAGCAGAAACTCCACGGTGCCGGCATTGACGTAATCTGAGGCTTTGGCTGCTGAGATCGCAGCCCTGCCCATGGCTTCACGAAGGGAAGGGGTTAAGGCCGGCGATGGGGTTTCCTCGACAATTTTTTGGTGCCTTCGTTGAATGGAGCATTCTCTCTCAAAGAGGTGCACCACATGGCCGCGATGATCAGCCAGAATCTGGAATTCCACGTGTCGGGGCACGTCCAGGCATTTTTCAAGGTAAAGCGAGCCGTCACCAAAGGCTGTGCGGGCTTCGCTCATAGCGGAGAGGCAGCCTTCTTTCATGCCGCCAGGATCTGAAATGATCCGCATTCCCTTGCCTCCCCCGCCCGCCACAGCTTTCACCAGGACCGGATACCCAATGCGTTCCGCCTCTCTGTTCAAGGCATCCGGATCCGTGGTGGCTTCCAGCATGCCGGGTATGACAGGAACACCGGCGGACTGCATGGTGCGTCTAGCCAAGGTCTTATTTCCCAGATCTCTTATAACCTTGGCTGTGGGTCCTATGAAGGTCATGCCCGATGCTTCGCAGGCTTCTGCAAAATCCGGGTTCTCAGCTAAGAAACCGTATCCAGGGTGGATGGCCTCAACACCGGACTGCTTTGCGGCGGTCATGAGTTTGTCGATATTGAGGTAACTCTGTGAAGGGTCGGATTTGCCTATGAAGATGGCTTCATCCGCTTCAAGAACGTGGGCTGCATCCCTGTCCGCCTCTGAATAGACCGCAACCGAGTGAATACCCATCTCCCGGCAGGTCCTCATGATCCGGACCGCTATTTCACCCCGATTCGCAATCAATACTTTCTTGAACATCATTGTTTAGTCCATGTTTACCGCAGACCCACGCTGACTTTTTTTCGACCGTCTCGGCCGAAAAAAAGTCAGCGTGGGTCTGCGGTTTATTACATTCTAAAGGTGCCATACCCAAACCGATCATCTCGTAGCGGGGCATTCAATGCAGCGGAGATGGCCAGGCCGAGCACATCTCTGGTCTTGGCTGGATCAAGAATGCCGTCATCCCACATGTTCGCTGTAGAGTAGTAGGCATTGCCTTCCCTTTGAGACGCAGCGACGATGGGTTCCCGGATTTGAGCAGCCACTTCCTCAGCGAGGGGAGGCTGCCCTTCACGGGCGAGTTGGTCGTTTTTCACGGTGATCATCACGTGGGCAGCCTGTTCTCCGCCCATCACGCCGATTTGCGCATTGGGCCACATCCAGAGGAAGCGGGGCGAATAGGCCCGGCCACACATGCCGTAGTTGCCGGCGCCGAATGAGGCGCCAATGATGACCGTGAATTTGGGAACCGTGGCGGTGGACACGGCGTTGACCATCTTGTGGCCGTCTTTGGTGATACCCACACGTTCGTATTCTTTCCCCACGATATAGCCGTTGATGTTCTGGAGAAAGACGAGGGGAATGCCCCGTTTGTCACAGAGTTGGATAAATTGGGTCGCTTTGAGAGAGCTTTCAGAAAAAAGAACACCGTTGTTGCCCAGAATGCCCACAGGGTATCCGTGAATGTGAGCCCACCCACAGACCAGCGTCGGCCCGTAGAGCGTCTTAAATTCAAGGAATTCACTTCCATCAACCATCCGAGCGATGACTTCGCGCACATCATAAGGCACCATGATGTTTCTCGGAACAATACCGTAAATCTCTTTGGGTTCATAAATGGGCGGCTTGGGTTCCCTGGTTTCCAGCTCTGCTTTTTTGTTGGGAGGGAGAGTTTTGACAATTTGGCGGATTATTTCGATGCAATGGCCGTCATCTTCCGCCAGATAGTCCGACACACCGGACTCTCTGCAGTGCACAATAGCCCCACCCAGTTCATCGGCTGTCACCTCTTCCCCTGTGGCTGCGCGGACAAGAGGGGGGCCGCCCAAGAAGATGGCCCCTGTGCCCCTCACGTGCACCACATCGTCGCTCATGGCCGGGATATAGGCGGCTCCGGCTGTACACAACCCCATGACCCCGCAGATCTGGGGAATACCCATTTTGGAGATGATGGCCTGGTTGTAAAATATGCGTCCCCCATCATCTGCATCTGGAAAGATTTCGGACTGGAGGGGCAGGTAAGCGCCACCGGAATCAACGAGATAGATTAGGGGCAGGCGATTTTCCATGGCGATGGCTTGGGTTCTCAGTCCCTTTTTGACACCCATGGGGTAGATGGTGCCCCCCTTGATCATGGAATCGTTGGCATGGACAACGACCTCTCGACCTTCAATGATGCCAATGCCGGTCACGATGCCTGCGCCGTGGACTCTTTTGTCGTATAGACCCCTTGCGGCCAGCGGCGCGATCTCCAGAAAAGGGGTGTTCCGATCCAGGAGAAGCTCCAGGCGCTTGCGAACGGGCAGCTTGTTCTGTTCAGCAAGCCTGGCTCTTGCCTTTTCCGAGCGATCGTTCTGCGCTCTTTCCAGTTCCTTTTTGAGGTCCTCCACCATGGCTTCCATGGCCTGGTAATTGTCGAGATATTCCGGGCTAGATGGATCTATTTTTGTTTCTATGACCTGCATCGTACGCACCCCGCGTAAGTGTCATTTGATTAAATCGCTTTTGCGATTTAATCATTAATTCCCCTCCAAAAGCCCATCACCGATTTTCATGCGGGATATCTCGGAAGACGTCCCCGCGATTTGAAGATACTTGGCATCTCGATAGCTCTCTTCAGCCGGGTTGCCCAGGCGGCAGCCTTGTTCGCCCAGAACCTGAAGTGCATTACTGGCAAGGATCTCTGCAGATTCCGCACAGAACACTTTCGCACAGTGGGTCAGGATGCCCGCCTCCCTGTCGCCCGCGTCCACCATCCAAGCCGACCGATAGGCGAGGAGCCGTGCTGTTTGCAGAAGGGTTAACATCTCAGCGAGTTTGAAACCGACTTCCTGATAGGCAATGATAGGCTTGCCTCCGCTCTGATGCGTTTTGGCGAAGCCTACCGCCGTGTCAAAAGCGCTTTGCATCAAGCCGAGACTGGCTGCGGTGAGAACCTGGTCCTCCCAGGACCGCAGCGCTCCAAGCGGTTCAGTCCCCTCAAAGGGACCGATGAGGGATTCTGGCGGTATGAAACAATTCTCAAGGGATATGGGTGAGATCACTGCACCTTTGAACCCCAACATGGGTATCCTTTCCCCGGCGGAGAAGCCTTCAGCCCCGCTCTCCGTCAAGAAAAAGGCCAGTGCCTGATCCAGATTTCCCGCCACGGCCACGATGTCCGCAAACGGCCCGTTCACCACGTGCCGCTTTGCCCCCGAAACACGCAGGCTTTTGTCCACGAAGGTTCCCGCAGTGCGAAGGGCGTTGTGCTCAACGTTCATGCCCCCCTCAGAGAGAGCGACTGTTCCCATGATTCGCCCTTTTTGAAGATCGGGAAGGATATTTGCCTTTTGCTCGGTTGTGCCACAGCGAGAAATGAGACGCCCGAAAACCCTCGCACTCACCTCCACAGAAAGGAAAAGGGAAGGGCTGATGGCGGCCAACGTTTCTTGGGCTGCCAAAAGGGCCACGTTCTCGGGATCATCGCCGATGCCCAAAGCCAGGTAGCCGGACTCTCCCAACTTTCCCAGCCATTGTGCGACAATGGCGCGGATCTGCTGCGAACCTTTCTTTTCCAATTGATCCAGAGCTGCTTTAGCATCGTGATCGAACAAACCCTTGATGTTTTGACAGAAGGTTTTCGCTTTGTCTTCTAAATCGAAGTTCATGTGTATTTGTCTCTGGCCCTATCGTTTGATAAAATTCAAAGTTCGTCCAGGCTGGCCACCGCATAATGCCAAATGTCAAAGCCCCAATTCCAAATGAATGTCAAAGGACAAAATCAAAACATGAGATGAAGGGGAAGTTCTTTTTTGTAATTTGGATTTTGAAATTGATTTGACATTTTGATTTTGGCATTTGGATTTGATTCAGTGCACCTTACGCCGGGCTGCTATCCGTCTGAAGAGTTCTTTGCTGGGACATTCGGTTCACAGCAGTTTTGTGATGATTTTTTTCTGGATCTCCGATGTGCCGCCCCCTATAGGGGCGAGGCGGCTGTCCCTGAAATACCGTTCCACTTCGTACTCATGGCAGTACCCATAGCCGCCGTGAAGGCAAACCGCGTCATTGGCCGGTTTCAAGCTCCAATCGCCGATGAAGAGCTTGGCTACAGCTGCCTCCAAGTGGTTCAAGGGCCTTCCCTGGTCCTTACACCAGGCAATGCGGTAGCAAAGGGATCTGGCCGCTTCAATGAAGATCTTTATGTCTGCTAATTTGTGCTTAATGGCCTGAAACTGGGCGATGGGTCGACCAAACTGAGATCGTTCCCTCGCGTAGGCAATACACTTTTTCAGCACATAGGTCATTCCGCCAATAAAGGGCGCGAGCAGGGCACTTCGATCCCACTCGACCGTCTGCAGGGCCATTAGAAAACCGGCGCCCTCTTGCCCGATGAGGTTTTCGAGGGGAATTTCACAATCTTCGAAAACCAGTTCGGAGGTGTGAGAACTTCTCACTCCCATTTTGATCAGGTTTTTTCCGGTTGAAAAACCGGGCGTTCCCTTATCCACGATAAAAGCGGAAACCCCCGCGTGTTTCAAATCTTTGCCTGTTTTTGCGTAGACCACGGCCACGTCGGCGACAGGTCCGTTGGTGATGAACATCTTGTTCCCATTGAGCACGTAATGGGTCCCGCGCTTCTCTGCCCGCGTTGTCATGGAAGCCACGTCAGAGCCTGCACCCGGTTCTGTCAATCCCATGCAGCCGATCCATTCCCCTGAGGCGAGTTTGGGTATGTATTTTTCCTTCTGGGCCTGCGAGCCGTGGGCAAAGATGGTGTCTGCACAAAGAAACGTATGGGCGCCGTAAGCCAGGGTCAGGCCACCGTCTACCCCGGCCTCTCCCAGGGCTTCTCCCGCAAGGACGGTGGTCACCACATCCGCATTGCTTCCCCCCAGTTCCTCGGGAAAGTGAAGACCCAGGATGCCGAATTCGCCAAGCTTTCTAAAGGAATGGAAGTCGAAGTCCCCCCGGAGTTCATGCTCTTGAACCCTGGGCACGATTTCTTTCTTGGCGAAGCGGAGGATCTGGTCCTTAAAGATGGTTTGCTCTTCAGTAAAGGAAAACTCCATGGCTTTCTCTCTTTAATGGTTCGCTGAGGCGTCTTCTCCTTCTCGTTTCCATTCCGGGTGGCTGGCACCGTTCAGAAAAACCTCCACGATACTGTCGGCAATCCTCTTTTTCTGACGGTCTCCCTTGATTTTTTGATCCACAAGCACCATGGCTGAAACGAAAGTCTCGAGAGCCCCGAGGAAGCTGTAGGTCAGGTAACGGGCTTTGAAATCCCTTCGCAATATTCCTTTTTCCTGGCCTTCCACGATCACCTTTTCTGTGAGGGCCATAAACTTCTTGAAATTTTCAAGCCGATTGCTGGTCAGGTTGGAGGTGGACCTGGATATCTCGGTAATGAAGATGTTCACCAGATCTGGATGTCTCTGGTACGAGTCCAGGAAGTACAGAATGATGCGTCGAAGTTTTATGGGGACAGGGTATTCATCTTCAATCTCTACCATCAGTGAAAAAAGCCCCTCCCACCAGCGGTGCAGAATGGCCTCTAGGAGATCCTCCTTGTTGTTGAAATAGTGATAAACAAGGCCGTAGGAGATGCCGGCCTCGTTGGCGATGTCGGACATCCTGGCTTTGTGAAAGCCCTTTTGTTTGATGACTTTCACAGCCGCCTCAAAGATCGCTTCCTCCTTGGGTTTCTTGGAATCGCGCGGGTCTTTTTCCATATTCAAGCAGTTAAGCAATAATTGATTGATAAGTCAATCAATTTCTTGTGGTCGACATCCGTTCATAATAAATATGAAAATTCAGAGCCTTAGATCTGAGGGAAAGGGGCAGTGAAGCTCTTTGCCCTTCCAGGCAAGGCTTTCAGAAAGTGAGGGCAGGGGTGGCATCGCGACGTTTTGAGTACACGAGGTCCAGGATAAGGCTGGGCGGACCGGCTGGAACTGGCTTGCGTAAGCGCGGGTGGTCTTCTCAGGCCGCGGCAAGGGCACCGATGGCCTGTGCAACCGTCTTCAATTCCCTGTTTTGGATCGTACGCACATCGAAGAGAACATGCTCCTTTTCGACGCGGCCGATAATAGGAGGGTCATAAGATCTGAACCACGCCTCGATTGCATGGGCAGAGAGCTTCTTGGGTATGATACGGAGAAGGCAAGTGGGGATGACGAGGAGAGGCAGTGCCCCGCCCCCCACTTTGGATTCTCCCTCTGAGAGATGGAGGTCGAAATTGGGCGATTTCAGAGACCCCGTTATCTTAAGGAGCTTTTCGGCTTTTGTTTTCATGCGCTTGTAGGGCTGGCAAATCATCTTGAGCGTGGGGATCTCCCGGATGGCAGTCCCCTCGTCCCTGTAAAGCCTTAAAGTCTCTTCCATGGCGAGCAGTGTGAGTTTGTCGATTCTGAGGGCCCTGTTCAGTTGGTTTTTCCGAATGGCCTCTACGAGGTTTGCCTGTCCCAATATGACCCCAGCCTGGGGACCCCCCAAGAGTTTGTCGCCGCTGAAAGTGACCAAATCCGCCCCGTCTGCCAGGACCTCTTGTACCATGGGCTCTTTGTTCAAGCCGTACCTTGAAAAATCCACGAAACAGCCGCTTCCCAAGTCCTCCATGACCGGAATGCTGTATTTGCGGCCGAGGTTGACAAGCTCCGGGGTCGGCACTTCCTCCGTAAAGCCTATGACCTGAAAATTGCTGGTGTGCACTTTGAGCAAAAGGGCGGTGTCCGGCCCAATCACCTCTTCGTAATCTCTGAGGTGGGTTTTGTTCGTCGTTCCCACCTCGACCATTTTCGCGCCGCTTTTCCTCATCACTTCGGGGATTCGAAAAGACCCCCCGATCTCCACGAGCTGACCCCGAGACACAACCACTTCCCGGCCTTTAGCGAGGGTGTCGAGAGAGAGGAGCACCGCGGCGGCATTGTTGTTGACCACCATGGCCGCCTCTGCACCCGTAATCTCCTTGAGGATCCCTTCCACATGGGTGTACCGACTTCCCCGCTTTCCCTGAGCCAAATCATATTCAAGATTGCTGTACCCACCGGCAATGGGCCTAAACTTCCTCAATGCCTTTTCAGACAGGATGGAACGCCCTAGATTGGTGTGAACCACAATGCCGGTCGCATTGATAACCGGCCTCAAACTTGGACGAGACAAATTTGCCAGCTTTTCCCGTACGTGATGAGAGACGTTTTCCAAACTCAACATGGACGAATCATCAAATCCCTCACCGGAAAGAATTCGGCGCCGGATTTCATCCAGAACCTGGTTGATCGCTTTGAGAACAAGGCTCCGGGGATATGTGGCCGACACCTCCAGTAAACCGGGACTGTTGAGGAGCCGATCTACCGCCGGTATCATTCGAAACAACTCACTCCTCTCTTTGACAATCACGGATGTGTCTCCTTTCAGGATTCATAAACAAATCAGTCCGGGAAAAGGGTAAGTTTTTCTTGCAAAAAACAGAGGGGGTGCTAAATTATGCGTACAACAACGGTGGGTGTAGCTCAACTGGATAGAGCACTGGGTTGTGGCCCCAGAGGTCGTGGGTTCAAGTCCCATCACTCACCCCATTATGTTCATACCGGGCTGGTCAGCCAGCGCAACGCTGTGCTTTCCTATCTTCCCGTATTTTCTACATCATTCCTCTCGCAGGTGTCAAATACTTCTCTCCTACCTCACGTCCGCCACATCCCTGCCCCTAGTGCCACGTCCCAGAAATAACTTGAAAAAGTCCTTGCTTGCTCGAGGGGCCGTCGGGAGGTGGTCTTACAGATCCGCAACCCAAATTCCCACGCAGCTTCTTGGACGCCCCCATCATGTCAATAGGGGCAACGTGCAGGCCCAGGAGATATAGGGCGTTTGATAGACTATCTTCTGGGCCCGCCCACCTCGCCTGAGCGGCTCGCGATGGCGGGCGGGGCTGCCCAGCGACAGATATTAGGGACAGGGGGTCCTTCGACGTTGCTCAGGACCGTGAGCCT
>Ga0209427_10003729_pt1 | contig 17793 bp, 12 predicted proteins | sample DeeMarSWOR136_30_FD_187465 | JGI IMG/M metagenome (GOLD analysis project Ga0209427, IMG submission 187465) | Marine sediment microbial communities from White Oak River estuary, North Carolina - WOR-1-36_30 (SPAdes) (version 2) | ecosystem: Environmental > Aquatic > Marine > Intertidal zone >...
ATAAATTCTTCTTTTTTCCTCGATAAGGTGTTATAAATTTCCATGATTGTTTTAATTACCTCTAATAATTATGAAAGACAAAATAAAAACTGATCTGTTATCTGAGCAAGTAATAATTTCAATAAAAGTGGAACTTTTAGTCACTAGATTAGATGATGATTCACATAGCGCCGAAAATAGATGAAAAAAATTATTAAAAATTTATGACAAAGATCCTATAAAAGCATTTATTAACATGAACAAAATGATATTAAGGCAGGTAAATTCCTCCTAACTGGCGTGATTTCAGCTAGACCGATCTGAAGCTAACCGAGAGGTAACAACCAATCAGCATGCTTCTAGAAGACTAATTTGTTTAATTTCTGAAGTTCTTATGTTTATTTTTTATGTTATGGGATTCGACTTACAGAAATAAAAAGAGGTACTCCTAAAAAAAATTCATATCAGAAAGTTTTAAAGAGTTCATTTCATTATTCACCTAATTACTGAAATTTATGATTTTATTTTGTTGGTCTTACAAAAATTGAGAAGATATAATATTTTTAAAACGTCTTGCAATAACTAGATGACTCGTATAAATTGAAGTTTGGTCTTCGGGGTAAGGTGACCCTTTAGATAGGGAATTCCTGACCGGCGGTATAGCCCGCGAGGGTGTGACTTAGATTTGATAATGTGAAGGTTTCCATGATCAAATTTGGAATTTAAGGAACCGATATTTTTATGGTTCGGCTATATTTCAGTCACACTCAGAACTGGTGAAATTCCAGTGCCGACGGTATAGTCCGGATGGGAGAAGATCTCAAAAATGATATCATTTTATTATCAAGAGGCCCTGAAGATAAGTCAGGGCTTTTTATTTAATAGGGTATGCTGGAGTAAATTGCTTTGAATGAAATTTCATACATGGAGCAGGTCTTGCGCCTTGCGAAGAGAGGAAGAGGATACACCTCTCCCAATCCCCTGGTAGGTTCCCTTATCGTGAAAAATGGTCATATTATTGGCCAGGGATATCATCGCAAATTTGGTGAAAAACATGCCGAGATCATGGCTATCGATAATGCAATAGAAAACTGTGAAGGAGGAGTGCTATACTGTAATCTAGAACCTTGTACAGTAGATATTCCCGACAAGAAAACACCGCCATGCACCAATCGAATCATACAGGAAAAGATAAAAAAGGTTGTTATTTCCACCATAGATCCCAATCCATATGTGAATGGAAGGGGAATCTCCCTGCTCCAAAAAAACAACATTGATGTAAAAGTGGGACTTCTTTCAGAAAAAGCCATTTCTCTAAATGAAAAATATTTTCACTTCACCAAAACCGGAAGACCATTTGTTCATCTGAAAATTGCCCAATCTCTGGATGGCAGAATCGCTACTTACACCGGAAATTCCAAATGGATAACTAATAATAATGCATTAAGAAAAGTACATCATCTGCGAGCAGAATACGATGCAATTCTGGTGGGGATCAAAACAGTATTACAGGATAATCCTTCTCTCACAGTCAGAAAAGTTCGGGGAAATAATCCCTATCGTGTTATTCTGGATAATGAATTTCATATTCCAGTAGAAGCCACTGTTATTTCAGATAATTATCCAGAAAAAACCATTATTTTTACCGGATCAGTACATAACAAAGAAAAAAAAGATCAGTTTATGCAGAAAGGGATCACTATCATATCGATGGATTCAAATCCCACAGAGGATCTTAATTTGAACAGAGTTCTGGAGGAATTAGCCAAACGCCGTGTTACTTCTCTTTTAGTGGAGGGTGGCGGAGAAATATTTACCAGTTTTGTTAAAAACAATTTATACAATAAAATATCTGTTTTTACTGCCCCGGTCATTATTGGATCAGGAATTCAGAGTATCGGTGATTTGGGCATTACTTCTCTGGCCGAAGCACATCAACTTGAAAAGGTTTGTATCAAGAAAATTGATCACCAGATTTTGCTGGAAGGTTACCATGACTTCCAATCAGTTATACCATAAAAGTCGGGAGATTTTCTTTGTTTACCGGAATAATAGAAGAACTTGGACAGGTTGCTTATACCAAAAGACTATCTGATGGGCTGGAAATCACTATTTCTGCTAGCAAAGTGCTGGAGGAATTAGCAACTAGCGATTCCATTGCAGTTGATGGGACTTGTCAAACCGTGGTCAGTTTGAGCGATAAAACATTTTCCTTTCAGGCGGTTGGGGAAACCATTCATAAAACTACCTTGGCTCAATTCAGTCCTAACCGTAAAGTGAACCTGGAACGAGCCTTGACACTGAAAAGCAGATTGGGTGGCCACCTGATTCAGGGGCACATCAATGAGACCGCTAAAATTCTAAAAGTAACGCCAAGAGGGGAAAATTATTATATGGAGATTGATCTTCCACCCTCACTTATAAAATACTGCATTACTGAAGGTTCCATTGCGATAGATGGAATTAGTCTGACAATCGCTAAGATGGACTACCTCAAAATTGGGATAAGTATTATTCCTCATACTTTCCGGAATACTACCCTACAATATAAGAAGACTGGTAATTCTGTTAATATTGAAGTAGATATGATTGGTAAATACGTTGAAAGTATACTTCTTCATCAAAAGACAGACATGAGCATAGAAAAACTTAAAAATTGGGGTTATTGATCCTTATGTTAAATCAAAAATTTTCACAGGTCGAGGCAGCTTTACAGGATTTAAAGGATGGGAAAATCCTAATTGTTATTGATGATGCGGACCGGGAAAATGAAGGTGATTTTATTATGGCGGCCGAGAAAGTGACACCGGAAGCTATTAATTTTATGACCAAATTTGGTCGAGGTATTGTCTGCCTGGCTATTACCGAAAAAAGGGCTGAGGAACTGGAGTTAGAATATATGGTGAATCAGAATACCGCCCTACATGGAACTGCCTTTACAGTAACAATTGATGCACGTGCAGGTACAACCACCGGGGTATCTGCATTTGATAGGTCTGTAACGATAAAAAAAGCTATAGATTCGGAGACAAAGCCTTCCGACCTGGCCAGACCAGGACACATTTTTCCCCTCATCGGAAAACCTGGTGGTGTTTTGCGTAGGGCTGGACACACGGAAGCCGTTATTGATCTCACACAGTTGGCTGGCTTAAATCCTGCAGGGGTACTTTGTGAAATCCTGGCTGAGGATGGCACCATGGCGCGGGTACCAACTTTACAGAAAATCGCAGATGAACACAATTTAAAAATCATCACGATTGCAGATCTGATTGAATATCGCCGACGAAGAGAAAAGCTAATCAAACGTACCACAGAGGTCAATTTACCAACACTATATGGAAATTTCAGATTAGTTCTCTATGAAAACATTCTCGACTCCAAAGATCACCACCTTGCTCTGGTAAAGGGAGAGATAAAAACAGATGAACCTGTTCTGGTGAGAGTACACTCTGAATGTTTGACAGGCGATACCTTGGGATCTCTGCGCTGTGACTGCGGCGATCAACTTCATTTCGCCCTGCAAAAAATAGAACAGGAAGGAAATGGAGCGCTTTTATACATGCGCCAGGAAGGTAGAGGAATCGGACTCCCTAATAAAATTCTGGCTTATAAACTCCAGGATGAAGGAAAAGATACGGTTGAAGCGAATGAAGCATTAGGATTTAAGGCAGATTTAAGAGACTACGGTCTGGGAGCACAAATCCTTTTAGATCTCGGAATACGGAAAATTCGTCTCATGACAAATAATCCAAAAAAAGTGGTGGGATTAAAGGGATACGGTTTACAGATTGTAGAGCGGGTTCCGATCGAAATCGACCCAAATCCGATGAATAAAAATTATCTAAAAACCAAAAAAGAAAAACTCGGTCATTTACTAATGATTGATACGAAACCGAATCCATAATAAGAATATCTTTATCACTTCAAAAACACAGGAGAAGATAATGCCAAAATATCATCATGGAATTCTATCGGGAGAAGGAAAACAATTTGCTATTGTAATAAGCCGCTTCAACGAGTTTATTTCACAGAAACTACTAGAAGGGGCACTCGATTGTTTATATCGTCACAAGGTAAAAGAAGATAACATTGACATCTACTGGGTTCCTGGATCTTTTGAGATCCCCTCTATTGCTAAAAAACTGAGTGAGAAGGATCAATTCGATGCGGTCATTTGTTTGGGTGCAGTTATACGCGGGGCGACTCCACACTTTAATTATATTGCAGCAGAGGTAAGCAAAGGAATTGCCCATACTGCATTAGAATCAGGAAAAGCCGTTATCTATGGTATTATTACTGCCGATACACTTGAACAGGCTATTGAACGTGCTGGTACAAAAGCCGGAAACAAAGGATGGGATGCTGCTTTATCTGCCATCGAAATGGTAGATCTAATGAGTAAAATATAAAATTTAAAAAAATTTATGAGATTTTAGAACTTAATTTAACAAATTCAGTATAGAATTTTTAAAGTATAATTTTTTAAATCAAATAACAGCACCCATGGATTTGATCAATGTATAGAATTTTAACCTTGCTTCTCAGCTGGATATTCCTGCATTGTATTTTCTCATATAGCTATAGTACCAATCTCCCCTGGGAAATAATTACAAATCTAAATGATTCTAAAGAAATTCTTATTTTAAACGATACCCTCTATGCTGCTTCTACCGGTGGTTTTATCATCATACCAATTTTAGAAGAAAAGCATGACTCAAGGACAGCAGAACATGGACTTACCAACCACCATTTTAATTCCATTGGATACAGTGAAAAGGATATGATCATTCTCGGTTCATTAACCGGAAGTATTGCATTTTATGATAAAATACAAGGTGGTTTCCGTGAGGATTATAATCTGGAAGGACATGAAATAACCTCAGTATTTGTTATATCCGATACCCTGTGGATTACTTCTAAAGACTTGGTGGCAGTATATCTTTTTAATATAAATAAAAAGGTATTTGAATTTCGTGATTTTTACTCAAATTTTCCGGTCAAATTTAATTTAATAGAACAGATTTTCTATAAAGATAACGATATCTGGGTGGCGACTGATAATGGGCTGTTAAATGCACCCGGAGATTTCCTCAAATTCAATCTAAAATCAGTAGATAGCTGGAAGGTTATTACTACAGAGAATGGCCTGGCCAGTAATTCTATTTACTCTCTGGCGGAAAATGGTGACACCCTGCTGATCGGTACCAGCAATGGTCTATCAAAATATTATCATAATACTTTTTTAACCATCAATGCTGGACTGAATGGCCATTCCATAAGAAACATTAAAGTAAAAAATAGTACAATTTGGGTGAACAATAGTAGGGCCATCTATCGCCTAGACGGTAACAGTTTTATACCCCTCTACTATTCAACTTTAACTGATATAAATGATTTCGATTTGGATAATCGCAATGGTATTTGGGTATCTCTGAATGAAAAGGGACTAAGAAATGTTTCAGAGGAGAAAAAAATCTGGTTTAACGGACCGATTGACAATACTCTCGGAACGATATATATGGACAACAGGCGACGTTTATGGGTGTTAACTGGTATTTTTGGTGATCAACGTACCAAAGGATTCTCAGTCCTGGGGGAAGATAATATCTGGCGGAATTATCGTCATATCGGTAACTGGAGACCCACGGCTTCCGCTCAGACTATTCTGGAAGATCTAGGAGGAAACATCTGGATTGGTTCCTGGAATGGCGGATTAACCATTATCGATCCGGAATTTTCATTTTATCATTTCAATAATTATGCAACACCCGGTGAACTATGGATTTCTTCCATCACCCAGGATGATACCCTGCAATTTGGCCCTCCTGATTCAGTAAAGCATTTTCTCTCCTATACCCAAGGCCATCCTGATTTGCTGGTAGTTACAGATATGACCATGGACATTGAAAGGCAATCCATCTGGTTAACCACCCTGGCAGTAAACAGCGGTAAGCCTCTTGTCCGTTACGTTTTTCCAGAATTTTCAGAAGCAGCATTCGATAGTTTAAACTGGCAAAAAACTGCCCTTGGCTCAAATATAGGAATCAGAGGTACAGAACTTGCCTCCATCACACTGGACGTTTTTAATAATCCCTGGATCGGAATGCAAAAAGATGGGGTGGTAACTATGCAATTTAATCAAACCGGTGGTTATGACTGGTATAGTTATAATGAGAACGATTATTTGAAGAATAATGCTTGTCTGTCGGTTGCAGGAGATCAGGACGGATATGTCTGGTTAGGAACCATGGCAGGTCTCAATGCATATTTAAACGGCATGATCTTTGATTTCCGGGAAGATTACCAACCCATTGGATTACAGATAAACGATATTTTTATTGATAACCAAAACAATAAATGGATTGCGACTGATAAAGGACTTAGTTTATTAAAAGCGAGTGGATCGCCATGGGATGTTAATAGCTGGATACATATTGTACCAATGAGAAGTGAATTATTGGGAAGTAATATTTATCATACTAACCTCCCGAGCCAGGTTATCAGAAGTGTTTATGTGGATGATAAAACAGGTGATGTTTATTGCAGCACCCTTTCAGGACTGGCAATATTAAGAAACAATCCTTTCACCACACCTCTGCCGGATCTGGAAAAAGTGACAGTGGGTCCTGTTCCATTTCTGATCAACGATCAGAATAATATGCTGTTATACTTCAGAAACTTGACCGGAAATAGTGAAGTCAAAATATTAACCGCATCCGGTCGGCTTGTTCGAACGCTGAGTAACACTGACCGGCAAGAAATCCTTGGCAGTCTTGCCCAATGGAATGGTAGAAATGAACGGGGTGAATTGATTAGCAGTGGGGTCTATATTTATTTGATTACAGATGAAACAGGGAACTCAACCTCTGGTAAATTTATGGTTATCAGAGAATAATTCTTCTTTGAAGTTCATCAGTAATAAGCTATATTATTATTAGTTTTATCATTTTTATATCCTCCCGAGACATATACTTCAAAAAAGATTTCTTGATATTTCAGTTGATATTGATTTAATTTTTCAAGTTAAACTATTCATTCGAGTAGATATGCTGAAGACAATTCTTATTCATGATTTTGCCCTGGCACAGAATTTACAGATTGATTTTGATAAAGGATTAAGTATACTTACCGGAGAGACTGGAACCGGAAAGTCCATTCTGGTTGGGGCAATATCAGCCGTTTTAGGTGGCCGGGTATTCTCGGAAGTGATTCGAACAGGTGCCGAGAAGGCAACCGTTGAAGCAATTTTTGAAATCTCCGCTCTTCCAGAGCTTAAAAAACTGCTGAAAGAAAAAGGACTGAATGATTCACATGAACTTTTACTGAGAAGGGAAATATCTCATAAAGCAAATTCACGAGCTTTCGTCAATGATATTCCGGTTACCGTGAAAACTTTATCAGAAGTGGGAGATCTGCTGGTTGATATTCATGGACAAAGTGAACACCAGAGTATACTTCGTAAGGAGACCCACCGTTATTTTTTAGATGCATTTGGTCAATTGGATAAACTTCTGTCAGAGGTCAGTAATCGATATCAGGAACTTAGCAAAAATATTAAAAATCTTTACGAAATGCAGCACCGTCAGAATAGCCTGCAGGAAAAACATGACCTCTACCAATTCCAATCGGAAGAAATAGACAAAACTCAATTAAAGGAAAATGAAGATGAAGCGCTGGAAGCAGAGCGGAAAATACTTAATAATACTGAAAAAATATTCTCTCTTTCTGCTGAATTTCTGCAGGTAGTTGAGGGAACAGAAAATGCAACCTTACAGGAAATGATGGGACAGGCAGTCCATCTTCTAAGGGAGTTATCTGATTTTTCCAAAGAATTTCAGACAATTCTCGGAGAATTAAGTTCTGCCAAGGTTGTTATAGAAGAATCAGCGCGAAGTATTGAGGAATTTAAGAATAAACTGGAATATGACCCGAAACGCCTGAATGAAATTGAACAACGCTTGGCAACCATTTCACTATTAAAGAAAAAATATGGCTCAACCATTCAAGATATTTTAGCATATCGGGATAAAATTAAAACAGAACTCTTATTAAAGGAGAATTTTGATATTGAGATAGAAAAATTGCAGAAAAAATATGAAGAATCCTTAGAAAATTATAGGCAAAGTGCTTTAAAATTATCTCAAGCTAGAAAAAAGGTTGCCATTAAACTGGAAGAACAGGTAGTTAAATTGCTTCATAGAATTGGCATGCCGAAAATACGTTTCCAGGTACTGGTGTCCATGCAACCTGCCGAAGATGGTATATTTGTTCATCAGGATAAAAATTATTATGCAGACCAATTTGGAGTAGATCTGATAGAATTTTATATATCAACCAATCCCGGAGAGGATTATAAGCCGCTCATAAAAATAGCCTCTGGAGGTGAAGTATCCCGCATTATGCTGGCACTTAAGAATATTCTGGCAGAGATTGATCAAATACCACTACTCATCTTTGATGAAATTGATGCAGGTGTGTCCGGGCAAGTTGCAGCAGCAGTGGGAAAAAGTATTAAAAAATTGGCTGAAACGCACCAAATCATCTGTATTACTCACCTCCCGCAAATTGCTTCATATGGGGATTCTCACTATCGTGTTGAAAAATACGTACAGAATAACCGAACCTTTACAAAGGTGAATCTTCTGACTGACGATGAGAGAGTAATAGAAGTTGCCACTTTAATTGGGGGAATGAAAATAAGTGAAGAGATAATGCAGAGTGCCAGACATTTATTAAAAGAAGCACATGCAGCGAGCAAAACACATTGAACAAGAACTCATGAATGAAAACAAGATAATTATGCGAGGGTCTTTATTTGGATAAGTTTATTACTCATGGTCGAATTCCTTTGAAAGGGGAAATAGAAATCAGTGGGTCTAAAAATGCTGCTCTGCCCATAATGGCGGCATCTTTATTATCACCCGGTAAGTATGAAATTCATAATGTTCCAAATCTTCACGATGTCAGGACTATTGCCCACCTCTTGAGAATAATAGGTGCAAAGGTCGAGTTATCGAATCATATAGCCTTAGTTGATACCACTCGTGCTGACTTTCCCGAAGCACCCTATGAACTGGTAAAAACGATGCGAGCTTCCATATATGTGCTTGGTCCCCTATTGGCACGATTTGGAAAGGTGAGAGTCTCCTTACCAGGCGGATGCGCCTGGGGACCCAGGCCGGTTGATCTTCATATCCGTGGTATGGAAAAACTGGGAGCAAAAATATTACTCGAAGGCGGTTACATCAACGCCCATTCCCGTAAATTGAAAGGAACTCATATATATTTTGATGTATCAAGCGTAGGTGCAACTGGCAATGTAATGATGGCTGCGGTCTTAGCGGAAGGAGAAACAGTGATAGAAAATGCCGCTAGCGAGCCGGAGATAGTGGACTTAGGGCATTTTCTGCAAAAAATGGGAGCAAAAATCTCCGGTCTGGGCACAAAATTTATTAAAATTAAAGGTGTTAAAAATCTGATCCCATCCAATTATTCAGTAATACCGGATCGTATTGAAACTGCAACCTTCATGACTGCCGGACTGATCACCGCCGGAAATATTACCCTTAAAAAATGTAAAACAGCACACCTCACAGAAGTTATTGATAAATTTAAAGATACTGGTGCAGATATAAATATCACAGATAATAAGGTTCAGATCCGAGCGAGTAGAGAAATTACTCCAGTCAATATAATTACTGCCGTTTATCCAGGATTTCCAACTGATATGCAGGCACAATGGATAGCCCTTATGAGCCTGGCTAAAGGCAGCAGTATCATTACCGAAACCATCTTTACAGACAGATTCACCCATGTTCCCGAACTGAATCGCCTGGGTGCAAAGATTGTTGTCAAGAATAGTTCAGCCTTCGTCCAAGGGGTTGATAAATTAAAAGGTGCCCCGGTAATGAGCACAGACCTGAGAGCCTCTGCCTCCCTTGTCCTCGCAGCACTGGCTGCTGAGGGCAGAAGCGATATTCATCGTGTCTATCATATCGACCGAGGCTATGAAAGAATAGAAGAAAAACTAAAAAAACTGGGAGCTGATATTATACGTATCGATGAAAGTCAGGACAGATAGATCCACTTACTCACTTTCCATTTAACCAATATTAACCTGAACAAATAATGTCCAATATTTCAGAAATATAATTTTATTATAAATATGAAGGTACCTTTCAAATCATTACTTCTGCTCATTTTATTTCTCATCTTCTACCAGAGCATCCTCTACTTTACAATTGTTAAAAATCAATCCTTTTGGGGTGATGAGTACCATTTTATCCAGACAGCAAAACAGTTCAATAAAAACATCAGTCTCTCTCAGTTAAAACACTATAATGAGATGTCCACTCCCCTTCCCTTTATTCTCTATGCACTTTGGGGAAAACTATGGGGATTCCAGCTCCATAATCTTCGACTTTTCTCTATTATCATCGGATTTATAACCATCCTTACCTATTACTTTCTTTTTAGAAAATGTATAGATCACGAGAAACCCGTTATTCTTCTCACTATCTTTCTGACTTTCCAACCCTATATGATTGGTTTGATGTTTTTTGTTTATACGGATATGCTGACCATGCTTTTCCTAGCTTTAACGCTTCTAGCTCTCAGAAAGGAAGATCCGATCCTTTTTACCTTAAGCAGCTGTGCGGGTCTGCTTTGTCGTCAATACTTTGCTTTCCTGCTGCTGGCTGCCAGTTTATATTTCCTCTTTAGGATAATCATTTTAAAGGACACCCATTCCTATAAAATGATCATCTCCGCAATTATTTCAGCTATCCCATTATTAATGCTTTTTCTTCTATGGAATGGTTTCAGTCCACAAAATAAAATGAAAATACGCTATCTCGGAAAAGGATTGTATTTTCATCCCTCCTTTTTAATACTATATATCAGTCTATTATTCGTATATCTCTCTCCGATTATTATCTATTACTGGAAATATTTCTATAGAAATTATCGATTCGTACTTCTCTCATTGCTTATCGGCTCTATTTACTTTCTTTTTCCAGTAGAAACATCTGAGCCGGCAATTGAAGCAAATGTCTTAACAGTTGGATTTTTTCACCGGCTTATAAGGACAATTATTGGACAACAATGGGAACAACTTATATTTTTCATTACTTTTGTTTTAAGTCTTCCGATTCTCTTTTCAATCGGAAACGATCTCTACCATCGCTGGAAAAGTCACAAGTTTGACTTCATCTTCATACTCGATCTATCTGTTTTTTCATTTTTACTCATAATGCCATTCTCATATCTTAATTGGGAAAAATACTTCCTGCCATTAATACCTATTACCATGTTACAAATTACTCTTAAAAACCTTAGAAATTCAACAACAGCACAATAGAAAGATAATAATTATTACTCGTTGTGTTTATTATCGAAAATGAATGAGAATAATTATGTTATACTGTCATACACTTGCAAGATGGCATGACATTTTTATTATGCTAAATGTTATACTTACCCGATTCCTCTCTTCAGATGAGATTTGTCTTATGAATATATAATTTATCAATGGAATTAATCGGTACATGAACAATTAATGATAGAAAATTTTGAGATATACTAAAAAAACAACCAATAGTATCAATAAAGGCTAGGATCTAATAGGATATATAATTGGAGGAGATATATTTACCCTTTACATGGGATATTAATATGCAAGTTTAATAACTCTCGACGACCCGTAATCTCAAGATAACCATTATTTTTTTTCAGGCAATATGATAAGAAAACGGTGTCTATACCTGCAATTTCTTGTTGGGTAAGCTGGGTAGCATAACCCTGTAGCTGAACAGGAAATCGAAGATTTAAATCATCTGGAATCTGGAAATCTCCTAGAATATTAAAGTAGATATCGATATTATCTTTTTCAGAATTAGTTTCGACCTGTAAAACGTAAATTTGGTCTTCTTTAGATAATTTTTTAAAAAATTGATAAAATTCATTAATAATACCACTTAAGGAAATATAACTGGTGAAACATTTGGGAAGATCTGAATTAAACTTTAAATTTTTGTCAACTTGCTGTTTAAAAAATGAATCAGTATTTAAGAACTTGATTTCCTCCTGAATTAATTGATTTACATTAATTTCTATAAGCTGGTTTTCTCTTTCATGAGTTATTTTATAGGTGAGGTTCTGCAGGATTGATTTCAGTTGATGTGATAGTTTGAGAAGTTGTTTATATTCAGCAGATTCAGGTGATTTTCGCTGCAGAAGTTCGATTTGCCCGATCATGGAACCCAGTGGATTTAATATTTGATGTATGAGTTCGGGAAGTAGTTCAGATAAGAAAATTTTCTGCTTTACATCAGGTGGAAATTCGATCCATTTGGGTCGTTCTGTTAGCCTTACAAAAGCCATTACATTGCTGATAAGGCCTTTCTCCTTCTTCATTCGAAAATAGGTCTCAAACGGCCCAACGATTTCATTTGCGGTATTCCGCCAATAATAATTTCTGGATACAAAATTTCTTTGTTGAAAATGACCTAAGAACTCTTCAAGATTCATCCGATTACATTCCAAAAAACTGTGCTGAAACTCAAAAGCAGAAATATCCGTCTCTTCCCACCCCAAAAAACTCCGGTGATTTGGATGGAGTTCTAACAATTTCCATCTGGAAGAAAATATCAGCAGATGCATGTTCGAGAATTTGAGCAAGCTATCTAAATGTGACGGATTATACTGATTCATCATTCTTACTCATAATTGGTATATAATTCATACCCTTTAGGTATTATCACCTTAGCTAAAATTGACGCATTTCCCGGATTTATATTCTGGAATGTAAGTATTTTTAAATGCCGACAAAGACCTATTATACATTAATATACATTATTTATCATACAATTCAAAATCAATAGACCCAAATTGAACAATACAAGATTAATCCGTATTATCGTAAACTCTTTTCCTATGATTACATTTTATTTCAGATCATCTTTAAAAAATATATTATTCCTTTTCCGGAAATAGTTCTTTTAGTTCAGCCGGAGAAGGTGCTTTGGTCAGATAGCTGAACAGGATAAGACTGGCAATTGAGAAAAACAGTGCCGGATATATGAGTGGAATTCCCCATGGATCTCCATTGGGATCACCAATCGGGACCATGACTGATGGCCAGATATAGCCGGTAAATTTCAAAAATATGGTTATCAATGCACCGCCAATAATTGATATGAGGCCACCTAATCTGGTGGCCCTTTTCCACAATAAAGCCGCAATCAATGCAGGTGTAATCGCCACACCATAGATAGTATAGGCGAAATAGCTCATTTCCAATACAGAGGTAAGATTGGTTGCCAAATAGTATGCAAAAACACCAAATACAATAATCATTACTTTTTGCAGTGTCACCATACTTTTCTGAGAGGCATTCGGATTGATGAATCTCTGATAAATATCCCGCATCACATTGGTAGTCGGGGAAAGGAGATAATTCATACCCGTTGAAATCACCACTGCCACTGCCGCTGCTAAAAGCAGTAAACCGATAATTAGAAATACTCCTCCTTGGTCTGCAATAGTCTGGGCTGCCTTGAGAACAATAGAAGCAGGATCTATGGCCTTTTCTTTTAACAGCTGATTTAACCGATCTAAATCTCCAATATTCTGGTTAATCAAAAGATCATTGACAATTCTCTCCTTCTGTGCTTGATTGATATTCCCGGCGGAGAATTCCTGGTTTATTATACTGTTTAATGTTTCAGGAATCTGATCGGTTAAGTTTTGTCCTGAAGCAATTTGACTTTTCACTCTGTTTATTATTTCAAACTCCTTAATCGGTTCCCAGAAATGGGAGGCAGCAAAAACAGCAATTACTACTACTACAGTTTCAACTACCACCGTACCCACCACCCATAGTGCTACTGCATGCCGGGCATCTCTGGGTGTTTTAGCACTATAAAATTTCTGGTACATACTTTGAACGCCCATTAGCAGAAACATGGTTGCCAGAAAATAACTTCCTGCTTTGAGCAGGGGATGTGCTCCAAAATCTTTATTAAATACCGCAAAATGTTCCTGCGGGAGGTCTATCACAGCAGCTTCCCAGCCTCCGGAGAGGTAATACATTACCGGTGCTGCCAGGACTGAAGCAGTTAGGATAATGATGCCATTGGGGAGGTCCGTATAAGCCACCGCCATCATCCCGGCTGCAGCTGTAAAAAGGATGACGAACCCGGCTGTCATTGCCTGTCCTAATTCCACACTGATGGCACCTTTGCTCACCACATTCAAAATATAGCCTCCGGCCCGGAATTGATAACTCACAATGGCGATAAAACTAATAATGAGAGCCAATGCACCAAAAAATCTGGCAAATTTCCCATAGCGAACTTCAAGAATATCACCAATGGTATATTTACCAAAGGTTCTGATTTTCTCAGCCAGAAAATAAATGATAACGATACCGATCCATGCTCCGGCCGGCAACCATAAGCTGGACCATCCCGCTTTTGCAGCATATTCTGCCCCTGCAATAAAAGTACCTGAACCAATCCAGGTACAGATTAAAGTAAATACCATCACTCGCATACTAAGGGATCTCCCGGCGACCATCATTTCATCCTGCGTTTTCACTTTGAACGAGCGGTAAAAATTAAAACCCATTAAAACCAACAAATATCCCAAAATCAGATACAAATACCAGCTCATATGGACTCCTTTTCAACAAAAATGAATCTTATTATAAAATTGAATGATGCCTTCCAATAATAATGAGGAAAACAAATTTTGTCAACAAAGAAAGAAGGTAACCAAGGAACTATAAAAAAATCAAAATAAGTTTTTAATTTGTTAAATCTGGCTGCATTTTAAGCACCATGAGAAAAATTATGCAAAATCCTATGTTCCAGTTTTTAGCGATATTGATGATCGCTTCCCATATAGGACTGCAAGGTTGGCGGACTATGATCAACAACTTCGCAGTAGAGGTGGGTCATCTGGAAGGTAACCAGATTGGGATGGTACAATCCATTCGCGAAATACCCGGTTTACTTTCACTGCTTGCCATATTTTTAATGCTTCTCATAAAAGAACATAAACTTTCTGCTCTTTCTATTCTCTTATTGGGGATTGGTATTGGATTAACCGGATTTTTTCCAAGCTATTATGGAATTATTGTCACCACACTGCTCATGAGTTTTGGATTTCATTATTTTGAAACCACCAATCAGTCTCTCACCCTGCAATATTTTGATGAACAGAAATCCCCCTGGGTTTTTGGCAAGCTGCGAAGTTACGCGGCGGCATCCAATATCGGAGTGGGGATATTCATATTTTTCATAAGTTATGTCTTCAACTACCAGCAGATATATCTCATTATGGGTGTTATAATAATGATAGTAGGTATATGGGGATTGGCGCAAGATCCTTCAGATAAAGATTTACTACCTCAGCGGAAAAAAATGATAGTGCGAAAAAAATACTGGTTATTTTATTTCTTAACATTCATGGCCGGAGCCAGAAGACAAATTTTCGTAGCTTTTGCTGTATTCTTATTGGTAAAGAAATTTCAATTTTCCATCCAGGAAGTCACAGGACTATTCGTTATTAATAATATTATTAACTTCTTCTTGAGTCCATTGATCGGTAAAGCAATCATCAGATATGGTGAACGCCGAGTCCTTTCCCTGGAATATTTCAGCCTGATATTTATTTTTATTAACTATGCCTTAACCGGATCGAAATTAATGGTATCCTTTCTTTATATATTTGATCACATTTTTTACAATTTCTCCATTGCCATACGAACCTATTTTCAAAAAGTAGGAGATCCAAAAGATATCGCACCCAGTATGGCGTTTGGATTTACCATCAATCACATCGCTGCGGTGTTTATTCCCGCTTTAGGGGGCATTTTATGGATGGTAAACTATCAAATACCATTTTTCGCAGGGGCAGCAATGAGTTTCATATCATTAATAGCAGTCCAGAGAATACCCGCTAAAAGGTAAGCATAAATTTTATATTTTAAATTTTATCCTGACTGTTACGATTTTTATTTTCCGTTAAGTAAAGGATATTCCTGGGATCTTCTGTTATCGGCTTGGGAGCAGGATTATATTCGAATACATTGTGAATAAAACGATTGAGAATAAAAGCGGTGGCTCCCCAGATAACATTATTTTTATAGTGATAAAAATATACGTCGAATTTCATGCCCTTATATTCCCATTTTTTTATCTCAAAATAATTATCAGTGAGAAACAGGGCTAATGGCACTTCCAGAACCTCTGCTACTTCTTGATGATTGATTTTGTATTGAAATTTACCATTAATGCTACCGGCAAAGGGGGATATAATAAAATTTGTAACTGTATAAAAATCATCTAATCGACCCAGGGGTTCTATGTTCTCTGATCCTATACCGACTTCCTCCTCTGTTTCCCGTAAAGCAGTCATCAATAAATCTTCATCGGCTGGATCCGCCATACCACCCGGAAAAGATATTTGTCCCTTATGGGTTTCCACCAAATCGGTGCGCTTGGTGAACAATAAATTTGGCTCATCCGATTCTCGCTTCAGAAAGAGTACCAGTACCGCGGCATTCCTAATGCCTTGTTGGTGGATTCTCCTGGGTTGGTATTCAATCAACCTGGATCTTACCAGCTGAATCGCATTATTATAATCAATATTGTGATATTTAGATTCGCTCATCTATCGATCGATTGATTTATATTCCAAAATTAAAAAATACAAAGGAATTATATTTTTTCATAGAAGTATTTTACGACAAAAAGTGGAAAAAAGATCAGGGAATTGTAATTAATAGATCAGGTAGTAAGAAATATAGCGGAGGAATAAAGAAAACAATTATTAGAATTTAATTTACCATAATCAGCTTTACTATTCAATATCGCAGACAGGTTGGTGTAGTTCAAGACGGAGAACGAGGGGGTGGTTAAAAAATAATAGAACGGATATATCACTCCGCTGGAGCTAGGATCTTCCTTGGACAATCTTTTTACTATAAATATGTCGCCTCTGCGAGGTTTATCTTTTCCCTATAATAGTTATTGCATTTATGCATTCCTCAAGCTCCGCAGGAGTGAAATGTTTATAGTAATCAGTTAACATGCAATCAAACAAGCTCCGTAGGAGTGACATATTTATAGAAATCATTGGATCCTCTAACCACCCCCTTCATCCTTACCCTCTGACAGTCTTTTGTAGTATCGTTCCGAGAGAAAAAAAGTCTGTCAGCGAGGATTTCTGTATCTGAAATGACTTCTTAATAATACTTTCGCGGAGCTAAGGGAATAATCATTTTTGAAAATAACATACCAGGGTCTATAAATTTTTATATAGGTGTTAAATTTCCGGTTTCGCTTTTATCAGAAATGCATTATTATTAAAACATATGATATAATAAAATTAGATAAATAAAATAGGATAATAAATATGTCCAATCAGTTACTCCCAAATATTACTACTATGCAACGTGCTTTCTATCAGAAAGATTGCAACTTCGAAGGCATTTTCTTTGTGGCAGTTAAAACTACCGGTATTTTTTGTCGACCCACCTGTAGTGCTCGTAAACCACGAGAGAAGAATATTGAGTTTTTCTCTTCCACCCTTGAGGCTCTCTTGCAGGGATACCGTCCATGCAAAATTTGCCGTCCACTGGAGTATAAAGGAGAAGCACCGAAGTGGTTGCGCCCATTACTGGAAGAAATCCAGCTTACTCCTGATATCCGTCTTAAAGATCAAGACCTGCGAAAACGTTCCATTGAGCCCAATCGGGTACGCCGCTGGTTTAAGAAACATCACGGAATGACTTTCCAGGCCTACCTG
>Ga0209427_10003732_pt1 | contig 17792 bp, 17 predicted proteins | sample DeeMarSWOR136_30_FD_187465 | JGI IMG/M metagenome (GOLD analysis project Ga0209427, IMG submission 187465) | Marine sediment microbial communities from White Oak River estuary, North Carolina - WOR-1-36_30 (SPAdes) (version 2) | ecosystem: Environmental > Aquatic > Marine > Intertidal zone >...
TTATATCCACTATAACAAGAGTGGAAGCTAAGGATAGGCTCAACTTCCACTTTATTCTTCATTCTGTCTTTATTTGAACTCGGATCTTCGCTGTAACAATCCACCTAGCTGCTATTTCATATCTCTTGTTTATCAATATTCAGTATCACTACTTCAAGTTCTTCATCTATTGATATAAACTTTGAGGGGTGTTTGATATGCTGAGTCCAGGACATTTCAGATATATGCACAAGGCCCTCTATTCCCTTTTCTAATTCGACAAATACACAGATGGGTTACATGCGCTTGGCAGACAAGGATAACAAAGATACCAGAGATCTTCATGCCTACAAAGCATCTGGAACTCAAATAGTTATAATGTCTACTTATCACAATATAGGTAAGTCTACCATTCACCAAATGTCGATTGGAGTACCAGAATCTCTTAGTTCGCCTACAGATCAAGGACAAGGTATAGGCTTGGGTTTTGGAGATATTGGTTCTATTTTTCAGGGATTTCCTGGTATCTTAAGCAATATTCTGTTCATTGAAGTCATCGTTGTCGTTGTGGTTCTTGTAATAATTGTAGTACTTCTAGTAAGACGTGTGAAAAAGGAATAAATCAAATCTTTTCTCTTTTTTATTAATAATCCTGCAAAAAAGTTGAAAATGCAAACCAAAAAACTACCATGGAGTTTTTTCGATCGTAAAAATGAAGGGTTTTCTAGCTCTATCCACTCTTATGAAGCCGTCCTCTTCAAGTTCGTTTATATAGTTTCTGACAGCAGTGGTAGAGTATCCAGTAGCTTTACTAATAGTTGAGTAGTTGTTAGCTTTGGTTTTTTCAATGATAGCCAAAATTTTGAATTGAGGTACAGTTTCGAGTAGTTCCTTGAGAATTCGATTCCTGCGAGAAATTTCTCGTTTGATCTTACTTGCCGTTTCAATTTTATGTCTGTCCATTGTTCCAGATTGGATTGAAGGAGGTGTCTCAATTTTTGTAGGTTTTTCCTCAATCTGATCTATAGTCATTCCTTTCTGAATAATTTCTTCTCTCAAGAATCCAAGATGACTTATTGCTTTAACAGTAATTGAATTAACGATTTGTGCTAGTTTATCTAACACTTCTCCCTCAATTTTTTCAATTATGTTGAGAAAGAGCACCTCACCTTTATGACTAGGTGACTTCTGGGAATAATGTTGCTTTAAAATTTTGAAAAAATCTCCTAAGTCTTGAATTTTTTCTTCTCGTGCTTTATTAATAGCTCCCACAAAACGTAAAGTCATTCTGTGAATAAAATTCTCATCTACAACCATAGGATCCCCTGCTACTTACCATGTAGACTTCTCAAGTTGGTAGAAGTTGTTTGACAACGTTCGGGCTTAGAGGAGGTGTATTATCTGATACATAAACGCAAAGCGCAAGAAATGTTTCTAGTTCTTCAAGTAGTGATTTATTCTTTTTATCCTTTTTTGCTATCTCCTTTATCATTTCTGCTGATTTTTTATATGCCTCTTTTACCTTTTCTTTTAATGGACCTGAATTATTCCAGTAACTAAAGCCTATAGTCTTCCAAATTTTTGTAACGCTGTCATTTGGAATCAATTTTGTTTGAGAATAAATTTGAGCGCCTTTTTCAAATCCACGCTCGAAGAATCGTTCGACAGTTAATTTAATTGTTTTTAAATCGATATGATTTGGAATTCCGATATTAATTTCTCTTTTTGGAGTTTCATTTCCTCGTAAAGCATTTGAAATATCATTTATGCTCTCAAAATAGACTATTACAGCAGTTTCGTCTTTGCGATATTTTAGTTTTCCCCAAAATAATGTTGGGACCACAACCGCATCAAGAGGTTTACTCTGATCCTCATTCATATTCAATCCTCAAATATTTTCCATATGGATAAAGTTTCATATGTGTACAGCTAATTGAACTAATATCATTTGTTAAAGGATATAATCTTAAACTCATCTCTGTAAACATCGATTTGATTGAGAAAAAATGATAATTGAAATACGGGGACGATCGGAACATTTTGATAGGTTTTAATATCTTCTGCTAACCAACTGATTAAGAGAGGCATTAGAAAAAGATCATAATTCCTTTCAATATAGAACTTCGAAAGATCTACATCTTTTGAAAAGGCTATTGTTCTTTCTACCTGCTTTTCAACAGCCTTCTTTAATGCATGTTTCTTTCCAGCCCTAGGGCTCCAGTGTTTACAATCAATGCATAAGGTAACTGGGTTACGTATAGCCAATAAGTCGAGTTCGTAACGCTTTTTCTTTGAACTCTTGAATCTAACTCTTGAATATACTTTAAATTCATGACAAAGTAGGATATCCCTAGTAAATGCTTCGAATTCTTTCCAATCGAGATACGAAGCAACATATTCGATATCAAGACCAGTTTTAATTAGTAAAAAAGCTAATTTCAATCTAGATTTAGGTGTTAAACTGACCTGATTGTGGTCATCTTTTGTTATAATGTCATCTGTAACAAGATCATCTACTATATAATTTATGAAATCCAGATCATTAATTCCTGTCAAACCAGCAAGCAATTCCATACTAATTGATTCATTTTTGTACTTGAGTAATGATGATAGAACTACTTGTGTAGCATTATTCGCCATAAGTTTCACACCAAATGTCAAAAAGGAATTTATTTGCTTTCAAATACTTAGATTCGTTTTTTAGCATTTATATCATGAGACAATATCTTTAAGTAACTAAAATTGATAAATTTTGACTTAAAATGATCAACAAAACACTTAAAAACTACTACAATCAATGATGAGATAAATTGAAAATTCTGGAGACGTGAATGAGGTGAAACAGTCACAAAGAATTGACTGGAGGAATCGCGAAATCCACTAATGAATTGTTTTTTGAATTAGAAACTCTAGATTTGAATTTATTAAATGATCTCGACTATAAAAACATGCTCTCCATCTTGATGAAATCGTTTGTCCGATTGGCACAAGTTCGATTATCTTCGAAGCAGAAGTTGCTATTAAAGAAAGCAAGAACTTTGCTTTCTTCTCGGCAGATGACTCTAACATCCTTGGCTGAATATTTATCATCGGAGTTGAACCTTGCGCATTCCACGGTGAAGTGGAACCTAAGAACGTTGCGAGATATGGACTTGCTTACAGCTGGAGATGCAAATGAAAAAGGGATTAATGCGAAGCTAACGCTTGCGGGTGCACTTCTTGCTGGAGCGTTGCCAAGCTTTTAATAGGGATGTGTGAGAAGCTTTAAAAACAAAAAAGAAATTACATTTCACTACGCTTAATTGATTTTCATGTTTAAAATATTTGAATGATGAAAAGATGGTTGAAGAAGATGAGCAACGAACAAGAAGGCGCTAAAGTATTCAAAGTAGATTTAGGGGTTGGAAAGCCAGTAAGAAACAGAATGAGACGTAAAGGAAGAGGTTTTAGCCGCTTAGAGTTGAAAGAAGCAGGAAGTACTGTCGTAGAAGCACGCAGATTTAGTATACCTATAGATACTAAACGCAAGTCAATGCATGATTTTAATATCTCTGTTTTAAAAGAACTTCTTGAGGAAGAAAGAGCGAGTCCAGTCCGGACGGAATTAGAAAAAGAAGTCATTAAAGAAGAATACCAAGAGTTTACGAAGATAAGAGGAATTGGTTTATCAAGTGCCGAGACATTAGTTGAAATGGGAATTGCATCTGTAGAAGAATTAGCGGCTCTTGAAGTAGAGAAACTAGATACAGATCTCCCAATTACGACAATAAAAAAGTGGGTTCGGAATGCGAAGAAACATCTTGGAGAAGATATTAAAGAAGAAGAACTAGAAGAACTAGAGGAATTAGAGGAATTAGAAGAACTAGAAGAATTGGAGGACGAAATTGAAGAACTTGAGGCAACCGAATTAACGGATTTAGAGGCAGAATTGGAAGAAATTGGATCAGAAGAGGAAAAAGAAGTAGAGGAAATATCAGAAGATGAGGTTATAGTTACTGAGAAGGAAGAGATATATAAAGAACTTATGCAAGTTCGCGGAATAGGAAAGAAAACAGCAGAAAAAATTGTTGAGCTGGGAGTTACGTCGATTGAGGAACTGGCAGCGCTTGAAGTAGATATGATACCAGAAACAGCAGATGTTTCAACTAACTCGTTGAGGAACTGGGTAAAAAACGCACAAAAGCATCTTAAAAGAGAAAGTGAGGAAATTGAGGACGAGGAAATCGAAGAGATAACAGATGAAGAATTAGACAAAATCGAAGCAGAACTAGATGAATTAGAAGACTTAGATGAAGAAGATATCGATGCTTTGCTTCTGGACGATGAGTAATAAAAGACTTAAGTACTAATGGCATCTCTTAATTTTGTATTCACTTTTATAGAATGCATCCTATTTGATGGGGTGCGTTACTCATCCCAAGATACTTTCCTTATTGAAATCAAAGAAAACAGCTGTCTCAGAATTGTAAGTTATTTTATACTTTTTTGTGTCATCTATTTCTCCAACAATGGACGTTGACAAATCATATAATTCAAGAAGTTCAATCGACTCTGTGACACGACTTGGTTTGATGGTAAGGATAAATCCCGTAGAAATAAAGATTTTTGTCCAGTAATCAAGCGGAACCTGTTTAGGCTTATTTTTTTTAATTTGGTTTAGGTCGATAACAGCACCAACTTTGCTTGCCTCGAAAAGCATGCCAAGTGTTCCTAGAATCCCAGCGTTACTTATATCCTTGCAAGCCGTTGCAAATCCAGTTTTTCCGATTTCACAAATAGCTTGCCTCTGTCGAAGTACCTCTTCCGATGATTTCATTGAGGTACAATCCCAACCAAATGTGTATTTTTGCCCTACATGTCCCTTTATATCTATAGCTGTGAGTATAATATCCCCTGCTCTGGCTCCACTACTCGAAATCCTGTGTTCTCTTCGAACCTTGCCAATTATTCCAGCACTAGCAATATTTCTGGTGTCATTTGGGTGAGTATGCCCACCTACAATGGGTACTCTAAATTTATTAGATCCATCAATGATCCCCCTAACCAGTTCATCGCCAATCTTCTTTTGATTGTTCTCATAGGCTAATATTAAAACCATTGCTAATGGCGTACCGGCTGTTGCATAAATATCGTTTATATTTACCATAACAAGTGAATAACCAGCCATATATGGATTAACTTCAATGAATTTTTCAGTTATGCTATCTGCATGGAACACTATCTCATAATCTGATTTAGTATCAAATTCAATGCTTGCACAATCTTCACCTTTGAATAAAATAACATGAGGTGATTTGAATCCCTTAATTTCCAATTCTTTAAGGATCGGTTCGGTATTTTTTTTCGATGTTATTGCTGGAAATTCTTTCAAGTCGGATAAGAATTTGTTGAAATTCATTGTCATTATCATCACGATAAATTTATCACTAGTTTAGATACAAAGAAATGTAATTGTCAATTCCACTTAAAATTTCTGTAGAAACTCAAAAACCAAAAACTATAAGTTTCAAAAACCTAACTATAGATTTCTTAAAGTTTATTTTTTGTGATGAGAAACGGACGTGAGAATTTATGAGTGGGCTTCTTGAATGGTTTAAATCGAGACGTGAATCTGAAGTAATTCGAAAAACTAGAGAACATGCCTTAAAAGTTAATCAAGTAGTTCGCGAAACACAAGCATTTATTGAAAAAAAATTGAAAGGAAAATCGCCTGAAAGAACTCAAATAAGAACTGAACAAATCGAAAAAGAAGCGGATTTTCTAAGAAGAGAAATTTTCTCAATTTTGACGACTGGAGAGATTGATCCAAATGCAAGGGAAGATTTGATGCACATTGTCAAGAGAATGGACGATGTAGCAAACAATGCAAATGCATCGGTGAGAAGAATGTCTTTACTCAATGTTGAAAACTTCCCAGAGGAACTTAAAAACTTGGTCTTAAAGATGATGTCACTTTCATTAGAATGTAGTGATATGCTGAAGGAGTGTATTGAAAAACTCGGAATTAGTACACCTGAAGTTATAAGACTCACAAATCTAATTGAGGAACGTGAGCATCGAGTAGATCTCCTGAATTCAGAAGTTAAAAACTTCTTAATAAAGGCAAACCTCACAACGAATCCGTTTGAGGCAATAGTAATTCTCGAATTTATAGAACGTATTGAAAACACTGCTGATGCATGCGAAGATACTGCCGACATTGTAAAATTGATGGCTTTGCGAGAAAGAGTGAGGTAATGCCTTCCCGTAAGTGAGCTACCTCGTGCTAAAGCATCGAGGCTTCCTGCTTCTCCGACAGACTCGATCCCCTTGACGGGTTACGGAGGTCTTATCTCCACTGACTTACATTCCTTACGCCCTGTAGGTACTCATAGATTCTACTATTAACAAACTATCTAAACCCAACGCACTTCATCACCACGCTGAAGCGGTGGTGCTTTCTTGCTTAGCTGCTGTAATCTATTAGAACAAAAAATCATTTTTAATTAAAAATGTCTATTCCAGTTCTAAAGCCTTCTCCAGCCCGTCTTCTGGATAATCAAAAATTAGAGTTTCTCTTGGATGAAAATATATAGTTACTTGTTCACCTTCTTCGAACCATTCGCGTGTTGCTTTTTCTCTAACTATTACCCTCTCTTTATTTTCAAGGTAGACTTCGTATCTGTTTGTGCCGCTAATGAATTTCGAGCTTTCAACTTTTCCTTGAAAATAATTTGGCTTATTTATTTTTATCTTAGGCTTAATTTGAATATCTTCAGCTCTTACGCCAAGAACAATTCGGGAATTTTCAGCTTTGGATGTCTTGTTAGTTTCTGCTTTTAAGCCATTATCAAGTTCCATTAGTGCCGAATTCTTCTCTATTTTTTTAATGTTACCTGCAAAAAAATTAGTAGCACTGAGAAAATTTGCAACAAAAATACTTTTTGGATTCTCATATACTTCAGCTGGCGTACCAATTTGGATAAGAGTTCCTTCTCTTAAGATAGCAATTCTATCTGCTATTAAAAAGGCTTCAATAATATCATTAGTCGCGTGGATTGCCGTTATCTTCAAATCTTTTACAATCTTTCGGAGTTCATTGCGTAATGCCATTCTTATTCTTGCATCCAATGCGCCAAGCGGTTCATCCAAAAGTAGTAACTGTGCCCCACTCATCAACGTACGTGCTAATGCCACTCTTTGTTTCATTCCACCGCTTAGTACTTTTGGAAGGGCACCTCCTCTTCCAGTAAGTACCATAAGTTCTAACATTTCTCGGGCACTTTTTCTAGATTCATCTAAACTCTCTCCTTTAACTCTAGGGGAATATATCAAATTATCGATGACATCTAGATGAGGAAATAATGCATATTGCGCAAAAACAAAACCTATGTTACGGTTTTCTGTAGGTATATTATTTACATTTAAATTATCGATATAAATCTCGCTTCCCTTTTCGGGCTGGACTAAACCAGCAATTATGAGAAGTGTAGTGGTTTTACCACTACCGGTGGGTCCCAGCAATATAAGGTATTCGCCGTTGTTGATTGTTAAATTAAGATCATTTAATGCAACAAGGTTCTCATATTTTTTAGTAACATGCATTAGTTCAACTTTAGGTGACATTCGTAATTCAACCTCTACATTTGACTATTCTAAAGATAAATGAGGTGCAAGCCCATCGCTTGGATATCGGAAAACAACAGCCAATGAAGTATCCATTCGAACCGTTACAATATCTTCAATGTTAAAGGACGGTGGGGCATGAGCAAATTCCTTTACCCCTATTGTTTCTCCTGCATCCAGTTTTACTTCATATGAGTGCCTATCTCCTAGAAATCTATACCCAATTATCTTTCCCGGGATGAAATTGAGAGCGCCAAGTCTTTCAATAGAATGTATTTTCAGTAATTCGTGACGAATGCTTATAACGACACGCCTACCCCGTTTTATTGCCTTTTCATCGGTTCTAAGTATGGATCCATCACGTAATCGTATTTCTGATCCTGTTTCGGTAACATTTGAAACTACACCTTCAATAAAATTTGATTCGCCAAGGAAATTTGCTACGAAAATGTCATTTGGAGCATAGTAAAGTTCTGTAGGTTCGCCTATCTGAACGATTCTTCCTTTTCTCATAACAATTATTCTATCAGCAATGGCCATAGCTTCTAACTGATCATGTGTTACATGAATTGCTGTTAATTTGTTCTTTTTTACAATCTTGCGCAGTTCGTGCTGGAAAATGGCTTTCACTTTCGGATCTAGAGCCCCTAGAGCTTCATCAAATAACATAAGTTTAGCGCCAGTAGCCAAAGCTCTAGCTACCCCAACACGTTGTAATTCAGGCGTGTTCAGTTCATCAGGGAAATTTTCAACCTTATCTGCCAGTTTTGTAGTATCTAAAGCCTCCCAAACGCGTTTCTCAATTTCAATTTCATCTAATCCTCTCAATTTAGGACCATAACCTACATTATCCCACACGTCCCAAAATGGAAAAATCTCAAAATGCTGGAAAACGAAGCCAATATCGCGGTTACCGGCTGGAGCAAATGTTACGTCTTTTCCATCTATAATGACTTCACCTTCAGTAGGTTGTGTCAGACCAGCAATGATTCGTAAAGTCGTTGTTTTACCGCAACCGCTTGGACCTAGTAAGGTAACGTATTCTCCATTACGAACTGTCAAATTAACTGAATCGACAGCGATGACCGTATCATAGTGTTTTGAGATATTGCTTAATTTTACCTCTGGCATTTTTACGCTTTCCATGATTTTCTAAATTCATTTCCATTCTTCTGCTGACCTGCTAATATAGCGTAATATCAACAAAAGCGTCAAAGAGATACAAATCAAAATAATAGATGCGAAAGCTGCTGCAGGAAGAGCCAAAGATTCCACTAAATCCACAATATATACAGGAACCGTTCTTGATAAACCCATTACTACGATTGTAGCGCCGGTTTCTCCAAGCGATCGTGTGAATACCATGATTGCACCTGCAAGAATGCCACGTCCTGTCAATCTCAGGGAGACTGTTCGAAATGTTGTCAGATCAGATGCGCCGAGCGTTCTTGCGACTTCTTCGTACCCTGGATCGATCCCTTCTATGACTGCTATAACAGGACGGATGAAATACGGATATGTAAAGATTATATGAACCATTAGAATAAGCCAAAAACCTGGATTAATAATACCTCTCCAAAAGAGGAACGCTGAAAAACCAATTGCAGAAGATGGAACTGCAAGTGGAATGTCAATCATCGCGTCAAGTATACCATTAATTTTGCCCCATTTTCTTCGGACTAAAATAAATGCCATGGGTAGCCCAAATCCCAAATTTATTAACGTTGCCAGCGTTGCAACTTGTAAGCTGGTGACAAGAGAAATGAGCAACCATGCCCATTTCAAATCAGGCGCCAAAAACACTTGATAAAATACGCCTGATTCAAAACGTCCAGTTGCGGGGGAGCCACTCCACCATAATGCCACATATTGAAAGGTAAAGAGGCTAGGAAGAAGAATAATGACTAAAAAAATTGCTATTGTCACTGAGTTTCTAAACCTTCGTTGCCACATTCCACTTAAAAACTGTTCAGGGCGTGGCCATACTTTCTCTATTGGAAATCCAACCTTTCGTGCCATGATTCTAACTAAAACTAACATAATAACTGCAATAGTTACAAGCACCATCGATAGAAAAGCGGTTGCTGGAATTAATAATAACTTTCTCCAGGAAACTATGAGTATCGGTGCTGTTTCATATACCCCTGCTACAATTAATGTGGCACCTGTTTCACCTAGACTTCTGGTAAATGAAAGAATTGCGCCTGCAATAAGACCTTCTTTCATTAAAGGCATACTTATTGTTCGCCACGTGGTGAATCCCGAAGCACCCAAGGTTTTTGCTGCATCCTCATAGGTTTTATCGATTCCTAATATAACCGCTTTTAGAGATCTGACGATATATGGGTAGGTAAAAGCAATATGAGCTAAAATGATCAAAAGCGGGCCACGGGATAAAAGACCCGTTTCTAAGCCAAAAAGCACCGAAACCCCGCTACGGCTACCCCAAAACAAGAATATGCTAAAGCCAAGTGCTGCAGTTGGAACTGCCATTGGCAGATCTACTAATGTATCCAAGATTTCTTTTCCTTTAAACTTATATCGGGCAATAAGGATGGCCATTGGCAATCCAATTATTATATTAATAACTGTCGCAATGGAAGCAATCTGAAAACTCCTAATTAATGCTGTTCTCATAATCTGCCATCGAATGTCGCCAGCTATTGGGTCGTTGAAAACTGTTGTGACGACCTCATTCCAACTAAGAAACACAGCTGAAAATACAAAAATGGTGGGGCCGAGAATAATGACGAAAAAGAAAGTAAGTGTTACTCCTTCGGCGCCCAAGCGACACCATCGGTTCGACAATCGATGCTCCAATGTTCTAATTTTTTTACTGAGCGAAGAGGTCGCCATTTTTATGCTCCTTTTGCTTTAGAGACTTCCCATAGATCATTAATGCGGAGAAGCACTTCACCCTGTGGAGAGGAATGCAAAGGTACAGTCAAGGTAGATTCGACTCCATTTTGTGAGTTGAAAACGTCAGGTGGTACTTCAGGCGTGCTGAATAATCTAAATCCATGTTCAGGTGCCAATTCCAAAATTTCTTCGGATTGTAGAAATCTGAAAAACTCTCCTGCAGCCCATCTTTGCCTATCACTCACCCATGGGGCGTTTAGAATACAAAATGGATGATCTGAAAGTAATAATCCTTCTTCAGGATAAATAGCTTTCAAATGCTGGTTCCAAACGGCTTGTGGATCTCCAGCTAAATTCTTTTCAATAATTAGGTTCTCATAAACGATGAAAACATTTAATCCGTTAGGACCTGTTTCAGTAGCTTGATCAATGAGAAAACCTGTACTTTCTCCGTAATAAACAGCTTTTGCTTCAAGTTCTGTCATCCATTGTTTTACTGAATCATCTTTTAAGTCGTCTAATGACAATTCCGCTGGATTCTTTGAGGCTGCAACAGCAGCTTCTAGAATGACCGCCATGAAACCTGAATTACTTAACTGCGGGTTTGTATGCGCAAATTTAAGGTCGCTATCCGGAAGTAAAGCTAAGTCGTGAAGGCTTTGGAATCCTGTTATGCCTTGTTTCGCATAATTTTCCCATGTGCCAATTATTATTGGAGAATAAATGAAAGCCTCCCATTCGGTAACAAGAATTTCGCTGCTTCCTCGTTCTTCAGCCCACATTAAATTTACCAAAGGAATCCATACGGTCGACGCCGGACTCCAAATAGTAGGTTTTATTCCTCCTGTGATCACACTTATCATTGATTCACGCGAGCCAAGTGGTCGAAAGAAAACCTCAAGTTGCACTTCAGGAAACTCGTCTTCCCACCATTCCTCAAACAAAGGAGCGATTTCCTCAACCCATCCGCGCTTTTCAGAACCGTAAACCATTTCAAGCCTAATGCTTTCACCACCGACCTGAGATACCACAAGCCCATAGAAATAACCGATGAACACACCAATTAGAATCCCTATTAAGAATATGACCAATATTAATGTCCACGGTCTTTTTTGTCGTCTCATTGGTCGCTCTTTAATTTCAATGCCCCCAGACCTATTATAACTCCAAACTACGCGATCAAACATTCACAACAATGCAATTTAAAATTGTTTCGTAATTGTTTGATAAAAAGCATTTGCTTAATAAAAAACAGTTTTATAACTCATGGAACTAAAACAATAAAGTGCAATTAGAATTCATCGGCTCAAATAGAGTGTAATTAGAATTCATCAAATCAAAAATTTTCATTAAAAGGTGTTTAAGATTGACCACAACATTGGCTATTGTTTGTAATGATGGTAATGGTGGTCTTGTTATCGGATCAGAATCTCAGGCAACGATGGGATTCTTTGTCGCGAGCAATACGGCCACAAAAATTTACAAAATTACTGATTATATTGCTATAACCATCAGCGGCGGGGTTGCTGATGCGCAGAAGATAGTCGATCAAATCCGTGCTATGGCACAATTGTGTCAATTGGATTGGAGGAGAGAACCTACAGTGCGTTCGATGGCGAAACTTACATCCAAAGTTTTAGGACAAAATCGTATGTTGCCATATTATGTATCCCTAATAATTGGAGGGGTGGATCGAGCAGGTGCGCATATATTTACTCTTGGAGGGCTTGGTAGCATTCTTGAGGAGAAGAAATTCGCATCGACAGGATCCGGTTCGCCTATGGCCTATGGAGTATTAGAAAGCGAATATAAAGAAAACCTCAGCATCGATGAAGGCGTCGAATTAATCAAAAGAGCAATTACATCCGCTCGTAAGAGGGATGCTGGATCAGGTGGAGAATTTCAAATCATAACGATAACAGCTGATAAAGGCGTTGAGTTTGTAAATTAGGTTTTTATTGAATTTACATGATTTGAACTAAATCTATCTAAAGGCCATATTTTTCTTTGAAGTTTAAAAAAAGAAAATATGGTGCTCTCCCTAAGAAATCTTCAGGAGAGACCTGTCTTTTATTTAAGAAGTTAATCTCCCGATAAAAGACTTTTCATTATTTTCTCGATTGGATCTCTTCCGACCGCACCAATAACTTGCTTCACTGGTGATCCGTTTTTAAAGAATATAAAAGTTGGAATCGAAGAAACTGAGAATTGTCTCGCTATTGCAGGCTCCTCATCACAATTAAGTTTACTAAAAACAAATTTTCCTGCATAGTCCTTTGCTAGTGCCTCGATAATCGGTTCCATAGTTTTGCAAGGTGGACACCAACTAGCCCAAAAATCAACTAAAACAGGCATATTTGAATTAATAATCTCATTGAAATTACTTGAATCTGCATTAATTACCTGACCTGTCATTTTCGCATCTACACTCCCTTTCGTTTTCATTAGTTCAGCCATTCTTTTTTTTCGAAGTTCTTGTAACTCTTCATCGTCTTCCATAGTGTACAGATCCTTTACGTTGTCTTTCTTGAAGTAAACCATCAAAAACGAATGTAGTAATCAGTTAGATGAATGATTTCACCTAATTTTCATTATAAAGTTTTTGCACATGGCATTGTTCACTATAAAAAAGATAAGAAATCCTGTTCTCTGACTAAGTTAAATTGAAAGTACGCGCTTATTTAAAGTATTAAAAAAGTTAAAAGAAAATGAATTACTGAAACTTACTAAGAGCTTCTTGTTTTCCCTCTACAGCATGATCGTTATTCTATGTCTATTCAGAAGGTTCCTTTTTGGATTTTTCAGCCAGATGTTTTTCTAAAATATCTTTTACTTCATCATCAGTCTTTGTTTTGTCCAAGATTTCCTTTTTTAACTCATCTGACATCTTTTTCGGTTCTTCATCAGCCATATTTCAACCTCACGAGCATTCCTGAGTAATCCCTCCACTGGGGTCTTATATTTTTTTCGAGAATTTTAGAAGCATTATTATAACAAGTTGTGCAGAATTTTATAACGCAAGGTGTGTCAAAATTTAGAAGCTTTTAATAATGCTTAAGTTTCCCTTCTTGTTGCATCTATGATCTGTTAAAAAGTTGTACATGGTGATATTTCTGTCGTACATTGAACGTGTTACCTATTGGTATATCAAAAGAGCAGTCCTTGGAGGACTCGCAACATTATCAGAGAAGCGATTTGTGTTTTTCCTATTTGTATCGTTACTGTCTATTTTTGGTTCTACGATTTTAACGGTTCTTGATCTTACAACCTTACCTCTTTTTCAATTTATAATCAATCTTGAAACTGTAGCAGCAATAATTTTTGTTATTGTAGGCGTTATGGCTTTAGTACTCAAGCGTACGATGATAAGAATAATCTTAACTATCCTATTACTATTATTGCTTCTTATAGGGCTTTATACTGTTCAAATTCTTTCCATACCATTTCAAGCATTTGCATCTGCTTGTTTCTATGGTTGGATTCTGATACTAAACATTTCAACATTTTCAGCTGTTAGAAATTTCATTGCAGGCTGGTCAGGTCGGATAGTGAGTTTTGGGAAACCAAAAGATGCAATTTTGTTTGAATGGCCCATTAAAATTATTGCGATACTAAGTATCGCTGGATTTTTCATTCTTGGGTTCGGCTTCTTGATAGGCTATGGTTCTTCACCAGATTTCATAAGTGGCATTTCGGGAATAGTCGCTTGGAGCATTTGCGTGGTTATAATCTTTTGGTGGATCAAAAAATCTAATAATGACGTATTTGCATCGATAATTGGCATTTTCTTCATTTTTGTGGTGTACCACCTAGCGTTATGTATTTGGAATGGAATTGGTTCTGGAACGGGATCTCTTGCAGTAGACGCCATCTTCATAGCCGTTGGAACTCTATATGCCGTTCAGGGTCTCTGCAGACGTCTTGCTCCTGTAAATGAACAAAAAGTAGGTGAAGAAAAATCAAATTGGGAAGACGGTTCAGTTATTGCGCTCTTAGGCACTGTTTTGGGCTACCATGCCTTTATTGTGAATAGTATTACTTCAGGTCAAAGTACTAGAGCATTAATCTACAGTTTTCATCAATTATCAATTTTATTCGATGCTATAATTCTTGCTGGATGTGTGTTATTATTTGCTACCTCTTTAAGGTTTAGGAATTACGTTTCAAGGACACCAGGGCCGAAAAGCCTCGTTAAAGATCTTGTTTCCTTTATCAAAGAAAGGGATCTAAAAAGTTTCTTAGAAGATATGTTAGACAGAGCCAAAAATGATGCAGAAGTGAAAAAACAAGAATTGGTTGCGGCTTTAGATCAACTAAAATCCCGTGCAAAAAAGAAGCTTAATTCATGGACAAAGAAGGAAGACAAGGAAACTAGTGACTCTTAAAAACGAATGCATTCAGAGAAGTTTTGGTCCATTCAGATCAATGTCAGATACTATTATTTTTTCTTTGTTTACATAGTTTCCAAGAGCTTTAACAACATTGGTCACAAAATCCGGTTCTACAATTGCATGCATTGCATCACCGATCATATTTTGCGTAGCTCCTAGTGCTCCATTTTCTACAGTAACATCTGTCATCTTCTTAATAAGCACTGACATTAAGCCGGAATTGATCGCAAAGTCTTTACATGACTTAAAGAAATTTTCAATAGTCGGATTTTCTCTAATCAATTTAAGCGAAATTTCTCCATATTCGTTGATTTTTCGTAGTTTTTCATACGATCTAATGACTCCTCGTGTTTTTATAGGAGAGACTAATGCTGTTACAACTTTCCCAGAAAAATTTGGATCCATAGGTATTCGCTCTATATTGAAAAGACCCTCAACACCAGGGATCAATATTAGAACTATTCCGCCATTCAATATTCCTGAAACACTTCCTAATCCGGTTTGACATTTGACTTCAGCAATGTGTGCGATCGTGCCGACTTCATATTTTGATAATTCTAATTCTAACGCATCATTAAGTGCCATTACTGATGAAAGAGCACCAGCCCCACTAGTTCCGTACCCTGCACTCATGGGAACTTCGATTTGATGTTTTATAATGACATTATATGTGTGCTCTAATTCTTTCAAAACAAGTTCAATAGCGGTTCTTGTCGTGTAGGCATTTGGTGTAAGTATATCGTTTATGAAAACTTTGACACTGTTTTTCTTTGAAGGAATTACTTCAAGTTCAGTAATAACTCCCTTCTTAATGACAATTCCTCCACCCCTTGAGCCAATTAGTTCAGGATCTTTAAGAAGTTCTCCTTTCGAGTTCCATAGATGTGCGCTGAAGAAGCTGCTGATGCCTGCAGGTGAAAACGCCTTCGCTTTCATCAGCCGGCCTCAATATCGGAATTACCTGATAAAAGTTCAGGAAATGCCTGATGGCACGCTTTTACTACGATTGGAACGACTAAAATTAGGAAGGGTATCTCACTGACAAATGTCCATAATGCGGCACTAAGTCCCAAAACAATTCCCCAGTTTGAGCCCAGGTATGACGTGAATGCCCATGTGAATGCCCATAAACTAATTCCTATGTAAATGCTACCTGCTGCCAAACCAGCGAAAGCGAGGATGAAATACTTTTTCCATGAAAATTTTCTTTGTACATAGCCCATTATATAGAAAGCAATAAAGTTAGCTGGTACGCCCACTATCAAACTTAATAGCGCGTTTCCATGACCGTATATCACATCTGCAAGGAATATTCCTATTGCCGCGCCAACACCACCAACCACCGGTCCGAATAGCACTGCAAAGACAGCGGGAACGATTACTGCAGGCCAAAATCTCACTCCATAGACGACAATGCCAAGATTTGTGAAACCGCCAAAGACAACATATAGAGCTGCGTTAATAGCTGTCATTGAGGTTTTCAACGCATCAAAATAAACGTTAGAGGTCACAGTTTCTTTTTTCAAAAACCTATCCCCATTACAGTTTGTGTTTTTGATTATTTCGCTCTTTATACCTTTTGTATTTTACGCATAGCTTCTATATTTTTAATATAGACTTTGTATTTTTTACTGATTCTTCATATTTTAAAAGTTAGTTATAGGCAAATAAGCAAAGGAGGAATCTTAACTGTTAATTTTTGGATAACGATCAATCCCAATCATTTCCCGTGAGTATGGAGGCCTTAGAGTATTTTCTATTGATATAAGTTATATTCTTTTTATCGTAATCAATTTTGGTGTGCTTATAAAATCTAAAAAAGCGGAAGTATACGATAAATAGTGAGAATGACACTACAAAATATGTATTAATGCTATTACAAATTATGTATATAGATTATGTTGTCAACCTTTGTGATCATTCACACGTTCAAAAAAAGAAAATTAGGGGTGTCTGAGTGTCGGAATCCAAGAATATAATCAAGGCAAGTGTCGTCAAATTCCTAGGTCATTTACAGGAGCAAAAAGGTTCTTTGGAAACTGAATTGTATAACATGCTTGAGGAATTACGTCTTAATTCAGTGTCTGTCACGAAAAGAAATTATGAAGTGTCAGACGTTAATCAAATCGTTAGAGAAATTAATGAATCAATGTCAGATTATTTCAAGAAAACATACACTTCTATTTCAGTTGATGCAAGTAGAAGGATTAGATCTGTAATCGAAGACATAGTGAGAGTAGTGGGTGGAGAATTAGGAGAATCTGACATTAATGAAATCATCCAAAAGATCGAATCTTTTGAATCACAAGCATTGATGGCTCAAGAGATGACGAGTAAGGCTGAAGGATTACAAAACACATTAGCAGATAGAGAGGCAGAAATTGAAGAGTTAAATGAATTAATTAGAGTAGAACGTTCGAAAAATGAAGAAGTAATAAAAGAATTGACTGAAAAAGACGAAAAACTCACGCAATTAGAAGCAGAAAATAAACAATATGCTGAACAAATCGAAAGTGGTGAGATGGTCTCAGCTGGCAAAATAGAAGAACTTGAAACAACTATTGGTGAGCGGGAGAAAAAAATCGAAGAAGTAGAACAAAATTATTATTCAAAAATTGAAGAAATCAACGAGAAACAAGAAAAAATTGATGAATTGACACGAGAACTTGAAAAATCAAAGGAAGAATATGAGGGCACTATCGAAGACCTCGGAAATCAAATGATGGGTCATGTAAGCAATGTTGATGGACTTCAAACGGTCTTATCTGGTAAAGAAGAAGAGTTAGAAAGTCTACAAAGCATTCTACAAGAAAAAGATAACGAGTTAGCTGCAAAAGAATCACATATCAATGATCTAAACTCTCAATTACACACAAGTGATACTCAGATTGCGTCAAATTCAGAAAAGATAGAAGCTTTAACATCACAGCTCAAAGAATTTGAAGACGAGACTCGATC
>Ga0209427_10003736_pt1 | contig 17788 bp, 20 predicted proteins | sample DeeMarSWOR136_30_FD_187465 | JGI IMG/M metagenome (GOLD analysis project Ga0209427, IMG submission 187465) | Marine sediment microbial communities from White Oak River estuary, North Carolina - WOR-1-36_30 (SPAdes) (version 2) | ecosystem: Environmental > Aquatic > Marine > Intertidal zone >...
GTTATTCTGATAGTGACGACCAGGCGAGTACCCTGATCTAAGCTAGAAGACTAACACTTCAAACGGAAGCAAAGAGGCCCCCCTTCTGAGAAGGGGGGCTCTTCTTTTTGCCCGCTTCATCTATTGACTTCAGTCCGCGCGGAATCGTGCTGCTGGTCTTCCTGCTGACCATGATAGCCATGGTCATTGTGATGATCGTGCTGGTGATTAAGGTCTCGAAGCTGTAGAAAAGTTAATGCGGGTAGTCGAGGAAGACGACCTGGGTGGTGGGGGGCAGGCTTGACTTGGAAACGGAGAACTTGGCTAAAGGCTCTACTTGCTTGGCGCCAATTTCTTTGAGGAATTTTTCCACGGGTTCCAGTTCCATCTTGAGCGACGGGGTCTTGTAGTGCATGGGGATGACTACTTTAGGCTCGATCTGCCGCACCACCTCGGCGGCGGTAGAAGCGTTTATGGTAGCCACTCCGCCCACGGGGAGCAACAGTACGTCGACATCGTCTATCTCCTCGACCTGTCCGCCGGTTAGGACGTGCCCCAGGTCGCCGAGGTGACATATCGATACCTCGTCTATCTCCAACAGGTAGACGGTGTTTTTGCCCCGCTTCTTGCCCCCTTCTTTGTCATGGAAGGTGGCGATGCCGATAATGAGCACGCCGCCGATTTCGTATTCACCGGGGCGCTCCACCACCTTAGGCTCACCGCCGACGCCCTGAGCATAGCTGTGGCCGGGGTGGGGGTGGGAAACGGTGACAATGCGGGCGGTTGTTTTGCCCATAGAGTAACCGATTTCCGGCGAATAGGGGTCGGTGATGACGGTGGCATGGCTGCCCCTGAGCCTGAAGCAGGAATGACCGAGCCAGGTGATATCCATTGCCCTAAATATACCATAGCCAGGGCTGGGGTTCAAATCCCACTAGCTATTGACAATTGGGCTCCAAAGTGGTAATTTAGATATGATTAGCAGTCTAAGGCTTAGACTGCTAACTCAAAAACAGGGAGGCTAAAGGTGCTATCACCTAGAAGCGAGACCATACTGAAATCAATAGTGGGACAGTATATCACGCGGGCGGTGCCGGTGCCCTCGCAGAGCATCATCAACGACTACGAGCTGGCGGTAAGCCCGGCCACCATCCGCAACGAGATGGCGCACCTGGAGCAGGAGGGCTATATCATCCGCCCCCACCCTTCCGCGGGGAGTATCCCCTCGGACAAGGGCTACCGCTTCTATGTGGAGAACCTAAGCGATATCGAGCTGCCCTTAGCCGAGCAGTTTTTGATCAGCCACCTCTTCCACCAGGTAGAAAGGGAGATGGAGGAGTGGCTTAGCCTGGCGGCGACGCTGACTGCCCAGCTGGTGCAGAACGTGGCCATCGTGGCCACGCCCAAGACGGCAAGCTGCCAGTTCAAGCATTTGGAACTGGTCGCCTTAAGAGATTCGCTGGGGCTGGTCGTCCTCGTCCTTGAGGGGGCCCGGCTCAAGCAGCAGCTGATAACCTTCGACAAATCTATAACCCAGTCGGAGTTGACCAGGATAGCCAATAAACTGAATAAGGCCTATGCGGGTTTAAGCCGAGCCAAGATTTCGGCCAAGAAGCTGCAGCTTTCCCCCTCCGAAAAACAGGTAATGGACCGCCTGCTTCAGATAATGCAGGCCGAGGACGAGCACGAGTTCGAGCCTTCCCGCCTGGACGGGCTGCACTTTATCCTCAACCAGCCCGAGTTCCGCCAGGGTAAGCGGGGGCTGGCCCTGATGGAACTGGTCGAGGGCCACAATCTGCTCCAGAGCGTTGCCCCCGAGGAGCTGGGGAGAGAAGGGGTGCAGGTAATTATCGGCAAGGAGAACAAGGCCGAAGCCATCCAGGACTGCAGCGTGGTCATCAGCCAGTACGGGCTGCCCGAAGAAGCGGTGGGCATTATGGGGGTGGTGGGGCCAACGCGCATGCCCTACGCCCGCACCATCTCCACCGTGGGCTACCTGTCCTCGGTGCTAAACCGGCTGGTCTCTGAGCTATACGGGAAAAGGAGCTAAATAATGATGCCACGAGAGCCCGTGGAAGAGAATAAAGATAATAGTAAGGTTAAGCCAGAGAAGACGAAAGCTAAGACTAATTTCAGCGACATAGAAGATGTAGAGAAGCTAAAAGAAATGCTGGGCGAGATGCAAGCCAAAGCCGAGGCCAACCTGGCTGGCTGGCAACGGGCCCAGGCCGATTTCATAAACTATAAGCGGCGCAGCGAGCAAGAGAAAGCGGAGGTGGCTCAGTTCGCTAATTCCGTGCTTGTGCTCAGCCTGCTGCCGATACTGGACGATTTTGAAAGGGCCTTTATTTCCATCCCGCCGCGGCTGGAGAAGATGAGCTGGGTGGACGGCATCAAGCTCATTGAGCGCAAGCTCTGGGCGAGCCTGGAGGCGCAGGGGCTTTCCCCGATTAAGGCGCTGGGCGAGCCCTTCGACCCCAACCTCCACGAGGCGGTGAGACAGGACAGGGGCAAGGAAGGAATCGTTATCGAGGAAGTGCAAAAGGGATATAAGCTCAACGACAGAGTAATCCGCCCCACTATGGTGGTAGTGGGCAACGGAGAAGAGGAGGCATAAACAATGGCTAAGGTTATAGGTATTGATTTAGGCACCACCTTTTCCGCGGTGGCGGTTATGGAGGCGGGGGAACCCAAGGTCATAACTAACGCCGAGGGGGGGCGCATCACGCCTTCGGTGGTGGCTATAAGTAAGACAGGAGAGCGCCTGGTGGGACAGGTAGCCAAACGTCAGGCTATCACCAACCCCGATAACACGATTTTCAGCATCAAGCGGCTCATGGGGCGCAAGTTCGACGAGCCCACCGTGGAGTATGACCGCAAACTACTGCCCTATAAGATAGCCAAGGCAGCTAACGGCGACGCCTGGGTTAAGATGGGCGACAAGGAATACAGCCCGCCCGAGATTTCGGCCATGATTTTGCAGAAGCTCAAGACCGATGCCGAAACCTATCTCGGCGAGAAGGTTACCGAGGCGGTTATAACCGTGCCCGCCTATTTCAACGACTCGCAGCGCCAGGCGACCAAGGACGCGGGCAAGATAGCGGGCTTGAACGTGCTCCGTATCATCAACGAGCCGACGGCGGCCTCGTTGGCCTACGGGCTGGACAAGAAGAAGGATGAGACCATCGCCGTCTACGACCTGGGCGGGGGCACCTTTGATATCTCCATCCTGGAGCTGGGCGAAGGCACCTTCCAGGTAAAGTCGACCAACGGCGACACCCACCTGGGTGGAGACGACTTCGACCAGAGGATTATGGATTGGCTCTGCGACGAGTTTAAGAAGGACCAGGGCATCGACCTCAAACAGGACAAGATGGCCTTACAGCGCTTAAAGGAAGCCGCCGAAAAGGCCAAGTGCGAGCTTTCCTCCGTGCAGCAGACCGAGGTCAACCTGCCCTTCGTTACCGCCGACGCCAGCGGACCCAAGCATCTTAACATCACCCTGACGCGCGCCAAACTGGAACAGCTGGTGGGCGACCTGGTGGAGAAAAGCATCGAGCCCTGCAAGCAGGCATTGGCCGACGCCGAGAAGACAGCCGCCCAGATTGACGAAGTGGTCATGGTGGGCGGCCAGACGAGGACGCCGCTGGTCATCGAGAAGGTTAAGCAGTTCTTCGGCAAGGAGCCGCATAAAGGCGTCAACCCCGACGAGGTGGTGGCGGTGGGGGCGGCTATCCAGGCTGGGGTGCTTAAAGGGGACGTTAAGGACGTCCTATTGCTCGACGTCACCCCGCTGACGCTGGGTATCGAGACCCTGGGCCGGGTGGCCACGCCGCTGATACCGCGCAACACCACCATCCCCACATCAAAGAGCCAGATTTTCAGCACGGCGGCCGACAACCAGCCCAGCGTCGAGATTCACGTCCTGCAGGGGGAGAGGCCGATGGCGGCTGATAATAGGACGCTGGGGCGGTTTATGCTCGACGGCATACTGCCCGCACCCCGGGGTGTGCCCCAGGTAGAGGTCAGCTTTGACATCGACGCCAACGGCATTCTAAACGTCAAGGCTACCGACAAGGGCACTGGCAAGGAGCAGAAGATAACCATCACCGCTTCTAGCGGGCTTTCCAAGGAAGAAGTAGACAAAATGCAGAAGGACGCCGAGGCACATGCCGCCGAGGACAGAAAGAAACGCCAGGACATCGAAGCCCGCAACATGGCCGATAACCTGGCCTACACGGCCGAGAAGACCCTGCGCGACAACAAGGACAAGATACCCGATGACCTTAATAAAGAGGTCGAGGAGAAGGTCAAGGCGGTCAAGGACGCCCTGCAGGGGACGGATATAGAAGCCATCAACAAGGCGGCCCAGGAGCTGAACGAGGTTATGCAGAAGGTCGGCTCCGCCGTCTACGGTCAGCAACAGCAACCACCGCCCGGTGAGCCGCCCAAGGATAAGGGCGAAGGCGGTGAGGGGGGAGAGGGGGAGGACGAAGGCACCGTGGAGGGTGAGTTCAAAGAAGTATAAAACGAGGAGGAAAAAGGGAGGTAATATAATCATGGCTTACAAGTGTCAGGTCTGCGGCAAGATTACAGCTACCAATCTCGGTATGCGCGGACATGTGGTTAATTCACGCTTTCTCTTCCAGGAGCACTGGCAGTGGCTAAAGTCACACGGCATCAACATTACCCGCAAAGTGGCCCAGGGTGACTATCAGCCCCTGATGGAGCTGATCGAAAAAGAGTGTAAGACATAGGAGGCCAAAATGCCATCAAAGCCAATCTATGAAGAACGGCTGGGGGCAAGTACACCGCTCATAGTCGGTATCTCGCTATGGTCGCTAGCCCTCGGGCTGGTACCGGGAATTATCTTAGGGGGGTGGTGGTGGCTCTTCGCCATCTATATCGGCGTGACCGCGGCTATCATCGTCGGCTTCTTCCAGATGAGGGTGCAGCTGTTTAAAGACGAGCTGGTGGTAAGGTTCGGCTTTATCTACCGCAAGATCATCGATGTGGCCAAGATACAGGACTGCGAGCCGCACAAGATGGAGCACCCCGTTAAGAACTACGGGGGGTGGGGCATCAGGAAAGGCGGCGACGGCACCTTTGCCCTTACCCAGGCTTTTATTAAAGAGGCGATAAAGCTGGAAACGGTTGACCAGACCTTTGTCATCTCGTCGCGAAAAGCCGAAGCATTATGCCAAGCAATTAAGAAAGTCCGGGGCTAAGACCCCGACTAAGAAGCTCCCCAGACGTACGGAGAGCCAAAAATAGCAGGGTTTCGAGGGCAAAGCCCTCCTTGGATATTAGTGGTGAAAAAGGAGAGTTTAAAGCGAAAATTTAAAGTCACACCCATCCACCCCGATACTATCTATTCCCACCCACCACCCTTTTAAGGTAGAAGGGGGCAAGCCCCCTTTAAAACCCCAAATGTAAGGTTTGGAGGGGTAATACCCACAGGTTAAGGGGTTTACCCATTAGGGCGGGCTGGGTTGGGACGAAAAACCAACGTTCGCCAAGGTGGGGTGGATTGAAAAGGGGAAAATAGAGAATATATTATGCCAACCAAACGTGATTATTACGAAGTCCTCGGCGTTGACCGGGACGCCACCGACGAAGAGATAAAAAGGGCCTTCCGCCGGCTTGCCTTCAAGTACCACCCCGACCACAACCACGACGACCTGGCTGGGGAGAGGTTCAAGGAGGTCAACGAAGCCTACCAGGTTCTCTGCGACCCCGATAAGCGGGCTGCCTACGACCGCTACGGGCACAGCGGCGCCGAGGGGCTCTTCGGGCAGGGCTTTGAGGGCTTTGACTTCGGCGGCTTCGGCGAAATATTCAACGCCTTCTTCGGCGGGGGCGCCGCCGCCAGCCGCCAGACATCGCAGCGGGGCGCCGACCTACGCTACGAAATAACCATTGATTTTGAGGAAGCCGCCCTAGGCTGCGAGAAGAAGGTAGCCATAGCGCGCACCGAGAACTGCCAGACATGCCAGGGCACGGGCAGCCAGCCGGGCAGCCAGCCCAGCCGATGCCCCAACTGCAACGGCAGCGGACAGGTACGCCGCGTCCACCAGAGCATCTTCGGGCGCTTTGCCCAGACGGCCACTTGCCCGCAGTGCCGCGGCCAGGGCCAGATTATCACCGACCCCTGCCCACGCTGCAAGGGCAGCGGCAAGGAAAGGCACAAGCGCAAAATCGAGGTCAAGATACCCGCCGGGGTGGATAACAGCTCCCAGATACGCCTCAAGGGCGAGGGGGAGGCGGGGACGAGGGGCGGAGCGGCGGGCGACCTTTATATCGCTCTATCGGTTAAGGAACATGAGTTTTTCAGCCGCTACCGCGACGACCTGCTCTACGAGCTACCGGTCAACTTCGCCCAGGCGGCTCTGGGCAGCGAGGTTGAGGTGCCCACGCTGGACGGTAACGCCAAGCTCAAGATTCCCGCCGGCAGCCAGACGGGTGAGGTCTTCAAGCTCAAAGGCAGGGGTGTTGCCCACCTGCGGGGTGGGGGGCACGGTGACCTGCTGGTGACGCTTTTCGTGGCCACGCCCGATTCGCTCAACGGCCAGCAAAAACAACTGCTCAAAGAGCTGGAAGAGAGCCTGGGCCCGAACAACATGCCCAAGCCCAAGAAATGGCGGGGATTTTCCCGGCCAGAATACTAGACCTTAGTGGCGGAAGAGCGAAAACAGCCGCCAGCGCCGACCCATCAGCTCGTGCCTGGCTTCGGCTTCCATCAACTCCAGCGACGCCTTTTTGGGGTCAAGCCCCTCATAGAGCACCTTGTAAATCTTCTCGGTGATGGGCATCTCCAGCTCGAACTGCTTAGCCAGATTGTGGGCGACGATGGTGGTGCCTACCCCCTCAGCCACGCCGCTCATCGATTTTATTATTTCCTCAAGCTTGCGCCCCTTGGTCAACTCCACACCGACGTAGTGGTTGCGGCTTAAGGGGCTGGAGCAGGTGGCGATGAGGTCGCCTAAGCCCGTCAGCCCGGAAAAGGTGAGGGGATTAGCACCCAGAGCCAAGCCCAGCGCCGTTATCTCGGTAAGCCCGCGGGTGATCAGCGCCGCCTTGGCGTTGTCGCCGTAGCCCAGACCATCAGCGACGCCCGCGCCTAAAGCAATAATGTTTTTGAGGGCACCACCCAGCTCGACACCGATGACATCGCTGTTGGTGTAGAGACAGATGCTGGGGGTATTGAGCAGCTTTTGCGCCTTCCTAGCGATAAGCTCGTTCCAAGCCGCCACCACCGCCACCGCAGGCAAACCCTGAAGAATCTCGGCGGAAAGATTGGGGCCGGAATGAACGCAGATATTGGGCCAGAAGCTGGGGCTTATCTCGTCGGCGATGACCTGAGACATCCGCTTGTTGCTGTCAATCTCCAGGCCCTTAGCCGCGCTCACCACCAGCATCGAACCCTTGAGATAGCTGGAGATGGTTTTGATGTTGTCGCGCATCCTCTGGGAGGGGACGGCTAGAATGACGGCGTCGGTGTCTTCCAAGGCTTCGGACAGCGAGGTGGTAATCGAGAGCTTATCGGGAAGGGTGATAGCGGAGACGGCGTCGGCGTGATGCTGGGCGTTTTTTAGCTGGGTGCATTCTCGCTCTGTGCGCGCCCAGAGCCTGACGTCTACCCCATTACGCGCCAGTACCACTCCCAGGGTCACCCCCCAGGTGGTGGTACCTATTATGGCAACCCCGGCCATGCCCTATCTTGCCCCCTTGGTGGCATCGGGGGGAGGTAAATTCACCTGCTCAGCCTTCTCGCCGAGCTTGCGCTCTTTGCCCGATATCAGGCGACGGATGTTATCACGGTGCATGACAAAGATTATCACCGCGCCCACCAGGGCGTAGAAAAGATACTCTACGGGGAAGTTGTTGAGAATGGTGAGCGGGACCAATATGGCGTAGCTGCCCACCGCTCCAGCAATAGAGCCCAGCGAGACGAAGCGGGTAAGCCCCGCGCCGATAATCAAGACTTCGCCGCCGAATAGCGCCGCCACCGGACAGAGGGCGACCAAACCGCCGAAAAATGTAGCCACGCCGCGGCCACCTTTGAATTTAAGGAACGGCGACCAGATGTGGCCGACTACCGCCGCCAGCGCCGCCAAGACCTGGGCGCTGGTGAGTAACCACCAGAGCCCGGAGTCGCCGACGAGGAGGTAATCGCTGCCGACGATGAAGCCAGCAATGACCACCGCCAGCGCCCCCTTGCATATATCCAGAGCGGCTACCAGCATCCCCAACTTGCGCCCCGCCGTACGCAGGACGTTGGCTGCTCCCGTCTTGCCGCTGCCGTAAGACCTGACATCCACCTTGGAATGCCGCCGAAGCAAGAGATAGCCTACGGGAATGGAGCCCAGCAGGTAACCGATGACCGCTACCGCTACGAGCTTGACGATTATAATTGTCATTGCTCACCTCGGGTCTTGAAGACGAAGCGTAAGGGCGTGCCGGCGAAGCCGAAGGACTGGCGTAGCTTGTTCTCTAGGTAGTGTTGGTAGGAGAAGTGGATGAGCCTGGGATCGTTGACGAAGAAGACGAAGGTGGGGGGGTTGATCTCAGCCTGGGTGGCGTAGAGAATCTTGAGCTGTTTTTTGCCCTTGCGGGGCAGGTTATGTGCCGTCACCGCCTGCTGCACCACGTCGTTGACCTCGGTTGTGGGCATTCTTTTCTGCCTCTCCTGATAGACCTCAAACGCCTGGGGCATGACCTTATCCACACCCTGACCTAATTTAGCCGAGGTGTAGACCACAGGCGCATAGCTCATGAACTTGAGCTTTTTTCTTATATATCGATTAGTTTCCGTCATATTTTGGTTTACCGCCAGGTCCCACTTATTGACGACTATTATAACCCCTTTAGCCGCCTGCTGGATATAACCAGCAATATGCTCGTCCTGAGAGGTTAAGAGCTCGGTAGCGTCAAGGACGAGTAGCACGACATCGGCTTCATCAATAGCCCTCAGGGCCCTGATTACGCTGTAACGCTCCACTCCCTTCCCCCACCGGCCCCGTCGCCGAATTCCAGCGGTATCAATAACTATCACACTTTGACCCCCAAAGTCAAGTAGGGTATTGGTGGCATCGTGGGTGGTTCCAGGGGTTTTATCGACGATAGCCCGCTCTTCACCGAGCAGGCTGTTGAGCAGCGTCGATTTACCCACGTTAGGCCTTCCCACAATGGCCAGCTTCACGATTTTGGCGCCTGTTTCGGGCTCCGGGGGTATGGGGAGGAGAGCACCGACTCTGTCCAAGAGCTCAGCGGTGCCCCGCCCGTGATAGGCGGAGATGGCCAGCGGCTCGCCCAGCCCCATTTCGTAGAACTCGACGGCTTCGCTCTCCCTTTTGGGGTTATCCGACTTATTGGCCGCCAGTATTACGGGCTTATCAGAACGGCGCAGCATCTGAGCAATCTCCAGGTCGGCGGGCACCACGCCCGACTCGATATCGACGAGGAAGATAATGACGTCAGCCTCGGCGACGGCGACTTGCACCTGCTCCTTAACCCCCTGAGCGATTGTGGAGCTGGGACGCACCTCCAGCCCTCCGGTATCGACCAGCGTGAAACTCGTATCCTGCCAGGCGATATCGGCGAAGATGCGGTCGCGGGTGGTGCCGGGCATATCAGCCACGATGGCTATTCTCTTGCCCGCCAGGCGGTTTAAGAGCGTGGACTTGCCCACGTTCTGCCGGCCGACAATGGCTACGATTGGTCTGCTCATAGGATTCCAGTCGACCTCACCGAGGCAGCCACTTTGTATATCATTTCTTCGGTGATGGGACCGCTAATCGTCCCGACCAGTATGAAATACATACCGTCAATTTCCCAATGTAACGTCACTATAATGGGAGGGGCGAACTCGCTGCCAACATAATCTATCGTGGCGGGATAGCCACCGACCTCGGTCGGTAAATCACCCGTACCCATACTGCCCGGCGACTGGACGAGCATTAAAAAGGCGCGCTGGCTGGGTTCGAGATCCTCGTCTTCAAGCCACCTCCACATCTGGGTAACCTGCATGGGTATGTGGCAATCAAAAATCTCACGGAGCTCGGCACAGGGGTCATGCACATCGATGTACAGGCCGCGACAGAAGTCTTCGGGAATGAACCGGGGGGTAACCACGGTAAAGCCGGCCACCTCCGACGCCTCCTCCAGGGTGGTAGCGTACCAGATTCCCCTCTGCTCCCAGAGCGCCTCATTTTGCGCCCGGGTGATTGGCGCTGTCCCCTCCAGCTCACAGATGGGGACTCCTCCGCCGCACGACGCCAGGGCGACAGACAACATAAGGACAATGGCCAGCAAACAAGAGATTTTCGCTTTCATATCCGACTCTCTTTGAGGAGGTACTGCGAACTATTCGGGGGGCTGCGGGGCGGCAGGCTTCGTCTCAGGAATCGCTTTGGCAAACTTGACGCTGGGGGGCTCAATCTCGGTCCGCGCCACCCGTCTCAGCTCGGCGATGTTATCCCGGAATTGCTGAACGAAGGCGTTATATTCTTCCACCAGCCTATTGTACTGGACGATAAGCTCCGGAGGCAGCTCCATGCTCTGCGCCACCTCGTAAAACTGCTCCATGAATTCGTTGTAGTGGCTGTTTATCAACCAGAGCTCGCTCTGGTAGGTGCGCAGGTAGAGGATAAAGCGCCGCGTCCTGATATCGCTTTCCACCCTATCGGTGAAGCTGTCGCACCAGGTATTAAAGATGCGCTGCGCCACCTCGGTCTCCCGCGCCCAGCCCCAGACGCGGGCGTTGTCGCTGGTGAGCAGGCTGCGGATAATGGCGAAGATAGACAGTGAGGAATCGCCGGTGAAGCGGCGGTTAAAGTACCCCGCCAGTTGCTTGAGCCGCAGTGAGGCGCGTTCCACCGCCCTTTCCCGGGCCGTGCTGATAGCCACGGTTAAGCCGATAATAAGGATGACCACCAGCACCAACGCCAGGAGCCAGAGCGGCCATTCGTAGTGACGGCCAACAATAGCCAAGGCGGTGATTAGAACCGGGCACCAGCCCCATCTTATTATTGTCGATAGTACGTACATAGCTGCCCCCTTTTTACCCCTAACGGTAATAGCCCGCCAGCGGAATCTCCAGACCGCCCAATATCGCCGCCAGCAGCGCCTTCTGGGCGTGTAACCGGTTCTCCGCCTGGTCGAAGACCACCGAGCGCGCGCCGTCGATAACCTCATCGGTTACCTCCTCGCCACGGTGAGCGGGAAGGTCATGCATGAAGATGGCGTCTTTTTTGGCTAAAGAGAATAAGGCGGCATTCACCTGGTATCCGGCGAAAGCCTTGCGCCTCTTTTTAGCCTCGTCCTCCTGCCCCATGCTGGCCCAGACATCGGTATAGACGATATCAGCCCCCTCCACCGCCAGCTGCGGCTCGTCGGTGCAGAGTATGCTTCCGTCAGCGGTATTGCTCCGGGCCAAGGCTAATGTCTCTTCATCAATGGCATAGCCAGCGGGAGAGGCAATTCGGAAGTGTATCCCGCTGAGCGAAGCCGCCAGTATGAGGCTGCGCGCGACATTGTTGCCGTCGCCGATAAAAGCCAGCGTCAGGCCGCCGAGCTCGCCTTTTTTCTCGGCGATGGTGAGTAGGTCGGCCAGGGCCTGGCAGGGGTGTTCCCAGTCGGAGAGGGCGTTTATCACCGGCACCGCCGAGTATTCGGCCAGTACCTCTAGGCTCTGGTGAGAGAAGGTACGGGCGGCCACGGCATCCACATAGCGGCTGAGCACGCGCCCCACATCGGGCACCGATTCCCTGCCCCCCAGCCCCACCTCGGCCGGAGAGAGGTAAATCGCCTCCCCACCCAGCTGGCGCATGGCCAGCTCGAAGCTGACGCGCGTCCTAAGCGAGGGTTTCTCGAACATTATGGCCAGCGACTTGCCGCTGAGCATGTCGAGCCAGCCCTGTGATTTGAGGCTGATGGCGTCTGCTATCAGCAGGCGGATGTCCTCAGCCTCCAGGTCGTTTATGGATAGCAAGTCTTTGCCTTTCATGAAATCAAGTATATCACGAAAAAGGAAATATTCAATAATGATTGTCGGCTAGTCATTATGGCTTACCCCACCTTGTTTTTATCTATTCCCACCCGCCACCCTTCAATGTAGCAAAGGGGCTTCGCCCCCTTTCAAACCCCCAAAATATAAGGTGGAGTGGCGTATCCTGAATAAGAGATATATAAGGGTCTAATCCCTTATAGGGTGGGTATTGGGTGGGAAGATATTACGTACGCACAACAAGGTGGAGTGGGGAGGCTTGACACCCTATTCCCTACCCCCTAATATGCCTTCAGGGGGGTAATACTATGGCCAAAACGGAAAAATTCACTATAGATGGGGATAAAGTAGTCGAGAAGGTCAAAGAGCTCATCCACGAGGGCAACATCAGGAGGGTGCGCATCATTCACGAGGGAAAGACGGTGCTCGAGATTCCGCTATCGGTGGGGGCGCCCGCCGCCGCCGTGACCATTCTGGTGGCACCCCTGCTGGCGGCGCTGGGGGCCTTCGCCGCCCTGGTCACCAAGTGCACCCTTGAGGTGGAGAAGATAGAGGAGGAGGAAGCGAAATAATCGGGGAGGTGTCAGATGAAGCTAAGCGCTCGCAACGTGCTCAAGGGGAAGGTAAAAGAGGTCAAGCCCGGGGCCATCAACACCGAGGTGACGGTGGCGCTGGCGGGGGGCAACGAGATAGTGTCGGTCATCACCAAAGCCTCTGCCGACAGGCTGGGGCTTAGCCCAGGCAAGGAGGTCTACGCCGTCATCAAGGCCTCCAACGTGATGATAGCCGTTGATTAAACCCCTGTCCAATAATGGGGGTAAGGGGGCAAATAAAGCCATGCCCTTAAAGAGCCTTTTGATATTGGCGCTGCTGGCTCTTATGGTCGGCGGGGCGGGGCTGGTGGGATGCAAAGCCACCGTCCAGGAGGTCCCCCTGGAGCAGCTCTTCGCCGAGCCCGAGCGCTACGACGGCAAGGACGTAATCCTGGAGGGGTTCTACTTCGGCGCCTTCGAGGTCAGCGTGCTGGCTGAGGGGCTGGAATATTCAGGGCTGGCCGAGGGGCATCTGGTACCCACCGGCAGAATGATATGGATTGAAGGCACCATAGCCGAAGCCGTCTTCGACAGCCTTTATCAACAATCGCAGATGGGCCCGACCGAGGTCTTCGGCAAGATAAGGATAGAAGGGAAGTTCGAATACGGCGAAGCCTACGGGCATGTAGGGGGCTACGACTATCAGATAACCGCCGTCTCGACGGCAGCATTGCCCTGGTCGCCCGACGAAATCCCCCCCTAACCAATATCCGCACCCTCTGTTATAATAGACTCATGGACAAGCCGCTGCTGGTATTATTCGACGGCAACGCATTGCTCCACCGCGCCTTCCACGCTTTGCCTCCCCTTACGCTGCGCAAGAGCGGCGAGATGGTCGGGGCCGTTTACGGCTTCGCCCAAATGCTGCTCAAGGTCATCAACGAATTAAAGCCCAGTCACTACGCCATCGCCTTCGACATGAAGGGGCCTACCTTCCGTCACAAGCTCTTCGATCAGTACAAGATACACCGCCCCGAGACCCCAGAGGAACTGGTGGGGCAGCTGGGGCGGGTGAGGGAGCTGGTGGAGGCCTTTAATATCCCCATCTTCGAGATGGAGGGCTATGAAGCCGACGACCTGCTGGGGACGTTGAGTAATCAAGCCAGCGGCAAAGATGTGGAGACCATCATCGTTACCGGCGACGCCGACGCCATGCAGCTGGTCTCGCCAAAAGTAAAAGTCCTCTACCCCAAGCCGAGAAGGGCCTTCAGCGACACTACGCTCTTTGACGAGGCGGCGGTAAAAGAGAAGTACGGCGTGACCCCGGAGCAGATCGCCGACCTCAAGGGGCTGGTGGGCGACCCCTCGGATAATATACCCGGTGTTCCCGGAGTCGGCGCTAAGACGGCGCAAAAGCTCATCGGGCAGTTCGGCTCTGTCGAGAGCATCTACGAAAACATAGACAAAGTGGAGCCGGCCAAGCTGCAGGCCCTGCTTAATGATAACGAAGCCGTCGCCCGCCAAAGTAAAGAACTAGCCACCATTGTCAGCGATATGCCCGTCAAACTGAAGCTGGACGACTGCCAAGTCAGTCAGTACGACCGTAACAAGGTTACCGAGCTCTTCCGCGAGCTTGAGTTCGCCAGCCTGCTGCCCAAGCTGCCCCAGGTGGAGGGAGCACCCAGCGTGGAGGCCAAGCCACCCCAAGGGGACTACAAAATCGTCAACAGCGCCGCCGACCTGGATAAGCTAATCAAGCGCCTGACGGCAGCCAAGACCTTCGCCTTCGACACCGAGACCACGGGCCTGGACCCGATGTCGGCTTCTCTAGTAGGGATATCGCTCTCGCCGACGGCGGGGGAGGCCTATTACATACCGGTGGGGCACGTGGGGCTGGATACGATAGCGCAATTGCCTTTAGAAGAAGTCATCGCCAAAATCAAGCCGATTATGGAGGACAAAGATTTAAGCAAGCTGGCGCACAACGGCAAGTACGACATGGCCATTCTGGCTGAATACGGCATCACGGTGAACCACCTGAGCTTTGATTCCATGGTCGCCGCCTACCTCCTGGGGGAGAAGTCGATGGGCTTAAAAGCCCTCGCCTTCGGCAGGCTGGCGGTGGAGATGACGCCTATTGCCGAGCTTATCGGGACGGGCAAGAAGCAGATTCCCATGTCCCAGGTGGCAATTGCCCGTACCGCCGACTACGCCTGTGCCGACGCCGACATGACCTTCCGGCTGGCGGAACTGCTCGAAGCCGACCTCCGCCAGCAAAAGCTCTGGAAATTGTTCGCCGAGGTCGAGCTGCCGCTGGTGCCCGTGCTGCTGCACATGGAGAGAGCGGGCGTCGCCTTGGACGGGGGCCTGCTCAAAGATATGTCAGCGCGGCTGGGCAAGCAGCTAAACAAGGTGGAGAAGGAGATATACGAACACGCCAAGCACGCGTTCAACATCAACTCTCCGCAGCAGCTGAGCCAGGTATTGTTCGAGAAGTTGGAGCTGACGCCCGCCCGCAAGACCAAGGGAGGCTATTCCACGGGGGCATCGGTGCTGGAGGAGCTGCTCGGCGTCCACCCCATCGTAGAGCTAATACTGGACTACCGCCAGTTGAGCAAGATAAAGTCGACCTATATCGACGCCCTGCCGGGCTTGATTAACCCCAAGACGGGGCGGCTGCACACCAGCTTCAACCAGACGCGGACGACGACAGGTAGGTTATCGTCGAGCGAGCCGAATTTACAAAACATCCCCGTCCGGGGGGAGCTGGGCAAAGAGGTGAGGAAGGCCTTCATCGCCCCGCAGGGCTCGCAGCTTTTGTCTGCCGACTACTCGCAGATTGACCTGCGCGCCCTGGCCAATCTTTCCCAGGACAAGAGCCTGACCAGCGCCTTCCGCCACGACGAGGACATTCACAGCACCACCGCCGCCCAGGTCTTTGGTGTTGAGCCTTCCAAAGTGACCGCGGAGATGCGGCGGGTGGCCAAGACGGTGAACTTCGGCGTTATCTACGGCATGAGCGAATACGGGCTGGAACAGGCCACGGGCTTATCTAGGGAAGAAGCCGCCCAGTTTATTAACGCCTATTTCGAGAAGTACCCGGGCGTCAAGAGCTACATGGAGTCGACCAAGGAAGAAGCCCGCAAGACGGGCTATGTCCAAACAATTCTGGGGCGGCGGCGGGCCATCCCCGAAATCAACGCCCAGAACCGCCAGGTGCGCGAAGCCGCCGAACGCATGGCTATCAACATGCCCGTGCAGGGCACCTCGGCCGACATCATCAAGATGGCCATGATTAACCTGGAACGGGAGATAGAAAAACGTAAACTTGAAAGCAAGATGCTCTTACAGGTGCACGACGAGCTTATCTTCGAGGTGCCCGACGCTGAGGTCGGTGAGATGAAGAAAATCGTCCCCGAGCTGATGACCTCGGCCATAGAGTTGAGCGTGCCCTTAAAAGCCGCCGTCAAGAGCGGCCCCAACTGGGGGGAGATGGAATAGGGGTGAGCAGGCGCGCTGTCGGCATCTACGCCTTTCTTATCGCTCTCTTCGGTGTTTTCTGCTATTTCGCCAATCGCTGTGAACACTTTCCCGGCGACGTCACTATCAGCCAGTGGCTTCAGGGTATAGATAGCACCTGGTTCAAGCCGATAATGCAGTATGCCCCTTACATCGTTGGGTTGGGGGTAGTGGTTGGCTTACAGCTGTGGCTCAGGTCAAGATGGCGGGCCTTTATCTTTATCGCCATAGACACCGCTGCCGCCGGACTCATAAGCTGGCTCTTAAAGCTATTGGTCAGCCGCCCCCGCCCCGACGCCGGGCTGGTGCAGATAATGGTGGGCACCCAGGGGCTCAGCTTCCCCAGCGGGCATATGGCCATGGCCACCGCCATCGGCGGCTTTATCTTCTACCTGGCGCCGAGGCTGGTTAGAAAGACAACAGCTATATGGCTGCTGCGAGCGCTGCTGGTGCTGAGCATCCTCTCTGTAGGCATGTCGCGTATCTATCTGGGGGCGCACTGGTTCAGCGACGTGATGGGGGGGCTTTTCCTGGGAGCACTGCTGCTCTACCCGGCTATAGTCTTATACAAGAAATGGGGAGTGAAGAATGCCTGAACTACCCGAGGTCGAGACGATAAGGAATGAGCTTTCTCCCCATGTTATCGGGCGCACCATCAAGGGTTTGAGCCTCCCCTGGGAGGGCATCGTGCGCCAGCCATCCTTGGAGGAGTTCTGCGCCCGCCTCATCGGGCAAAGGATAACCGGGCTGGGGCGGAGAGGAAAATATCTTATCCTTAGTCTTTCCAGCGGGCAGGCCTTGATTATCCACCTTAAGATGACGGGCTCGCTCTGGATCAAAGAGCCCGAAAAGTTCGTCAGGGCGATAATCCACCTCGACGACGGCACCAACATCTATTTCCGCGACCCGCGCAAGTTCGGCATAATGTGGCTCACCGACGATGAAAAAAGTGTCGGCGTTAAGCTGGGGCCCGAGGCTCTGGGGGAGGGGTTCACCGCCAAGGTACTGGCGGAGAGGTTAAAGAAACGCACAGCGCCGATAAAGGCGCTGCTCTGCGACCAGAGCCTGATAGCGGGAATCGGCAACATGTACGCCGACGAAGCGCTGTTTACGGCCAAAATCCACCCCATGCGGGCGGGGGGAAGCCTTTCCCAGGCAGAGATAAAACGCCTCTATAAGTCTATAGGAAAGGTGCTGCGCGCCGGCATCAACGAGAAGGGAGCCAGCACCGACACCTATTTTCGCCCCAGCGGCGAGAAAGGCTCCGCTCACTCCCAGTTTTGGGTAGCCCATCGGCGTGGGGAGTCCTGCCCCATCTGCGGCACGCCCCTAGAACGCATACCGGTAAGAAACCGGGGCAGCTACTTCTGTCCTAAATGCCAGAAGCCCTAATCGTCCCAGAGACGGAAGGGAGGGTATTCGTCCCTCATCAGCGAAGCGTAGGCGGCTACCCGATAGCTCCAGCGGTTAATACCCACCACCAGCTTGAAGATGTCCCTGTGGTATTTGCCGGTGAAGAGCAGGATGACGCCGGCAATGAACACCAGAACCCAGTTTAGCCCACCGCCCCCGTTGTCACCCGCGCCCCCCTGAAATGCGGCGACGATGGCGTAGTGGGGGATGGCCAGCAGCCACCATTTTACCAGCACCAGCCCTCGGGAGAGCTTCCTGGGGTATTTTATCTCCAGGTCGGCGGGGTAATCGGCGGCGGGATCCAGAGAGAATGGCGGGTATTTGTCCGTGCCCAACG
>Ga0209427_10003738_pt1 | contig 17769 bp, 14 predicted proteins | sample DeeMarSWOR136_30_FD_187465 | JGI IMG/M metagenome (GOLD analysis project Ga0209427, IMG submission 187465) | Marine sediment microbial communities from White Oak River estuary, North Carolina - WOR-1-36_30 (SPAdes) (version 2) | ecosystem: Environmental > Aquatic > Marine > Intertidal zone >...
GATAAGTCACTGAAAAGACCAGGCCGGGAGCCTCGGAACGTAAGAAAAGCCCCATGACCCGTGGAAATGCAAACAATATTTTGCTCTCCTCAATAACAGGTAGTGTTCACTTGGGATATCACAACTTTTGCCGTTCCTTGGATACTCTCAATGTATCTGCAGTACAACGAGAAGTCGCGTATTTTGATGGATAACATTACAAATCGGATGATATCCAGATCCGTATAATGACTTGTTGGCCGGGAAGAGAGGAAGACGATCCCATGACTTCAGAAATCAATATCAGGAGCGAGACGAACGACGACATTGGAGCCATAGCCGAGGTGACGATCGCAGCGTTTCGGGCCTTGGAGATCAGCAACCACACCGAACAGTTTATTGTCGAGGCACTACGCGCCGCCAAGGTTCTCAGCGTATCGCTTGTCGCAGAGGTCGATGGCCGTGTAATTGGGCACATTGCGTTCTCGCCCGTGACTATTTCGGACGGCACACAGGGCTGGTACGGACTTGGACCTGTTTCGGTCGCGCCGAAATACCAGCGTCAGGGCATTGGCAAGGCCCTAATCCATGAAGGATTGTCACGGCTGAAGGGCATGCAGGCTCGGGGCTGTTGTCTCGTGGGGCATCCGGAGTACTACAAGAAGTTCGGATTCGATAACATTCCGGAACTTGTCCATGAGGGAGTGCCACCGGATGTCTTCCTCGCACTGTCTTTTGACGGGAAGACTCCGCGAGGCACTGTCACTTTCCACGAAGGATTCAAAGCGGATGACCAACAAGAGCGTGCAGGCGACGCTTTTCAGCGCGCCTGACGTTCGACATTAGATTAAGATATCTCCAACGTATCTCTGGGAATCTTAGGCCACCAAAACCTATGATATCTGAAAATCCCGTAGGAAAGCCACGGTTTTGCTTTATTTCGGTAATACTTAATTTGATAAAAGCAAAAATTAGAAAATCAAGGTCTTATTTGCCTCAAGCTATGGCAATGACTAGTTTATGAGGTTTCAGGTGATTACAGATACGTCTAACAGAAGATATGAACTTGACTGGCTTCGCGTATTGGCTATTTTAATCGTTCTTCTTTATCACAGTTCCCGATTCTTTAATCTGGGCGACTGGCATGTTAAGAATGTCAATACCTATGTGTGGGTAGAGATATGGAACATTTTTGCCACCCGTTGGTTGATGCCTCTCTTTTTCATAATCTCCGGGGCTAGTTTATCCTATGCAATCGGGAAATCCAGAGGTTGGTCGAGATTCTATGTCGATAAGTTTTTAAGACTGATGATTGCGGTCTTGGTCGCGTCGATCACACACAGTGCCTTACAGGTATACCTGGAGCGATTGACGCATGGTCAATTCTCTGGATCATTTTTTTCATTCTTGCCCGAATATTTCAACGGCGTTTATTTGGGGATAGGCATGCCGGGGAATTTTGCATATCACGGAATGCATCTCTGGTATCTGTTTTTTTTGTTTATCTACAGCCTGATCTGCTATCCCCTGTTTATCTGGTTAAAAGGAACCGGACGGGAAATCCTGAATCGGGTCACGAAGCTGTTTGCCATACCTGGATTGATGTATCTTTGGTTTCCGATTCCGCTGTTGATAATAAAAACGCTTATTCCACAGGAGGTATTAAACGCCGGAACAGGCGGTTGGGGATTTCTGTATTATATCTGGTTCCTGATCGCAGGATTCATGATTGTGTCCAGTGAACGACTTCAACAGCATATCAAAAATCAGCGCTGGATATCTCTTTTGCTAGGCATGGTTCTATCAACCCTATACCTATATCAGTTGTTTAGCCCATCACGCGAGGTTTTCCAGGCCTGGATCAGCGATTGGATATATACCCTTCTCTCCTTTTTCAGTGCCTGGAGCTGGTTATTTGCGATCCTCGGATTTGGTATGCGGTTTCTGTCTCTTGATCGTCCTTTCCTGCGCTATGCCAATGAAGGCGTATTGCCTTTTTTTATTCTGCACCAGACCGTCCTCTTGGGTATCGGCTATTTTATAATGACCTGGGAGATTCATGATTTCTTAAAATGGACGATTGTTTTTACCAGCTCCTTCATCGTCATCATAGCACTCTATACGCTCCTTATTCGGAAACTTGATCTGTTGCGCTTTTTATTTGGCATGAAGACGACCCATCCTTTTTTCAATATATTTCGCAAAAAGGGCACTTTGATTATTTTGCATGTGCTTTATATTGGTTTAATCGTATTTGCAATCGTCAATCAAATCACCGGAGCAGGCCGAGACCTCTCTCCAATGCCGTTGATGTATGATTCCGGACAGGATATCATTTTAAACGCCGAATCGATCACCAGCCAGTCGTCTACCGGTGTTCGTGTGGTCAAGGATGATGACGCTTCGATCGGTCAGGCGATAGAGTTTTATTCAGGGGCGAATCAACGGGCTGAATCCCAACCAACGGTTTATGTTGAGATGGATTTTTCAGCCCCTGCGGGTCGGTATACCGTCTGGTTAAGAGGCAAAAGCGATATAAATAGTGGCTATACGGATTCAGTTTGGTTGCAGGTGGATGATCATATAGGGGCCCAAGGGAGAAGTGTCCGGTTGGGGAATTGGCTGGATGTCCATCCGGCCGGTGTCTACGGGTGGGCAAGTGATACCGATGATCCAATTACCATCGAATTGAAGCATACCGGAGATCACACGATCCGTATTCAACCCCGTCAGATACCTCACCGGATCGATCAGATCTGGCTGAGTCGGTCTCAACCTAGAATCCCGAATACGGTTAGACCTATAAAATGAAATTCTTCGGCAGACTTTTTGGCGAAGGCAAGGTGAAGCCCACTGCAGTATCGGGTAATCTTCCGCCAATCACCAAGCAATACCTACATGAAAAATTCGGTGATTACTCAAAGAAACCTACACCGGGGAAGGGCGGCAAGATATTCGATGAGGCGGTTCGAGCTTGGAATGCGTTTGATTACGATAAGGCATTCGATCTTCTGAGCAAAGCTGTCGCTGCTGGGCTAAAGGGTCCAGAGCGTTCCACCGTTCACTCACTTCTCGGACAGATCCATATCCAATGGCATCAACTAGATCGAGCCGTGCACGAATTTCTGAAATGTCTTGAAATCCCCGATCGGGTGTCGAGTATGACATGGCAGTCTGCAATGCACCTATACTATATCTACAGCGAACTTGGTCGCGACTCAGAAGCTAAGTCCGTTCTCTCTATAGCCGAGAAAGCCAACGAGGGACAAAGGTGGGTGCATGCGGCCGAGGCCGAACGAGAAACTCGTGATTTAACAAAGCATTATGTTCAAAAGTGAACAGGATTTTCGAAAGGATAACTTCTCTGATTATCTCTGCTTCCTTTGGTTTTCCTGCACCCATTTTCTGCTCATCAAGCCATTGTTGCCATCGATCTGCATCACCGAACTGCTTGCCTGCTCGTTTCGCAAGCATCTCCATGGCCCGACTGCGCAGGTATTCGTTTTCGCTCTTGGTGCAAGCTACAAGGATCTCCAATGCACGTTCGCCACCAATAATGCTCAGTGACTCAGCAGCCCTGAGCGCGGCCATTGATGTATCCTTGAGGGCTGCGCAGAGCGGTTCTACCGCCCGATCGTCGCCGATAAGCCCGAGCGCCTCGGCAGCAGCACTGCGAACTTCCCAATTGTCATCTTTGAGAGCTTCGCACAGCGGTTCTACCGCCCGAGCGTCGCCCATAAGTCCGAGCGTCTCGGCAGTAGCCTTGCGAACTTCCCAATCGTCATGTTTGAGAGCTTCGCACAGCGGTTTCACCGCCCGAGCGTCGCCACTACGCGCCAGCGCGTCGATGGCGGCGCGGCACAGCTGCTCATTCTTCAGCGCTTTGATTAGTCTATTTACATCGCGCTTTTTCTCCAACTTTTGCACGTCTGGTGGTTTAAATAACGCCACGATATTTCCTCCTTTCAGAAAACCATGAGAACTGTGTAGTGGCCTTTGGTGCCGCCATTACCCAAAAAACGATTCGGAGAGGATCGTTTCGCAGCACAAAGGAACTAGCAGAAAAAATCGACCAGTTCCTTAAAAGTTACAACCAAAGTTCAAAACCTTTTTAATAAGCTCCAAAAAGGGACGGATGTCAAGGGGAATCGGAAGGCACAATATATAGGCTACAGGCGGTGGGGAAATCCGGTCGGAAGTTCTTAGTTCTGCTGTTGATTCTTGAGTTGCTGCATCTTGAAACTTACGTTTGCTAATCGCTCGTTTAGCGAGCGGCCCAGACTTTCCACTACGATAAGCTACTCTTCTGCCCGATTCACTCTTACCGGCCTTCTGATTCTTGTCAGATCAAGTCTCGGTAACCACAACTAACTTGAAGAAGTTCTTGTTTGCGCGAGGGGCCGTTCGCTCTTTGGGAATGATGATAGGAATTTCTGGGACACGGGGCTAGGTCGTCCTACCGGTTTTCTCAAAAGCTTCCAAAATCTCCTCTGCAAGACGATCGGTGATACCGCGATGTTGCGCAACAAGAGCCCTGTTCTTTTCGCCAAGGCGGCTCCAAAAGGCGCTATCCGATAGCAAACGACGACACTGCTCGGCCAATTCCTCGGCACTGTGCACCTGAATAGCCCCGCCATCGGTCATCAGCAGGTTTGCAACATCTTGAAAATCGCTCATGTCCGGCCCGAACAGCAGGGGCTTTCCGGCAGCGGCAGGCTCTATAGGGTTTTGCCCGCCTTTCTTAACCAGACTTCCCCCAACGTAGGCCACATCTGCAAAAGAATACAGCGCATTCAACACACCAAACTCGTCCACGATGACAACGTCGAAGGCCCTCTGAGCAAGCATCGAATAATAAACCAAGTTCAGCCCGTCGCTCAAAAACAGACGGTGAACCTCCTCAGCCCGATGGGGATGCCGGGGAACCACGATCAGCTTCAGTGCCGGGATCGTCTTGCGAAGCTGGAGAAACACGGACCGAAGCACCGCTTCTTCCCCCTCATGGGTGCTTCCCGCCACCAGAACTTTAGCGCCTGTTCCGAGGGCCAGTTTCGCCCTGACTTGCTCCAACTCTTCCGCCGTTGTCGATGCCAGCGCTGCATCGAATTTCAGATTTCCAGGAGCAGCCAATTTTTCGGGAGCCACGCCCAGTTGCCTAAAGGACGCCGCATCCAACGGGGATTGGGGAAAGATTCGATCGAATGTATTCAGAGCCGGAGAAAACAAGGCCTTGGCCTGGTTGTATCTTTTCAGGGAAGACGCGGATAGACGCCCGTTGATCACAAAGCAAGGTATATCTCGGCGCCCTAGCTCGGCCGTAAAGCCAGGCCAGATATCCGTTTCTACAAGAACGAACATGGATGGTGCCACCTTCGCGAAAGCGCGACGCACCGAGAAGAGGAGATCAAAGGGAAAGTAAAACAGGCCATCGCAAAACCCCGCGAGCCTTGTGCTTGCGACCTCATAGCCGCTCCTGGTCGATACGGAAAGGTACAGTCTTGCCGGTTTTATTTGGGAATGAAGCGTCCTGATCAGCGGAACGGCAGAGAGGATTTCACCGACCGACAGCGCGTGTGTCCAGAGGACCTTATCGCCACGCCGGCCGGCAGAGCCCACTGAGCGCAGTCGCTTTGGAAAGTCTTGGAAACCCAATCGCGGGAGCGTTGAGCTTCGCCATTTTCTCTCGAACACCAGCATCGGCAGGAGGATGAGAAGCCCTATCGGAAAGAACGTATTCATCCCGAACTGATAAAGCCAAAAAAAAAGCTGCTCAACGGGCCGTCGATTCATAGACACTTCCTGTCCTCTTGTTGGTCGAATCACAAACCCTTCCGCAAATCCGCCCCCTCGCCCGTCACAACCTTCACCGCTTCCACAACCTCCCCCACAGTAATGCGCTTCATGCACGCCATCTTTTCAAACTCAACGGTGCGGCAGGACTTCATGAAGCATGGGCTGCAGCTCAATCCAGCTCGCAGGACCACATGACCAGCGCCATAAGGCCCGGTGCGCCAGGGCGCAGTAGGTCCAAACAGGGCAACCACGGGTGTGCTTACGGCTGCAGCGAGGTGCATTGGCCCGGTGTCGGTCGTGATAACCGCTCTGCAGGACCGGTAAAACGCAGCCAGGATCTTCAGTGTGGTTTGACCGTCGAGACGAATCGTGGGGGCATTGTTCCAATGCGCTATCTTATCGATCATGGCACCGTCTTCCCGGCTCCCCGTAAAAACCACTTGGTAGCCGTGACTCAAGAGGCGCTCTGCGACTTTCCCAAATTTCTCGGGCTCCCACAGCTTGGTGGGCCATTTCGCGGCCGGGTTGATGGCGATGAGGGGCCGATGGGGATCAATACCCTTTTCCTCCAAGAGCGCTCGTGCGGCGCTGTCGTCCGTGGGAACGTCATAGATGACCCGGGAGCCGTCAATGCCCAAGGCTTCTATCAATTTCAGACCCCGATCCAGTGCATGGACCTCCATTGAAGGAGCGGGAATGCGTTCGTTCAGAAAGAGATGGCTGTTTTCGGCATGTTCCATGCCCTTGCCGAAACCGACCTTGCGGCGGCCCTGTGCAAGAAAGATCCAAAGGCTGCTTTTCAATAACGCCTGAAAATCGATGATCAGGTCATAGTGGGTACTGCGCAATTCCCCAAGACAGCGCATAAAGACCCTTGTTGCCCTGAAGAGCTTGCCTGCCGCGAAAAGCCCGGCAAACTCCCTACGATGCCAAACCAAGGTCCGACTCAAGGCTGGATGCCCCTGAAGGAGGTCGGCAGCCGCATCCTCGACCAGCCAATCTATCTGGGCATCGGGATAGTGGCGGCGCAAGGCAGTCAAAGCCGGCAGCGTGTGGATCACATCGCCAATAGCGCTCAGTTTTATGATCAGAATCTTCATTCTACCTGAGAAGGCCCGCCCTTCCCCGCTGTGGATGTCTCTTCTCTCCCCCTTTGGTAAAGGGGACCGGGGGGATTTTCGAAGCGGACCTTGCGGCCAAGCCCGTAGGGCGTGGGTTTCTACGGCTAACTAAAGCCGCGAATATAATTCTCGCGCTTTGCCCGGGGTCATGGCCTCACGCCAATCCGGCCCTAAGGCATTTTCCCAAAGGGGATCCAGACTCAAAGCCACGCGAATCATTTCCCCAATCTGATCCTCCGCGAGCCCTTTCGTGATGCCCTGGGGCAAGGGGATGCCGTTCCTTTCAACCATTTGCCTGAATTCCTGGACCTCCGCAGGGTAGTATTCTTCCAGCTGGTTGAAAATGATGCAATTTCCTATACCGTGGCGAACCCCTAGGACAAAAGCCAGGCCATAACTCAATGCATGGCACACGCCCACCTGTGAGTAAGCGATGCTCAATCCTCCGAAATAGGAAGCGATCATGAGTTTTTCGTTCGCTGCCGTCTCCTCCAACCCCCCTAGAAAAACCTCACGGCAAAGATCCATGGACTTTTCAGCGTATGCCCGGCTGTACTCATTGATAAAAAGCCCTTCCAGGGCCTCGGCGCCGTGGATGTAAGAGTCCATGGCGGTGTAGAACCTTTGGTCCGGGGGGGCGCCTAGCGGGAGATCCGGGTCAAGAATGATTTGATCGAAGGGGGTGTAGTCGGAATTAATGCCAAGCTTGCGCTCCGGTCCTGTCAGCACGGTTGTACGAGAAACCTCGGAACCGGTCCCTGCCAAGGCAGGAACCCCGATGTGATAGATGGCTCGGTGCTTCACAAGATCCCAGCCTTGATAGTCAGCCGATGACCCGGGATTGGTGAGCATGAGGGAAACCGCCTTCGCGAGATCCAAAGTGCTTCCCCCACCGATGCCGACGACCGCATCGGGTTGGCGATCCAGTGACGCCCTCACCTGCTCGGTTAATTCGTCTACGTATTTCGTTTTGGGTTCGACATCGACATTGACAAAAAGGAGAAGGTCGTTCTTCTCAATCGGCAGCTCTTGAATAAAAGGCTTGCTCTCGTGAACGTCGTCAATCATGAAAACCACCGCCGATTCTTTCCCAGTGCGCAGGGGAGAAAGCACATCCCCCAATTGACTTACACTGCCTCGACCAAAAATAAGATTGGGTACAATCCGAAGATTCCGATACATGGCATCTCTCTTTTCGCGTTAATGATAGAGTGTGTTTACATGCTTCAATTTTTGTAACTTTTTGGCCTTATGAAGCGGCCCCGTGATAACGTTGCCCATGGGGATCTCTTTTCAAACTCGAATAGCACCCAGGAACAGTCATGCAAAAAGGGGCAGCTTTTCCACCTGGCAGAGAAGAGATTTAAAACCTGGAAACCCCGAGATGGGGTCTCGGTAATCCGGATCGATCAGCAGATTGACATCCGCTTCAGGATACCCATGGTACATGTTCACCACACCAGGGGGTACAATGTCTGTCACATTGGCCTTGACTCGGATAGCCCCCTGCGGCGTTGAGAGACGGACCCAATCGTCCGCAGAAATGCCCCGCTTTTGGGCGTCTACAGGGTGGATGTCGGCCATGGGGTCCGGTCGGAGCTCTCTGAGCCAGGGTAAACGGAATGTCCGGGAGTGAATGAACATGGGAAGACGTGCGCCAGTGGTGAAAATGAGCGGGAAGCGGTCGGCCACTTCCGGTGTGGAAACAGGGCTCAGCCTCGGTTCTTCGTATTTGGGCAGGGGATCTATACCAAAGGCTTCCAGCACTTTTGATCGAAACTCCATTTTCCCTGAAGGCGTCTTGAAACGCTCCTTTTCGTACTTGCGGTAGGGGGGCAAGGTCACATTCTCCACTCTCATGCCACGAGGATGCGCCTTCAACGTCTTTACATTGAGTCCGGAGGGCTCAAGTATCCAATCAACGCAGGCGTGGTAGCCTTTTTGAAGGAGTGGATCGCTCGGCGCCAGCCCCTTGGCCAGGTCAAACAGGATATCCGCATCTGAACGGGCCTGCCCAAGGGGTTGGATGACCGGTTGGGTCCAAATGACGAACTGGTCAGCATAGAACTTGAGTTCACTTCTTTCGAAGGAAGAACATGCGGGAAGCACCAAATCGGCCAGCTTTGCTGTGTCCGTCATGAAGAGGTCAACATCGACGAGAAAATCCAACATTTTCAGGCTCTGAGCCATATACTCTGACCCGGGCCACATGCGATAGTTGAGCCCAAACGCAAGCATGGCCTTGATGGGGTAAGGACTCTGGCTTTGAATTTGGAAGGGAATCTGCATGGATTGGGCCTCAGGGACCAGGCTGCACCAAACAGGATGCCGGTCTTCACCGACCCTGGGGGCCATCTCCCGCCACGGCCTGGATTGCTCAAAGGCCTCTTCCCGTGTCTCCACCCCGTTTGAGACATAAAGGTAGTTCGAAGGAAAAACGTAGTTTCCGCCGGGCACATCGAAGTTCCCGGTCAGACCGATCAGGGCTGAGATGGCCCTTTGGTTCTGAACCCCATTGGTATGGTGAACCGTTGGGCTAGCGCCGGATATGATAGCGGCGGGTTTGGTTGTGGCATAGAGTCTCGCTGCCTCGGTGACAAGGGTTGCCGGCACACCGGTGATCTGTTCCGTCACCGCCGGTGAAAATTCCCGCACATAAGCCCGATATGCCTCAAAACCAAATGTCCATTTCTCCACAAAGGCCCTGTCGAAAAGCCCCTCTTCGATGATCACATGCGCCATGCCCAGGGCAAGAGCCCCGCTGGTGCCAGGTCTCATCCGCAGATGGATGTCAGCGTGGCCCGTCAAAGGCGTGATCAAGGGCCCCACCTCGATAAGCTTCGCCCCCCTCTTTTTTGCATTGAGGAGCCCGCCTGCCCTCACGGGGTTGGAATAGAAAGGATTCCTGCTCCAAACCAGAAGGCATTGAGATCGCCCCAAATCAGGAGCCGCCTCATCACCGTAGTTAAGCTTGGCAGCTGCCATGACAGCCGTATAACAGGTGCTCGATTCCGAAGCATAATTGGGGGATCCAAAGCTGTGCGCCAGCCGCTTCAAAAACGGCCTCATCCATTTGGGGTAGCCAGCATAGAAAACGACGGACTCGGGTCCCGATTCCTTCTTGACAGCCAACAGGCGGTCCGTGATAGTGGAAAGCGCCTCGCCCCACGAAATGGGCTGGAATTCCCCTGATCCCCGCTCTCCTGTTCTCATGAGCGGGGTCATGATGCGGTCCCTGTGGTAGATGTATTGGCAGCTGGCCGCCCCTTTGGCACAAAGAGCGCCTGCATTCTGAGGGTTGTCTTTGCTTCCCGCCACCTTGACCACAACACCGTCCCTCACGTGAGCGTCGATACCGCAGTGGGAGTTGGGGTTGCAGATAGAACAGATGGTCGGCTTAATTTCAACGCCCCTCTTATCCTTCCCGGCTTTACCTTTAATATCCATGTGCAACCGTTCTTCGGGATGGTTCCCCATGCGGAAAAATGTCTCCTGAGACTATGGCTCGGCTTTTTCCCAGTTTCCACCGGCGACGCTGAACGAAAAAGCCCTGCCTTCTTAAGCCAGGGCTTTTTTCATGTTCACGATCTGGGCGAGGGGCATGGATCGTTGCTATTCTTCTTCTTCAAGCTCAATCCCGTCCCGCTCATACTGGGCATCCCTCAGTTCATGAGCCTTCTGCACCTCCTGCTCGCTCCAGGGCTCCACGACCAAGGAATCTGCCACCAACTCCCACAAATACTTCGTCTCTATGTCCAGACCATATTCCTTGGTCAAAGACTTCATGATCTGATCCCGGCAGTTGTGGCACGGCGCGATCACCATCCTCGCCCCTGTGTCCTGAATCTGCTTGGCCTTGACCCGACCGTAGTAGATCCGTTCTTGCTCATAGGGCATGGCCCAGGCACCACCCCCGGCCCCACAACAGTAGTTGTTCATCCGATTGGGGTACATGTCCACGAAGTTCTCACAACATTGCTGCGTAATCCAGCGGGGCTCTTCAAAATACCCGTGACCAAAAGCCTTTTGGCTCTTGCGGCCGTAATTGCAGGGATCATGAATGGTGGTCAGCTCTTCGTGGATCGATTTGTCAATCTGGATCCTTCCCGTTTCAATGTACTCTTTCAACAAATCATGAACCGACACCACCCGGTATTTGTCAAAGGTCTCTGGAAACCACGTTTGCAGACTAAGCCTAGTCGCATAGTAGGCATGCCCTCACTCGGGCAACAGAAGGGTCTTGCAGTTCAAACGCTCCATGTTCTCTACAATGCGGCCCGTAATGGTCTTCATGGACTCGTCGTCGCCGGAAAACAAACCCCAGTTTACCCCTTCCCAGTTCTCGGAAGGAACGGTCCAGTCCTCTTTGGCACAGTAAAATATGCGCCACCAAAACTTCATGTCATCCGGCTCCCCAAAAGGCTCCTTGCTGTTCACCGTCACCAGCACGTTCGCGCCTTCCTTGTCCACCGGCACATAAAAACCCGGGAACCCGTCGTCTTCTTCCATCTCCTTGCTCAAGTCCGCCAACAGAAACAGGAAATCATCCTTGGGAATTCCCAGATTGTTGCCCCTATCCAAACACATGACCACACCTTTGTGAATGGGCCCCGGTACCTTGTCCCGCTCACGGAGGGTCCTCGCCCTGCGCAGCATTTTTAGAATCTCTACACCCTGAGGACAGGCATACTCGCACCGCCCGCACAAGGTGCATACCCAGGGAAAGCGGGAATCAATCAGTTCTTGGTCCAGTCCAAGGGCGGCCATGCGTACCGCCTTTCGGGGGTCCAGGCCATCCACCCCCGTCACGGGACACCCCCCAGCACAGGTCCCACAGGTAAAGCAAACATCCGCCCACTCCGGAGCAACCCGCAGTTTGCTCTCCTTGGGGTTTATGGTTACAGGTTCCATTCAAAACCTCCTCTTTTAGGCTTATTTGGTCGCGTCAAACGAGTTTTTTACCTTGCTGTCTCTAAAATGTCAACGGAAAATCTTCTTCCCTGATCTCCATCAAGGCATCATCTCCCCTCAGAGACGGGATTCCGCAAGCTCAAGCGGCGTTGCCTTCGATCGCTCCTCTCGTTCGACCTTGAGCTCGTCGAAATGCTTGCGGCGTATGGAATTTCACGGCTCAAGGATGAAAGACAACAGAGATATCATTCCTTTTCCCCTTGCGCCTTAGGCCCTGCGCCCCGTGCCTCATTCATCCGCCCCAAATGAGCTTATCATAATCATTGCCTTTTCCCACGCCATTCTTCATGGCCCATCACAGTTAAAATGTAGCTACAATGTGAACATTTTTGTTGCTATTCCCCCAGCGATCAGTTATATAGGCCCATGCGTTTAATGGGAAATGCCCAGCCTGTAACTTGATAAGGCCGGCTTTTGGGGCAGAGACACCTCGTATTGTTTGAATGGTTGAAAAAGTGAACTTTTTGACTACCTGCCCCGAGAGCGCATCCAATACTCGGACTGAACGACCGGAACCACCGGTACATCGAAAATCAACAAGGAGGAAGCGCAATGGATTTTCAGTTAAGCGAGGAATTGCAGATGTTACGAGACATGGCCCGTGATTTTGCCACAGAGAAAATCGCCCCTTTTGCCAACGATTGGGATGAAAACCACTATTTTCCCTATGAAGAGGTAATGAAACCGATGGGAGACCTCGGATTTTTCGGAACCGTGGTCCCCGAAGAATATGGGGGCAACGAAATGGGCTGGTTGGCCGCCATGATCCTTACCGAGGAGATTGCCAGGGCATCCAGTTCTCTCAGAGTGCAAATCAACATGCAGACCCTCGGTTGTGCCTACACGATCTGCACGTACGGATCTGATGAACTGAAAAAGAAATACGTGCCCAAACTGGTGAGCGCAGAGTATGTGGGCGCCTTCGCGATTACAGAACCAAATGCGGGCTCCGATGTCATGGCCATGAAGTCCACGGCTGTTGACAAGGGAGATCACTGGCTCCTCAACGGCTCCAAAACGTGGATATCCAATGCCTCGGTCGCCGATGCGATCATCTACTATGCCTATACGGACAGAGAGGCCAAGGGAAAGGGGCTCTCCGCATTTGTCGTGGAAGTCAAGAATTTCAACGGCGTGACCACGTCGGACCTTGACAAGATCGGAACCCGAAGCACGCCTACAGGTGAAATCTATCTGGAAGACACCAAGGTGCCCAAAGAGAATATTTTGGGTAAGCCAGGTGACGGTGCAAAGATCGTCTTTGGCTCTCTCAATCAGACGCGTCTTTCCGCCGCCGCAGGCGGTATTGGCATCGCACAGGCATGCCTTGATGCCGCCACAGCCTACTGCAAGGAAAGAGAGCAATTTGGAAAACCGATCGGCCAGTTTCAGATGAACCAGGATCTCATCGCTCAGATTACCTGCGAGATCGAGGCTGCACGGCTTATGGTCTACAAAGCAGCCTGGCAGAAAGATCAGGGCATGCTGGGCAATACTCTGGAGGTGGCTCAGGCCAAGTATCTGGCCGGGGAAATTGCGGTGAAAGCCTCTCATGTGGCCATGAAGATTTTGGGGGCCTACGGCTACTCAACAGAATATCCCGTTGCCCGATTCTACAGAGATGCGCCCGCTTACCAGATTGTGGAAGGATCCACCAATATCTGCAAGTGGATCACCGCCCTGGACCAACTGGATATTCGAAAGGCGAACAGATAGTATTTCAAGAGTCGCTCTGACAGGCCCCCATGGGGCTCCCCGTTTACCCTGATAGGGTGCTTCGCTGGAGACGGATCGCCAAAGAACCAAGGAGGAAAAGATGAGACCTTATTTCGAAAACATGACCCCTTTAGGTAGGGCACTGACAGACAAACAAAAAGAGGACAATCAAGAAAACGCTGGGGAAATTAGGAAAGTGGAAGAGGATGTAGCGAAAGCCGTAGAAGCAGTCAAAAATGCGGGTATTCCCGCTGAGAAAATAAAGAAGCGAGGGCAGACAACGGTCTGGGAGAGAATCGAGCATCTTGTCGATCCCGGCACCTGGTGCCCGCTCCATACCCTCTACGATCCCCAGTTCAATGAGGAAGGAACCACCGGCGTGATCGATGGGCTTGCCAAGATCAACGGCAAGTGGGCAGTGGTCATCGGTTTCGACAACAAGGTCATGGCCGGGGCTTGGATTGCCGGTCAGGCCGATAATCAACTCAGGGTGACGGACATGGCCAAAAGGCTGCATGTCCCGCTGGTGTGGCTCGTCAATTGCAGCGGCGTGAAACTCACGGAGCAGGAGGAGGTTTATGCCAACCGAAGAGGCAATGGGACCACCTTCTTTCGCCACGCTGAACTGGAAAAATTGGGCGTTCCTGTTCTGGCAGGCATTTACGGGACCAATCCCGCCGGTGGCGGCTACCAGGGCATTAGTCCAACCATTCTCATCGCCCACAAGGACGCCAATATTGCTGTGGGAGGCGGGGGCATTGTGGGCGGCATGAGCCCAAAAGGCTATTTTGATGAAGAAGGGGCTGAACAACTTATTGAGGCCACCCGCCACTTCAAACAAGTGCCCCCTGGAAGCGTACCCATCCACTACAATGAAACGGGCTTTTTCAAAGAGGTCTATGAGACCGAATTCGAGGTTATTGACGCGGTGAAGAAGTACATGGACATGTGCCCCGCCTATGATCCCCATTTCTTCCGCGTTGATGCGCCTAAGGAGCCCAAATTCCCGGGTGATGACCTCGACTACCTGGTGGCTTTCAACCAGAAAAGAAGCTACAACTTCACGGAAGTCTTGGCCCGCATCTTCGACAACAGCGAACACCTGGAGTTCAGGCCGGACTACGGCCCCGAAGTTTACACCGGTCTTGCCAAGATCGAGGGCTTCGCGGTGGGTTTCATTGGGAATATTCAGGGGTTTTTGGGTCAAAACTATCCTGAATACGCACCCTACCCCGCCATTGGTGGGAAGCTTTATCGCCAAGGGCTTATCAAGATGAACGAGTTTGTCACCCTGTGCGGCCGGGACAGGATCCCCATTGTCTGGTTTCAGGATACCAGCGGCATCGACGTGGGCGATATTGCTGAGAAGGCCGAGCTTTTGGGGCTGGGTCAGTCGCTCATTTATTCGATCGAACAAACCGACGTGCCCCAAATTTGCATTGTCCTGAGAAAGGGCACGGCCGCGGCCCACTACATTATGGGCGGACCGACAGCCAACAACCACAATGCCTTCACCCTTGGCACGCCGACCACGGAGATCTACGTGATGCACGGGGAGACGGCGGCGGCTGCCTCCTTCTCCAGGAGGCTGGTCAAGGAGAAGGATGGGGGGCGACCCCTTCAGCCGATTATTGACAAAATGAATGAGCTCGCCCAGGAATACCATCGAAAATCCAGGCCCATCTATTGTGCAAACCGGGGATTTGTGGACGAGATCGTCTCCTTTGCGGATATGCGAAAGTACATCGCAGCCTTTGCGGGCTGTGCGTACCAGAACCCCACGTCCATTTGTCCCCACCACCACATGATGCTACCAAGGATCATAAAGGGATAAACAGGTCCCGGTTGAGTCTTTGATGAAAAGGCTCAACCGGGACCTCCTCAGCCTGCGCTTATCTCGCTGTGTTCATAGCTCGGGATCTTACCGTTTATGACAAATTTTGGCGGAGCCGGGAGGGCTGTTCCCCGAAAGGCGATATCTCAGAAAGAATTCCACCGGACATTGCAGCGGGCTGATCTTTGAGGGTTTGCGCCGCGAAAGCCCTAGCAGAATGTCCCGTTCCGACGAAGTCAAAGATCTCTCAAACCCTCAAAGATCAGTCCGCCTCTCGGGAACGCTATAGATATTGCCTTAAGGGGAATAGCCCTCCCTGGCGGAAGCCTCGCTACAAGAATGGGGCTTTTTTGCTGGAGAGGCGAAAAGAATCTTGACAATTTTTTGCCTTTATGAAACTTTTTGATTCATTCTCTTTTCAATTTCACAAAAAGAATCTAGAAAATCACCTTATTGAAAAGAACACCCTGTGTCGCTCGCCATCACGGATCCACTTTCGGTCAACCGAAGGTTTCTTTGAACCGATCCCGCACTTTTTAGCGTAAGGGCTTAGAATTGAAGGACAGGGAACTCGATAGCCTGGACAAAAAACTGATCCAACTGCTCACCAAAGACGGCCGGATGCCTGCCGGGAAGCTGGCCGAATACCTGAAAATAACGCCCCCAACCGTTCGTTCCAGAATAGAAGCCCTTGTATCTTCAGGGATATTAAGGGTTTCAGGCCTCGTCAATGCCCTCAAAGCCAAAGAGCTTACGGTGGCCCTTGTCGGCATCTGCTTGGAAACCCAGAAGGAACTGGACCAAAAGATCGACGAGATCTCAAAACTGAGTCGGATCAATTGGGCGGCTGTCGTCACCGGTCGCTTTGATATCATTGTGGAGGTGGTCACCTCGGATGGCATGGGGGGGCTCTACCGCTTTCTCACTGAAGATCTTCCCCGTGTGGGCGGCATCCGGTCCAGCGAATCCTTCATGGTGATGAAAGCCAAGCGGAAATGGATTCTGCTGCCCGAAATGGCCGAAAAACCCCGGAATGATACGTTGCCGGGTTAAGGTTTTATGGGGCCGAAGCTGCAATGCTGCAAAGGCGCTGATACCTTTAGCAAAGGAGGAAAACCATGAAAATTGGCATACCCAAGGAGATCAAGCCCGCGGAGAGACGCGTGGCTGCGACCCCTGCCAATGTGAAAGTTTTGGCTGATCACAACCATCGGGTTTTTGTTGAAAAGGGGGCTGGCGAAGGTTCCGGTTTCTTTGACGGCACCTACCGACAAGCCGGCGCGGAATTGCTGGACCGGCCTGAGGATGTATGGGGTGAAGCGGATATGATCGTCAAGGTTAAAGAACCGATTGGGCCGGAGTTCGACTGGATGAAACCGGGTCAGATCCTATTCACTTATCTTCATTTGGCAGCGGATCAAGAGCTGACCACGAAGCTTCTGGACAAGAAAATCATCGGTATCGGCTACGAAACCGTTCAGCTGGCCGATGGCACCCTGCCCCTTTTGGCTCCCATGAGCGAAGTGGCCGGAGCCCTTTCCATTCAGATGGGCGCCTACTGCCTCGAAGCAAAGAACGGGGGCATGGGCATCCTGCTATCCGGCGTTCCGGGTGTCAGACCGGCCAGGATAACCATTATCGGCGGCGGGGTTGCCGGCATGGCTGCGGCTATTGTGGCCTCTGGAATCGGCGCCCGTGTCTCCATTTTGGATATCAACCCCGCCAGATTGGCCTATATCCGTGACGTTATGCGAGGAAGGGTGGTCACCATCAGTTCCAATCCGGCTAACATTGAAGAGGAATGCCTGGACAGTCATCTCGTGATCGGAACCGTTCTGATCCCCGGTGCCAAAGCACCCAAATTGATCTCCCGCGATCTGTTGAGGCGGATGCAACGGGGGTCGGCCATTGTCGATATCTCCGTGGATCAAGGAGGCTGCGCTGAGACGACCCGACCCACCACCCATGAAGACCCCATTTACGTCGAGGAGGGTGTTGTCCACTACTGTGTGGCGAACATGCCAGGAGCCGTGCCCAGAACGTCAACCATTGCCTTGACCAATGCAACGTTCATATATGTGCTCGCCATCGCCGACAAAGGCTGGGAGAAAGCGATGAAAGCCGACGCCGCTTTGAAACGAGGCCTCAACCTTTACGACGGCAAAATCACATGCGACGCGGTGGCAGAGAGCTTTGGCATGGCGTGCTCACATCCGAAACTCTAGAGAAGCTTCGCCTCAAGCCGACGAGGCTTTCGCCAGGGATGGCCATTCCCCTCAAGGCGATATCTGAGCCGAAGGCGCATGGCCAAAGGCTCAAGGCTCAGGGCTTTCATCGGAATGCGGTCCCTGTCTC
>Ga0209427_10003740_pt1 | contig 17765 bp, 14 predicted proteins | sample DeeMarSWOR136_30_FD_187465 | JGI IMG/M metagenome (GOLD analysis project Ga0209427, IMG submission 187465) | Marine sediment microbial communities from White Oak River estuary, North Carolina - WOR-1-36_30 (SPAdes) (version 2) | ecosystem: Environmental > Aquatic > Marine > Intertidal zone >...
CGCGGCCGAGCTTTTTGAGCATTTCATTCATCCCGTCCCAGTTGCCCTGGAGCAGCCGCAGTTTGGCCAGGGCTATACTGAATTTACTCCAAAGCTGCGAATTGGGTTGAGCATGGCGGAAACCCAATTCGAGGACTTCGGCCAGTGTGACGTAGCTCTCGGCGGGATCCTCACGCGGTGAGCGTACAGTGCTGCCACCGGCCGGGGCGGCCCACTCGAGATTGGTATTCCTAAGCCCATACTGAATGATGGTGGCCAGCCGCCAGGCGAGTTCGGGATCCGGCTCCGTAGCCAATCGCCGGCGGTAAAGCTTCTTGATTTTTTGCGTAAGTGGATGAGGGTGCCCGAGGTTAATAATGCCTTTTGTGGACCAGAGGTATTGGGGCACGCTTGGGTCGAAGGGGTCTTTTTCGATAAGTTGTGTATAGTAATCGCTTTTGGTGATCTGGCCTTCTTTGTCCATAACTTGGGCAATTGCACTGCGAGCAGAGTCCCGAATCCGGCGCTCTTCGGCCTCTGTGAGCTTCTCAAGGATCGGCATCGCCTCTTTTGGGATGTTGGTCAGGGCCCAGATGGCCGATGCCCGCACATCGGGATTCTCCTCACCGTCTTGTGCTATTCTCTGCAAGACAGGAGTCACCCGGTCCTTCGCCCAGGTCATTTTACTGAGAGAATACAACACGGTTCCCCGGTATGCAGCCGGAGACAGCCCAACGTCGCCAAACCGCAAATCCTCATCGAGCGCCACCTCGATAAGCAACGGAACCGCCTCCTCGGCTTCCGGCCCCATCTTCGCCAGAACTCCCACCGCGTGCCAACCATGCTTGGTGCGTTTCTTTACCTCCTCGGCCAGCCTCGGAACCGCAGGGCGCCCGATTTTAATCAGTGCGTTGGTGGCGGCATCAATATCATCACTGACTCTGCTGTCCCACTGGGCCATCCATTCGTCAATCGTCCGCCCTTCATATTTCATTTGGTCGGCATTGTCTTGAACTTCGGCCTGACTGTTCCGCGAATCCGTCACCGCGGACAACTTCCCCGGCCTAACCTCAACCTGCACATCGGTTTTTACGTCTGGCCGAAGAGAGACGTTCCTGAACGTAACTTTACTAAAGTCTCTATAGTTGACGTAAATTTTTTCGATATTCTCTATCGCAGGCCGAAAACCAAAAGTGCGCAGAACCAAGTTATCCTTTGACGTCAACGCTCCTTCACCCCAAGATTTATGATGCTTTCCATCCCTGGTCATACATTCCAGTTTGATGTCAACATCGAACTCCGTAGTTGTAGCGTCAATTAGCGTTTTCGTATGAACTCGCTTATCAGGATTTGGTCTGAGCCCGGAAAGAATAATGACCTTTCCATTAGGTAGATTTGTAAACTCCTTGTATACATCGTTTTGACCGGGCTTTTCCATCGTCCAATCACCAGCGGCCACTTTTACCGATATTTCGACTCGATCTGGCAATGCAGTTTTCAACGGTTGGCTTTCTCCCCAAAAAACCACAGCTTGGCCTTGCTTTGTAACGGGCCCGGAGGAAAAGAAGAGATAATCCAAATCTATTTGACTTTCATAGCTAATATCTTCGTACGGGGAGAAATTCAGAAGATACCCAAGGCAGGGATATTTAAATGCCTGTTTTCCCTTCATCCCGTATTCCGGTTGTCCCATTGTAATCCCATTTGGCCTCCACCATTTTTGACCTTTCTTGGTAGGATCCTTACATATTCCCACCAGTTCAACCGTCACGCCGTTGGGCAAGGTAGTGACAAAGTGTGATTCTTTTGATATATGTTCAGCAGCGGCCTGTTTATACTTACCTGCTTTCGCCATCGGCAGCAATAGACAGCCCGCAATAATAACTACAAGTAAGCCAAGAAACCCGAGTTTTGCACTCTTGGGAAATGGTTTGCTTAAGATGTGTTTAATTCGGCCCGCGAGAGCCTTCTTAGACTCAACGACACCGATCAAACGCAAGCCAAGAGCTGGTCGGGCAAATGCTATCTCTGCAATGTCAACAAGTGTACTGCTGTAGTTCCTGGCCTCATCTCCCAAATGCGCCAGCACCATCTCGTCCACAGCCTGCTCTCTGACCCTGCGCACCATCGCATTTGCCAGCCAGAGAAGCGGGTTATAGAAATAGATGATCTGCAGTACAGTCTGTCCGAAGTTCACCCAGAGATCTCCTCTCTTGACGTGGGCGAGTTCATGGAGCAGGGCTGTTCGCAGCTTATCGGAGGAAAGACGCGCAAGCAACGAAGATGGCACTAAGACCTTTGGCTTGAGCAGACCACAAGCTGCGGGACTCTGCGCGTTTTGAGATATCCTCAAATCAATTTTCTTTCGAATGCCAAGCTCACGGCAACAATCACTCAGCATATCAGTTAGTTTGCCTTCCGCAGGTTGGCTCTGGGCAATGAGGCCTCGTACAAACCATGCCCGCTGCATCAGCAGCACCGCCAGCACTAATATCCCCAAAAACCACCCAAGGAAAATACCCGCCTCCAAGCTGACGGAGGGCGATACAGGTACCACAACAGAGCCAGCCGGAGCAGGAGGTTCTACAGGAACCTCGACCGGTTGCACCTCCATCGGCTCAGAAGGCATCACAGAATACCCGGTCGGGAGTACCTCGGTATATTCGACAGGAGGTAAACTCGGTACTTCCGTAGACGTTGGATTAGCGGGCCAATAATCACCGCACCAATAGCCAATACCTGTCGGCAGGCTGAGCGTTGGAGGAAGAAGCAGTTTCACAAATACCAGCAGCCAGATACAGTACCTGAAAACGGCTCTGATACGTTTACGCAATAATGAGTCAATGACAAGCAACACCAAAATCAAAATACTCGACTGAATCAGCATAGCCAGAGCATGCCCACAAAAGTAGGCACCTACTTTGTTCAAAATGGCAATGATGGAACTACTCATTTCTTGCTCTCCTAACCTGGTTTACTTCTTGGCAGGTGTGGTTCTATTTCTTTCCGCTTTCTCAATGAGCTGTCGAAACTGTCTTAGTTCCTTCTGGGAGAAGTTCTCATTCTCAAGTAAGAACTGCATCATTGGCGTAAGTGCATCATCAAAAGCTCGCTTGAGCATCTTTCTAAATTCACTTTTCTTCGCTTCTTCCTGGCTGATCTTTGAGCTAAAGAGCTGCAGGTTTCGAATCCTGTCAATCTTGAGAAATCCTTTCTCGACCATACGGTCCATAGCGCCTTTGACTGTGCTGTAAGCCCAATTCTTGTTATGTTGGAGAATCTCCTGGACAGTTCCGGCAGCACACGGCTCATTCTCCCAAACTACTTTCATAATGACCCATTCTGCCTCAGTTAGCTGCGGGCTTGACTTCCTTCGTCCACCTATTAGATTCTTTGTCGACTTTGCCATATCCTGGACTCCTTATTTCGGTTTATGTAGATAATATTCGGTATAAACCGAACAAGTCAACAAAAAAATGATAATTTTTCAAAAAATCTGTCATCATCTGCATTCTTGCCCCAGAAAATGCAGAAAAACCTACAAAATTCCTCATGCTATTTCCCGCTCTCGCCCCCAAACCCAAACAAATCCAATTTTACTCCAATTTGGAGGTTCAAAAGAGATGTTTGGATACCAGCGGGAAAATACAGATTCAAAACTTATGCCACTGGGCGGTACTGGACTTGAACCAGTGACCTCCTGCGTGTCGAGCAGGCGCTCTGGCCACCTGAGCTAACCGCCCTTCTGAAACTTATCTATAGTATGATGAAAAAAAACGAAGAGTCAAGAAATTTTTATTTTATGGTGTCGCGGCCGGTAATTCTCAGCCCTACTTCGCCGCTGTCCACAGCTAAAACAGGTCTTAATGATGTTTCACCCGAAACTTTACAGCCCAAAATGAACTATTTTATCCAGTTTTCTGCAAATCTGGCAAAGTCCGTAAAATTGACAACACCGTCACCGTTAAGGTCCTCAGGAATCCTCCCTGCCTCTTTTATCCAAAGCCATTTGGCGGCAATTCCCGCTAAAATCCTAAAGTCATGTGGAATGCTAACGGTTGCGCTGCGAACCGTGGTATTTCCACTGTCATCGACCGCCTGACAGGTGATAGTATAAACGCGATCGCTGCCGGTTCCGCTTCGTTCGGCCCTTAGATAAATTGAGCCGTAATTACCTATTTGAATATCATCGTTGGTATGTCCAACGCCGATGGTATCATCTCCTTCGCTCATCACGATGCTGACTAATGACACATCCGGCAACGCATCACATTCATCGCTTACCGTTAAGCTCGGCGTAATCTCGTACATCTTATGATTCGGCGGCCAAATCACTGCCGGGCTGACCGTTAACGAAAATTCGGGTGGTTTTGTATCCACAACCGTTATCACAACATCGTTAGGCTCGGAATCTTCCGTACCATCGTTGACGACAAGAGTAATCACATAATCATCCGGGCAGCCGGGTTCAAGGGTGACTGTCGGCATGGATTTTTTGTCGATACTCGGTATAGGTAAGTGGTTAATTGGCGAGTATTTAACTGGTGTGAGGTAAGTCGATATGGGATGCCGGGTGTTTGTATAAACAGCCGGGATGCAGGGCGATCAGTCCGGTGGAGTCCTTCGAATGACGGCTGCAGACGAAATAGTCCGCTCGGTATTGCCGCTTGAAACCGTAATTGAAATCTGCACACTCTTTGTATCCATCCCATCATCTGTGGGGGTCTTAACGAAACTCATCGCGGTAACATTGTCACAAAGCACGTATTCCTGACCGTCACTGTTTGTTATAAGGTAAAGCTTGTTATCAGCGTCTCTGTATTCATACGTAATATCATCTCCGGCGGCGGTAAAAAAGCTGCATTCATTGCTCGGCGCATTGGGGTCAACCACATATCCTGTACGAAGCTGAGTGGTTATGCGAAACAGCGCCTGCCGGGCCCTGTTGACGGCCTTGAAGATATCCTCATTCTCCCGATAACTCATCATCGAGGCTTGAAAAGCAAAAGCCACCGCAACAAGCAGCATAGCCGTCATCGCCATAGCAATCAGCAATTCAACAATGCCAAAACCATTTTTGTCCCCGGCGTTTTTCATTTCATATCCCGTTTTTTCGTAAGGTCTGTAGATTTCGATATTTCGCAAAATAAAGACCCTCGTTCTCGGTTAAAATACGCTCTATGGCTCCACGTACGAAGCTCGAAACCAGTCTGCCGAAACAACCTGCCTGGTGCCGAGATAGACTTCTGCGGTCACTCTAACGAAGAAGCTGCCATGGTCCGCGAGAACCTGCTCGAAATTTCCTCCGCTGACATTTTCAACAGTAATTTTCTGAGTGTAGGCGTCGAAGCCGTTCAAGGTCACCCTGTCGGCACTAATCGGCGGCGAAAAGACCGCGTCATCAAAATCATCCAAATCGTCATAGTCAGTTAGGGTGGTCTCATCCGCTTCCGGGCCGAATGTCGCCATACCGGTATTAGGGTCAACAACCGGCAGTCTGATGGTAAGCTCCTTTATCTGCTCAAGGAGAAACTCTGCGGTTGACAATTCGGTGCCGGCAGAGTTGGACCTTGTAAACGAACTGTTGGCTGCAAGAAGAGATGCAATTGCAATACCGACTAATACGACTGCAATCAAGACTTCTATAAATGAAAAACCACCCTTGTATCTTCTACCTTGCATTCGGTATCTCACCCCCCAACTTTTTTATTTGCCCGCGACAAGACTGGACATCTTAAATATCGGCAGAATAATACTCATGGCGATAAAACCGACCAAAATACCCATCAAGACTATCATTATAGGTTCTATCATTGAAGTCACAGTCTTGATGATGGTTTTTAGCTCTCTGGAGTAATATTCGCTAATGTGTTTGAGGACCTCACTCATCGTTCCTGAATCTTCACCACTTCTAATCATTTGTACGACATCACTGGGCATCAATCCGGAACGTTTGCCTGCTCCTCTTACATGCCCCAGTAAACTATCCGCTATCTTTCTGCCCTGCCGAACATCTTCGTGGACTTTGAGCCACATCTCCTTGTAAAAGGTGTTACCGGATATTTGCGCAGTTATTGAAATTGTATTCAGGATAGGCACCCCGGCCCTGCTGAGCACACCCATCGTGTGGAGGCTTCTTGTTATATAAAGACACCGGCAGAGGGTTTTTATAAGCGGTAAAACCAATTTCATCCTGTCCCACCATACCTTGCCCAAACTTGTACGCACAAAGTACCAAAATCCCCAAAACGCAACTCCAACAGCAGGAATATGAATGTACCAGTAGTTTCGCAAAAACGAGCTGATCGCTATCAAAGCCTTGGTCGGGAGGGGCAATAGATGCTCTTTTCCTGCAAAAACGAGCGTAAACCTCGGCAAAACAAAAACCAGCAGGAAAATTGTCACGGACACGGCCATAACTGCAATGATAATCGGATAAACACAAGCTGATTTAACCTGTGAGCTGGTCTCCGCTTCCCTGTCCAGATACTCCGCTAACTTTTGTAACATCTCACTCAGTGAGCCTGAAGCTTCTGCCGCCCCAACCATATTTATATAAAGATTGCTGAATACTTTCGGATACTCGGCAAGGGCCTGAGAAAAACTTTGTCCCGACTCGATTTGGGCTTTCAAATTAAGAAGGATGACCTTGAATTTTTGTTTTTCACATTGCTCGGCTATCGACTCAAGGGCATCAAGAAGGCTTATACCGGCTCGAATCATAACCGAAAGCTGATTGGTAAAGTGTAGAATATCCTTCTTGCTGGGTCCGAACTCAAATCTTAATTTCCGTATCTTGTTCAGACCGCTTAACCGTTCTTCCTCTTCGTCCCGGTAAGGTTCGGGTGAAACCGGCGCACGGCTGCCCCTGCGCCAATCATCTGTTTCCGACGTTCGAACTTCTTGCTGATCCTCAATAGTGGCTGCCGTTTGTTGGGATGATTCTTCTAACATATCTATGGGACCTCTTTATTCCATGTTTAGCTCTTCAGCTTCCGCTGACTGTACAACTTCGAATTGCTCTAATGGAGTAAGCAACTTCTCCATTTTGCCGGGATTGCCCGACCTTGTTATCGCTTCTTCTCTATCTATGTAACCCTTGAAATACATCTCAGCAATGCTGTGATCGAGATTCTGCATGCCGATTCTTCTTGAGGTCTCAATAACATTGGGAATCTCGTAGATTCTGTTCTCGCGAATACAGTTCCTGACGGCAGAGGTGCAGAGCAAAATTTCCGTACAAGGTACCATCCCCGGCTCATCTACCCTTCTAAACAGTGTCTGGGTGATAACAGCCTGCAGAGTATTCGAGAGCATCGTTCGAATTTGATTCTGCTGATTTGCCGGATAAATATCAATAATACGCTCAACTGTCTGTGGGGCATTGATTGTATGCAGTGTGCTGAATACGAGGTGCCCTGTTTCTGCAGCCGTAATTGTAAAACTCGTGGTTTCGAGATCTCGCATTTCACCAACCATGATGATATCAGGGTCCTGCCTTAATATATGCTTGAGACCCGATGCAAAATCCGGACAGTCGGAGCCTATTTCCCTCTGCTCAATCATACTCCTGTCGTTCTCTAATCCATATTCAATGGGATCTTCCAGGGTAATTATATGCTTTCCATATTTTGAGTTTATCAGTCCAATGACGGAGGCAAGCGTGGTACTTTTGCCTGAACCGGTATGGCCTGTTACGAGCACCAAACCCCTGGGCAGATCCGCCAGTTCCTGCACTATCGGGGGCAGGTTCAGGGAATCTATCGTCGGGATCTGGTTCGGAATCACCCTAAATGCAATCGCAACAGTTTCACGCTGATAATGAGCATTAACACGAAAGCGATGACCATCATCGAGGGTTGTCGAGAAATCAAGGTCTCTGTATTCCTGGAATCTTTTGTATCTTTCCTGGCCAATCATTGAAAGAACCATTTTTTTTGCATCTTCATTAGTGACTTCAGGAAAATCCGTATCGAGCAGTTCCGTATTCTTTCTCAAAACCGGCGGCATCCCGACGTTGATATGTACATCGCTCGCTTCATTTTCAATAGCCTTTTCTAATATTATCTTTACATCTGTACCTGTACTTGCCATGTCATAATCCTTCAATTAAGAATATAAGTGCTCGCAGCTATTTTAACGCGAGTACCTGTTCATAAGTTAGCTTGAGCCGTAATAATATCATCATTCCGATAACTTCAATATTTTTTGAACATCTTCTAACTCAAGCTTAACGAAAGTATCACTAATTTGGGACACTTTAAACCCTTTTATCATATCTCCTTCATAAAGGATTTTATCATTAATCATACAGAAATTGCCCTGTTCGGTTTGACAAATAGTCAAAAGCTGAAATTCCGTTTTACTCTGTTTTAGCCGCTTCTGTCTTAACAATTCCGCCTCTTTACTATCGGGAGTTTTAGCACCGTCAACCAGAAATATTTCAAAAGGATTTTTCACGAGTTCATTGACGCGTACCTGCTCTACGTCCGAAAACTCATAAAATTTATTAACTATCTGGTCCATCCGCTTAAACATTTCCGAACCAACGCCTGTAAGTCGAGCGATGGCCTTTTCGATTCGGCTTTCTTCTGCGTTATCCGAGGCAGCTGCCGCTGATTGGGGCACGCTCTTTTTTATCATAAACAAAAGCAACAAAAGACCTATAACAAACAAAACTGCGAGCAACATCGTCATCTTTCGAACATCTTTACCCTGAGCCGCCACGGTAAGATATTGCTGCTCTTTTTCAGAAGAGCCTGGTGACTTGTGGTCCAGTCCGGTCCCGGCCTCGCCGCCCGACGATTTCGGCGCTCCCTGCACATCCGAATCCCCAAAACTTTGCTCACGCAAAAAAGATAACATAGCCAATCTCCACTAAAGCTGATAATCGATAACCGGTAATCAGTGGGTATTAACTTCCCAACATTCGGCCATTGAACGATTTAACCGGTTTTATTCTGGAAAAATATACTCACAATAAATTCGGCTTCTATCCTGCCCTCGTTCTTATCTTCCTTATCCAGGCTAAGCTCCCTGATCTTCATAATTCTTGGAAGTTTCTCAAGCTCCAAAAGGAACGAATAAAAGGAATTAAAATCCCCGATTAAACCCATTTTTAAGGGCTGTTCTATATATCCGCTATTATTCTTCTTGTTGAGAGTTCGAATAGTTTTTGGCTTTAGCCCCTGCTTCTGCGCAATTACAGTTACCTGCTCGAGGACCTTGTGAATCTCACTTGTAGGAGGTAGCTTGCTTTCGAAAAAAGTGACAGCCTCCCGCAATTGCTCAAGCTGCTTTGTCAGACCCTCGGCGGCGGCGGAGGCTTTTTCAAATTCCTCTAATTTGTCCAACTTTAACTGAACACGCTCTTTTGCCTCATCAAGATGCCTGTTGGCAGGCTTAATCATATATTGGTATCCTGCCACGGCAACACTTATGATTAAAACAAAAAAAACAACTTTTCTAAAACTACCATTCATAATCTCACCTCATATTTGGTATTTTTCATCCCGTATTATCCTTGACACGCATTATCATCGTTAGAAACCTCTTGCGGCGGCCTTTGTCTTGGTTCTAATCCCCTCAATGTCTTCGTTACTAAGATGAACGTTTTTTCTAAGCATTGCCGTCAGCTTGAAATGCCTGTATGTTGTCTCCTCGACTTTGTGCTCTTTGGATTCGACAAGCGCCACGTTGTCCAGCAGAGAAGAGTTAATGAGCTCCTTAATATATGCGGCAACTTGAAGGTCGCTTGGCGCTACACCTTCAATATCCATATATGTCTCTAACAATTTCTCCGGTGACTCTTCTGACTGGTCAGAGGACTTTTTAGCCCTTGCTTCCTGGTACTTATTGGTCGGTACGGCGTTACTTGTTCTTTTGGGCTCTTTCTGAATGACATTTAACCTTAAAAGTGAGACGCCCATCGGCAAACTATTTGTCAGAGAAGCCAGCAAAACACTTCTCGGAACAGGCTCAAGGAGTTCCGCCGTGGTAAGAGCGGTCTTTAACATCACCTTGCGCCTGGCCTGCAGCGCTTCAAACTGTTCGATCGCCTGCTGGGCCTTGGCCGCTTTTTCACTTAAATATTTTTCCTTTTCGGCAATGTTGCGCTGACTTATCTTGATGGTTACAAATGTGCCGCCCAAACCTGCCATCACCAGGGAAAACAACACAAGGTATATCAAATTTGTTCTTCGAGATTCGCTGCTTTTGACATAATCATCAGGTACAAAATTTACATTAAGCATTTTTTACGTCCTCCTGTCGAATAATTCCAAAAATTAAAGCAAAAAGCGGCCCAACTCTTGTATCACGAATACAAACACCCAACTTTAAGCTCGACAGATTTCAGTTCTCAAATTCCTCATGACAAGCTCAGCCCAAAGGCAATGGCCCAATGACCTTGACTATCTCTTCTATCTACACCGGTCTCAGAGGGCTCGTCCACCTGAACAGCCATCAAACAATCTCCCATCTGTGCGGGCATCTCCCACCGCTTTGCTATGGTTACACATATATTTTTTTCTACTGCTCTGCCCGAAAGAAAAACCAAACGCTCTATTTGAGCCTTTCTGTACATCGATGTGAAGTGCCGCCTGCAGGCATCCAATTCCATTACGAATCTGGAAACCATCTCATCGCCGTCAAGCTGTTTCGAACCTAAGGGAATTGAGCGGGCAAGAAGCAAATTCTCATGCCGACAAATTACAACGTTCGTACAGTTCGGTTTTATATCAAGCAGGTATACAACGGCTCTGCTATCGGCTTGCCGCCTGCCAAAAAACCTTGCATAGCTCTTGGCCATTGCAATCGGCCAAACGCCAATAGACTTAATGGCCAGGCCGGCCTTTTCGTATATCGCCAAATGTCTATCGATAATTTTCCTTTCGGCTGCTATCACAAGAGCATTCTCCTCTTCTGCCGGGATGTACCTTATCAATGCATTAGCAGAATCAAACGGCAGCTTTTGTTTTATCTTGGAAATGACAGCCTTATCGACCGCATCTTTGGTCTGGCCTTCTTCATTTATTTTAGGCATTCTCACATGGTCGATAAACAACTCCGCCGGTGATATCGCAGCTATCACGTCCTTGCCACGAAACTGGCCCCGGCTACACGCCTGACGTATAGTATTGATTGCCCATCTTTGCCAATCGACGCTGCCCGCTTTTATATCGGGTGGTATAGTTCTATATTCGCCGGCAACTAAACTTATTCCCTTGCCGTTATCGGCAAGCTGTGCCATCGAAAGGGCGTCATCGCCCATATCCATACCAACCGGACACAATCCTGCAATATTCCGCAAAATCGGCACAGCCGAACATGTGCGGTCTTTCAAAAATTGCAACATAAATTTGTCCTCACTTCGTGCGCCATGACTCGTAAACAACATCAAATCAGATACTTAATCAGGATAAGATGCCATCTAAAATATAAGAAACATCCTCCAATAGGCCAACCGCAACTGTACTTAATGAGCCCTGAGCCAACAAATTGATGTAAAAGATTCCAGTGACCGTAAAACAAGTTATTCTAATCCTATAATAACTGCGGTTTCAGCAATCCACTGTGAACTCATCTATGTATGATATAATTTCGGCTTGTAAGAGGAGGGGATAGCGTCAAAGTGAAAAAAGTTTTTAAAAAAATTTATTTCACATATAATATTGGCCCGCTCTTCTCAAAAAGGAATTATCATCGGATACAAAATTTTCGGCAGACCTGACAAAATGAAAACAGACAAACCTTATAGGACTTTATAAGTGAATTGGAAATCGCGCCTGATGATTCTACTCTGCTTTAAGCCGGCGATTCATTAGATCGGCGATCGCCGTTTGTACCGGCTTAGCTTCAAAGAGCACCTCATAGACCGCCTGCGTTATCGGCATCTCAACATCGTATTGCTCGGCAAGGGTAATTACCGATTTGCAGGTGGCAATGCCCTCGATTACGGATTCAGTAGCCTGCTGTGCCGCCTCTACAGTTTGGCCTTTGCCGATCCTCTCACCGAACGAGCGGTTCCTTCCCTTAGGTGAAATGCAGGTCGTTACCAAATCACCCAAACCGGTCAATCCTGCAAAGGTCTGAGGTTTTGCACCGCAAGCAATTCCAAGGCGGGTAATCTCGGCAAGACCGCGACATAACAGGGCGGCCTTCGCGTTGTCACCGGCACCTATGCCATCTATAATCCCGGCGGCGATGGCAATAATGTTTTTGCAGGCGGAAGCAAGCTCGACACCGACAACGTCGGTATTAGTATAAACCCGAAGCCACGAACAATTGAATGTGGATTGGACGTCTTTTGCCAACTGTTCATCAATTGCGGCGGCACAGGCCGTGGCAGGAAGTTTTCTGGCAAGCTCATCAGCAATGGTAGGGCCGGAGAGAACCGCTAATCTCATCGCTCGTCCCTCGTCACCAATCGCTTGGTTTCCCCAGAGCACACTGGTCAATATCTGCGTCGGGCGCAGGAGAGAATTATTTTCAATGCCCTTGGCGGTCGAGACAATCGGGACTTCTTCAGGAACATAATCCTTTAACCGCTCGAAAACCTGACGTACAAATTGACAAGGCACAGCAGAGACAATCAAGTCAGCACCGGCCATTATGCGCTCATCATCAGGTTCAAATTCAAGCTTTTTCGGCAGTCTGTAACCGATTAGAAATTTGATATTCTCTCCGGTTGACTCTATCAGCTTCAACTGCCGGCGGTCATAACCCCACATCCGTACATTTCTGTTCTTTTCGCAGAGCAGCATGGCCATAACAGTGGCCATCGCACCATCGCCTATTATGGAAATGTTCCTGAATCTCATACCTCTTGGTTCCCGAATCGTCTTTCGTGATTTATTTGATTCCCGGTTCATCGTCTGAGCATTAGAACAATCGTTTTAAGAAATGTCAATCCTGATATTTCCCCCTACAACTATGTCGAAATGTCTGTTCTCGAATTGTACGTTGTGACCTCTCGATATTATTACGCACCCAATCAAAGCGGTAAGAAGATTTATCCTATGCAGATTTTCGGCGGAGCAATTTTATAATCAAGTCTACTACAGCATCATCTTTCCTAAAGACAATTTGGCAAACGATGTTGTAGAACACGCAATGCTGTTTAGCGACGGCTTTTCCAGCGGTCAATGGCTCTCCTGCCGGCAGGCCGGGGTTTGAAGAAATCGCTCTCTTTCAGGCCGCACTCCCTTATCATTCTTTGGCAGTATTCGAGGTTTCCCAGGTCTTTCCCGCCGTTATTCGTACCCAGCGCAAACTTTGCACCGGCTTTTTTGGCCAGTTTTATAAACCTGACACTGGGAATCATAAAACGAGCATTAATCTCTATAGCAACGTCATTTTTGATAGCGGCCTCGATGACTTTCATCATGCGCTGCTCGGTCCATAAATCTTCATATTTGCCCGCGATTTCTGCGGGCAGGAATGTCGGATTAACATAAATATCTATGGGCTCATTGTTCAGTATTCCTACGGTCTTTTCCACAAGCATGTCCATGAACTGCTGTTCATTACCAATGTTCACCTCGTCCTTGATCCACAACCGTATCCTTCTGCCCCTGTTATCCGTGAAGGTCATTGCATCGGTGAAGACGTAATCAAATTTTGCAATCCATTCCGGGGAAAACATTCCCAGCCACTCTCGTCCTTCGGCCTGAATCGCTTTGTAAACGGGCTTGCCTTCGAGTTTTTCGAGGAATTCTTTCAATCCATCGTCGTTGGTGACGTTAAAGCCAAGGCCGCAATTCTGAGCGATGCCGAACTTGACGCCCCTTTTCTGCGACATCCTTACGGCTTCTTCGATAGTCAATCCCCCTTTTAAGTGTACATGATAATCGACGAGGCCGAAGTCTATGACGGGAAGCGGCCTGACAAGTATGTTCTTATAGTAAACGGTGCTGCCCGGGTCATGGCCCTGCAGGGCAAATGTACCGCTTGACAGCACGCGTTTTGGAAATCGCGAAGGCGGCCGTGGAGGATCATCCTCTGTCCAATCGACTACTTTTTTATTGTCGATTTTGATAATGACACGTTTGCCTTTTACTATTATGTGCTCGGTAAACCATACATCATCACCTGCGGTCTTGCCGGTGACATCTTGTATCATATACAGACTGCCGGTCTTTTTGGGATCTCTCTCATAAGAGTTGTTTACCTGGACTTCGAATCCTTTATCAGGCCAGCCTTTCGGCTGGAATTCGGTATGGAAGTATATGCCTCCGTTCGCGCCCGATTTAGTCATTACATCGACCTTCAGTTCGAAGTCGGTGAAGATTGCATTTTCCACCGGTCCTGTATAAAAAAGATGACTGCGTGGTCCGTTTGCAACAATCGCGCCGTCACGAAGGGAGAAGCTGGACGTGTTCTCGCTTGCCTTCCAGCCGTTCAGTGTCCCGTCGAACAACGAGTACCAACCCTGTTCGGATTCATTTCCGGATACCAGGCCGGAGGCGGCAAAGAACATGAACACGAAAATAAATATTATCCCCTTTTTCATCTCAATTCCTTTCACAGGTTTTAGCTACTTGACCGCGAACTAAAATTGCAACGCTACTCTGTGCTCTTATTAAAAACACAAATTTGAGGTATCACTTTTTAGCGGCGTCCTTTTTCTTGACGGGCTGTCGTTTGAATTCCGTAGTAAACCACGGCTCATCATTAAGCTCGCCGTCCTCATTCAGGCCATAGAGAGTGATTTTTATTGTCTTGGCATCCAAATTCTTGTAAACGGTAGCACCCTTCCGTACATTGCCCTCAGCATCAACATACTCACTTTTCGAGACAAGCGTGCCGTCGTCCCGTACCTGCCATTTTCCCTTAGACCTGCCTCCCATGTTGTCAACGCCCACCTGTTCAGCGTTTTCGCTCCCCGGTGTGTAAAATATCATGCCTCGCGAAGCATACCGACCCATCTTGAAATCAACGCTTAGAAGATGTCCGTTAAGCTCCCACTTGTACACTAACAGGATGGTTGTGCCGTCGTCGGTTTTTGCAGTCCATCGGCCGGCCAACCAGTCAACGCCGTACTCCCTGGCAAGGTCACGGAGACTTTGCTGGGCCGCTGCCGAACTGCTCCAAATGATGAGGACGGCTGTCGCTAAAAACATGGTCTTTGACAAGCTCACCTTTACTTTTGCAATTGTTCTTTCTTTCATTGTTTTTGTTCCTTTCTTTGATTGAATTTTCACCACACCCAGGGCGAGTAGTAAAAGGTTGGATCATTACTCTATCGACTTTATCCGGCAATTCAGCGGCTTCTTTGCTGATATTACCTCCAACAAGATTAAAGCTTTCAGGAAGAACCTTTGCTTACTTTTCAGTTTTGTCTTTCGAATCGGGTGCTTGCACTCCTATAGTGCCGGTCAATTTGAATAGTTTGTTGACCTGTTCTTCCAGCCATTTGAGAACCCTGTGAGAACCATATCCGGAGAGCGCACCGATAGAAAATGCCGCAAGTGCCTGATTAACAAAATTATCCTCCGGAGTAAAGTTTCCACCAAAAGCAACAAGGCCGCTGCGGAGAAAGGCATACACCATTGCCGCTAAAACGGCACCGAGCAAGGGCAGTGTTACGTATTTCCATACATAACGTCGACCAAAAGCCTTTCTATCGGCATGCCAGCCGATAAAGCTGCGGATTCCGTTGATGACACCCCCCAGGCCTCCACCGATAACAGTGTATGCCATGAGCAGGTATATTGGATTATCATCTCGAAGATCCTCGTTAGCCAAGACGGCAAAAAGCAAACCAGCGAAGACAGCAAGCATAACAACCAAATACAGAATGCTGAATGCTGCCGCAGCAATGTCCCAGCCCTTCTCCGGTATTAATTGATAAATATTACCTGTTTTCTCATCCACAAAAGTGCTTTCTTTCATCTTATGTCTCCTTTAAGATTTATTGAATTACAGAATAACATCCCTGCATTTATTTCCTTTTGCTTAACTTTGTAACCTCCATGTGAATCAGTAATTATATATTATTCTACGTAGTATGCAACAGTATTTCGATATTTGTAAAGACCTTATCCTGTACGTATCCATTGCTATAAACAGGTCGCTACGGCCTGTACTACCGCCTTTTTAAGCTAATCCTGATGATTCTTTGTGTTGATTAAACGACGTTTTTTACAACCATCGCTGTAGCGAGGCTGAAGTGTAAGAGTATGGAGGATTAGAATATTCCCCGTCCTAACATTGTCCCAATAGTGCTCTGACAACAATCAGTATCGGATACCGGTCCGATACTTCCGGCCGACATCTTGTCGTGCCGGCAGTCGAACACAGTGAACAGGAAACACGTTTCCGCCATAAGCACTAATGCACATGGTATTACCTTCGGTGTCGCCGTTCATAAGGTATCCTGCCGCTTCGAACCGGATACACCCTTGGTTGCGGCACCGGCCTCCTGTGTGTGCGCATCGACATCTGCCTTGGTCCTCGGTGGACATAGTGCTCTTTAACAACCGTGCAGCCGGTCAGCCAAAGAACCAAAGAAACCAACATACTAATCAGCAATATCCTTTTCATGGCTCAATCTCCCAGGCAAAAGTTTCACTTCAGTTTCCGCTGCTTTTTTGCTGAGCAGCGATGTAACTCTTTCTATTTATAAAAGGCAATAACTTAGTGGCAGGTAACAGGATTAAGTTTGAGGTGAGCAACCGGCACCGGACATAACGGATTTATAGAAGGATGGATCTTCAATCGAAAATCAATCACATATCCCACAAGGGGGTGCGGTTTTCGGAATTGGTCCTTCCCAGAACCCAGGTTAGATTGAGATCATCACAAAGAATCCAAAGGCGAGTACTTTATTTCTTCTGATGAATGGCGTTGGGATCGGTGTCACGCTGAAAAAGCGTTAGTGAAAATCTACAGGTTTCCTTTAAGACATGTTCGGCGATTACTCACACCGTTTTTAGGCAGATAAAAAATCCCCGGCCCCACACCATCGGGGTACGGCTCGCTGCCATCGGAGGTTATAGAGACCCTCATCGGCACAACTTCTGACGGCTTGAAACTCCCCACGTGGCCGTCGGTGTAGCCTGCATGAAGCTGCACCTCGATGCTATTCAAATTAACACTGTCGGATTCCAGAGAAGACCAGTAAGAAGATAGAAGCCACGTTTCAGCCACGGCCGATGCCCCATTGAATTCTTCACAGCTTCCATAGGCCTTCGGGCTTTGCCAGCAATCATAGCCGAAGTAGTCCGTTACGAGCAATATGCTTTCCCCCGGGCCCCCCGCCGCACTCTGAGGACCTCTGAATATTCCCCTGTTTACGCTCAGGCAGCCTATATAGTTCCAGTAGAAGCAATAAGTCCCACCCACCGGGTCGAAGGGAAAGGACGTCTCAGGATTATCCCATTCATCACCGGCGTCCCACGACTGCTGCAGGTATTTATATTTACTGGGCGCATTCGTGCAAAAAAAAGTGCCCGCATCAGGAACGTAGCTCCGCAAATATTCGCTCATCGCACGATACATTCCCGGCGCGCGCGTCCTGTTGCCTGTCAATTTCCTCGGGTCGGTCCAGTTCCAGTGCGCACCGAACCCTACGGTAGCCACCGATTCGGGATATTGCCCATCATTGTCGGTTGCGAACATGGTCACTGCGGTGACAATCTCCCGCTGGTTTCTTATCCCCATCACGGTCCGCGCCTGCCGCCGAACCTTTCCAAGCACAGGCAGCAAAATCCCCATCAGCACCGACATGATAGAGATAACCACCAAAAGCTCAATCAGGGTAAACCCTTGTTTCTCACGGCTTC
>Ga0209427_10003744_pt1 | contig 17759 bp, 14 predicted proteins | sample DeeMarSWOR136_30_FD_187465 | JGI IMG/M metagenome (GOLD analysis project Ga0209427, IMG submission 187465) | Marine sediment microbial communities from White Oak River estuary, North Carolina - WOR-1-36_30 (SPAdes) (version 2) | ecosystem: Environmental > Aquatic > Marine > Intertidal zone >...
CTGTTTTGATCTCTTTATCAGTTTCTGGTTTTTTTGGATTCTGATATAATAAGAAGGTGATAGCAAGATTAACTATCACAAAAGCCGCAGAGAAGAAGAAGATATAGCGATATAAAGACGCGGGGTCAGGAACAGTAGTAAAATATAATCCAAAGGTTAATGGAAAGAAGAATGCACCGCAATTGATCATCCAGTAGTAGATACCGAAGCCGAGAGACCGGGTCGCATCGGTCGAGGTCCGGGTGACCGTACCGGAGATGATCGGCTTGAAGAGGCCGCTGCCCACTGCAACCATGAGGAGCGTCAGGAAGACCACTGCGTAGCTGCTGACGTGTCCGGTGACGAAGTAACCGATTGTAAGGATCGAAAATGACAGCGTGAGGAGTTTTTTATAGCCGTACCGTTCGGCCAATGCACCGCCGAGGATCGGGAGTATGTATGTCAGTGCCATGAATACCGACTGGAGTGCTCCCACCGATTTCTCACTGAAGCCGAGACCACCTTCAGCCACTTTCGTGACGAGGTACACGGCCAGGACCGAGTTCATGCCGTAGTAGGCACCCCGCTCGAACAGCTCCATGACGTTGGCCATCCAGAAGGAGCGGGGGAACGACAGAATACCCTCTCCCTTCGCAGGCTTTGTTTCCATATCAAGAATTTCCTTTCCTGTTCCGTCTCTCAGTTGTTTTTCCGTTGAATGCTGTTACCGTATGAACGAGTAAGCAGATATGCATTTTCACAGGCAGGCGCAACCCGCACTCTGAACGGTACCAGGCATCTGTAAAGATTAAAACTAACAAAATCAAGCCGCTTCGTGCCAGCACATTTTCGTCCCGGGATGGATTCACCACAGTACACCGATATGCACGGCACCTCGGTATATAAAGTATCAGCCCGGCCGTTATGGCCGGGCTGTACCTACTATTGTCTCCTCTGTCACTTCCTTGAAGTCTCACCCGCGCGGTAAGTGGTTATTTAAGATTGCCTTCAGTCGCCGGAACTCACTTGGTTTTTTTCACGGATTTCGGCTTCGCCGCCTGGCAGGAGAACTTGAGCTTGAAATTCCCGATTGAGATGGTATCGCCGTGGCGGAGCTTTCCCCTCGTGGTTGCCTTCCCGTTCAGGCCTAAACCGTTCCGGCTGTTCAGATCTTCAATAATGTACCCTTCAGCTGTATTGCGTATGATTGCGTGCTCATCTGAAACGAGCGAGCTGTCGAGGCAGATGTCACACTTCAGGTCTCTGCCGAGAAAAGTTCTCGCTCTCTTTAAGTTGATCTTGAGACCGGCAAAGCAGCCATTTGTAATGGTCAGCGTTGCATTCTTGCGGCGCTTCTTATTCTTCGGTGCGGCAAGGTTGCCCTTGTAACTCGAAGTTTTTGCAGCCACTTATTCACCTTCCGGTCCGAAGTGTGAGGTTTTTCCTGCCCCGTTGGGATTCCATTCAGGCGGGTTACGCAAATATTATACCACCTGGAATTTATGTGTTGTATTCGGAAAGGGTATCTATAAAAATTTCAATGATTTATGGTGTTGGATTCTTCAAATGTTACTTCGTTTCTCTGCCCGGACGGGAAGAATGAGATCCGTGCCTCCCCCAAATCGAACGCCCTTTTGACGGTGAGCATGCTGTCGATTCTCCCTTCGAGGATTGTCGATTGTTGCGGAGCACCTGCTCGTATGTCGATGGTCCAGCCGGTGAACAAGTACGGACTGTGCATTTCGGTGTAGAAGCAATCTGCCAGCATGCTCGATACGAGGCAGAAGAGGTTGTTCTGACCACCGTATTCGTTTGTGAGAATGCTCCATGTTCTTCCCTTCGCCGTGCTGAGAAATCCCTCTTCTTGGTGCTGGAGGAGGCGCAGCAAGCCATCTCTGTCGGTGAGCTGCCACCGGAGATTCGGAAAATTTTCATAGAAGATGCCGTTCAGTATGGCAGCCAATTCGGCATCCTCCTGTGGGGGGCGACCGTTTCCTACCTGAATGAAATCTTCACCGAATCTGTTGCGGATTTCCCTGGCGTACTCTTTCTGCCATGCATAAAAGAGTGCCTGCTCGCCGGTGTCTTCATCTATGATGACGCCGTTGCCGTTCAGATCGATCTCTCCCTCAACCAGGTCCCGTATGGTGGGGTTTATATAGGGGCGGTACATGAAATAATCGTGCATGATGCCGTCGAGTGCATCACCAGTTTGGGACTGATACTCCACTATCAGATCGATCATTGTATCGATGAGAGATCGATTTATCTCATCGCCATCGATCGGGTTGAGTAGTATGAGATCACGCCAGATCATCAAAGTGTCACCAGTTGTCGTGGACGCCCACTCGTTTGTAACAGCTTGATAGTAGTCCAGCTTGTAGGGAAGCGTTGCCTGCAGGTAGCTCGTATCTGGCCACAGGGTATATACACCGAGCATCACCTGGTAACCGATGATTTGGATCCCCGGATTGAGTTGTCTCAGTTCTTCGAGAATCCCCTCGGATTCCGGCGAAAAACACCAATCGATTGGCAATATTACCATCTCTGCTTGAGCTGCATCCTGGAGTTTTTCCGGATTCCAGTCGATGAATGATTCCAGATGAACGATACTCTTCTCGGGGTAGCCGCGCGGCGGGAAGTAGTGACCGGTCTTGGGGTGTGAGGATGGATCTTCGGTACTGCACGAACATGAGATCAGCGCAATCAGGACTAGGAGGTGAATTCGAAGATGTATCATACAGCTACCTCGGCCTCTCAGACATCCGGCTTTTCGGCCGCATGTAAATATAAGGAACAACATTCCTCAATGAGTAATCATTTGGAACAGTTGGGAACATCTTTCTACCGGCTCCTCTGAGAGCTTTCATTCCAGAATGTGTGCATGGATAATGCCGAATACCCGCACAGCGATTACTTCCTGCAGGGTTCTGAATCTTGAGGGTCCCCCATTTGCTGACTCTTATGTTGATGTGGGAAATTCTTTCATCCGTATCATGTTCAGCTATATTGGCGATTGATACTTTAATTTTCGTGCAAATTCGTGTAAAGATGACATTGCTTGTTCGATTTTTCGGTGTAACTGTGTTTATTGCAGGGTAACTCTCGATGTATGAGAGAGGGAAGGCTGAAAGGAGGTCCATGCTGTGGGAATTTCAGTGGAAACTTTGCTGCAGTGGTTACTGACGAGCGGAGTCCGCATTGCTGCGATCGTGATTGGAGCTTTCATTGTCATCAGAATCTTCAAGATCATCATTCGGAAGTCGAAGGACAAGCTCGGTCCTCCGGATAAAATAGGCATCGAAAGGGCGAAGCGGACCGAGACCCTCGCAAAGATACTTGAGACTACCGCACGTGTTGTTATACTCATTGCCGCCTTTTTGATGGTGCTGAAGGAAGTCGGTATCGATATCGGTCCCCTCCTGGCAGGCGCCGGTATCATCGGTCTTGCGGTCGGCTTCGGGGCCCAGAGCCTGGTGAAGGATGTCATCAGCGGATTCTTTATACTGTTGGAGAACCAGATGAATGTCGGTGATGTTGTCGCGATCTCCGGTAAGGCCGGTCTCGTGGAGTCTGTAAACCTGCGGATCACCGTTCTCAGGGATCTTGAGGGGAAGGTTCATATTGTCCCGAACGGGGAGATCGCGGTGATCACCAATATGACCAAGGAGTGGTCGAGGGCGGTCCTCGACATCGGTGTTGCCTACAAGGAGGATGTTGACCACGTTATCGAGGTGTTGAAGGAAGTGGGTGACGGGCTCGTAAAGGATGAGACCTTTGGTACCCTCATCCTCGAGCCGCTCGAGATTCTCGGTCTCGATAGTTTCGGCGACTCATCGGTGAATATCAAGGTGATGTTCAAGACGCAGCCTATCAAACAGTGGACCGTTGCGAGGGAGTTCAGGCGCAGGATCAAGAAAACCTTCGATGAAAAGGGAATCGAGATACCGTTCCCGCACGTGACACTGTACATGGGTGAGGGTGAAAGCACGGGCACGTTAAGGGTTGAGACGAAGCCTTCGGCATGAGGATCGTGTCAGACCTCCTGTGCCGCATTGTTTCGTTGCCGGGTTCATGGCGAAATGCTGATTGCCGGTGTGCATTCGGAGATTGACTGGTGATCGTTGTCAATCCAGAAGCTTCGGCACCGCCGGAGCGAATCCTACGGTCACCCGCTCTCAAGGTAGGTTAATTCGAACCGCGGTCTCAACTCAGGATACCGCGATTCCCGCAGGTGCACGAGTGTAAATCCCTCCCTCGTCGTCTCCCACGTTCTCACGATGATACCGTGGTTTTCAGTCGGGTACCGTATCCATTTCGTGGGAACGGAGTCGGGAAGCGCAAATGTCACAACCGAATCTCCCCGCACGGTTACTTCGTCAAATGGGATCGCCCGAAAGTCGCCGCCTTCTTCGCTCCACGGTACGGCACCGTCTATGGTATTCCAGGAAACACCTCCGCCGACCCCGCCTACTCCTTCGAACCACGATCCGACGAAAACGGGTGGGATAGCTACCTCGTAGATCTCAAATGCGAGTGAATCGGGGTAATTCGGTTCAATGCTGATCGAGAGGTGTGCCTGGATGACCTTCGCACAGTTCGTGATGTGTGACAGATCCATTCTCAAGATCAGCCTGTTCTCGAAAAAACGATCAATCAGGTAAACGGTTCCGATTGTGTCGAGACTGACGTGGCCGAAGTTGCCATTCTTATAGCTATAGTTTGGGCCGTCCTTGAGAATGGCATCGCGGGTACCGAAGTAAGAAGGTCCGGGTGATACGCCATCTTGGAGTACAACCGTGACTGTATCCTGTGTGGGCGGCCACGGGATTACAATCGGTCTCTCTTTTTCGCTGCATCCGAGAACAAGCGAGATGACCGAGAGGGCCGCAATCAGAAAACGTGCAGTTCGCATCTACTTATTGCCCTTGGGTGTTCTGTAGTCCGCAGGATCGATCCCATGTTTCTTCATGAGGTCATGGAGGGTGGGGCGGCTTATGTCGAGCTCCTCTGCCGCTGCCGATACGTTCCCGTTCGTGCGGAGGAGAGCATTTATGATCGATCGTCGCTCGGCTTCCTCTCGAGCTTCTCTCAGTGTTTTCCCTCCGAATGCTTGTGCTTCCTCGAGACTTACTCCTCCGGGCATTTCGGTCGTTTGTCCCTCCAGTAGCTTCGCCCAATCCGGTATGTCCAGGTCTTCAGGTTGTATAAGTCTTTCGGTGGCCATGATGACCGCACGCTTGACGAGGTTTTCCAGCTCACGAATGTTTCCCGGCCACGAATAGAGGTGGATTAGTCTCTGGGCTGGCTGGCTGAAGCCACGAATGTTTTTCTTAAGATCTATATTGTAGTGGTGCAGGAAGTTCATTGCGAGCAGCATAATGTCATCCCCCCGTTCGCGCAGGGGAGGGATATTTATTCTAATGGTATTGATCCTGTAATACAGGTCTTCGCGGAACGCATTTTCCTTAAGCATTGTTTCGAGATCTCGGTTGGTGGCGGCTATGATCCGGACATTCAACTGTATCGGTTCGCGTCCCCCTACACGCTCTATGACCTGGTCTTGCAGGAAGCGCAGTATTTTAACCTGTAATTTCGGTGCGAGATAGCCGATCTCATCCAGGAAGATCGTACCCTGGTCGGCGATCTCGAACTTGCCGGGTCTCGATGCATGTGCTCCTGTGAAGCTTCCCTTCTCGTGCCCGAAGAGCTCGCTCTCGAGGAGGTTTTCAGGAATAGCTGCACAGTTTATCGGGACGAATGGCATCTCACTCCGGGCGCTGATATTGTGAATTGCCTTTGCCATGAGCTCCTTTCCGGTACCATTCTCACCCGTGATGAGAACAGAGACATCGGTCGGTGCTACCTTCTTCGCCGTATTGAAGATGTCGAGCATGGGAGTCGACATTGCGATGATCCCTTCGAACTCGTGTTTTCTCGACACCTTCTTTCTGAGCTTATTGAGCTCATCCTCGAGCGAGAAGAGGTACGCGGCACGTGTCAAGGTTACCCTGAGCTCGTCCACAACGATCGGTTTTGTGAAAAAGTCGTAGGCCCCTTTCTCGATCGCCTTGAGTGCATTCTCCCGCTCGTCGTGGCCGGTGATAACGATCACCTTGAGGAGAGGCTTGATTATGAGAGCCTCTTCCAGTACGCGGAACCCTTCGAGATCCTCCGGATCTCCGGTCAGGGCGAGATCGAGAATCATCAGGCACGGCTTCTTCGACTTTATTGCCTCGAAAGCCTCTTCGGGAGTCTGCGCAGTTGCAATTTTGAAGTCTTCCTTAAAGGCCCATGTGAGTTGTCTGAGGATAGATTCTTCGTCGTCGACAATCAGTAGCGTTTCCGATGGCAAGAGCAGTCACTCCTTTTTCTCGGGCGACATGAAAGGCAGCACTCAGTGATTCGATAAAGTCGGTAACCGGACGGTAACGGTAGCCCCGTGACCCGGTTCGCTCTCAATAGAAATTTTACCTTCATGTGCCTCCACGAGAGTCTTTGATTGGACGAGCCCGATTCCCAGTCCGTCTTTTTTCGTACTGTGATATTGCTGAAAGAGGCGTTCTTTAAAATAGATCGGATCAAAACCTTCTCCGGTATCTTTCACAACGATCTTCGCCCAATCCTTTCCCTCCGTTTCTATTTGTACCGTTATGGAACCACCTCGAGGTGTGGCGTCTATCGCATTCAGAATGAGGTTTGTGATCACGCGTTCTATTGCATGGGGATCGATTTCTGTAATGAGTTTCTTTACACCGGATACAGTTAATGTAATGCCATGAGAGGTCGCACGCTCTCTGAGAGGGGGAATCCACTCTTCGATGAGGGATACAATATCTGATTCAATTTTTATTACTTGTGTAGGAGCCTTGTGTGAACTCAGCAGATTGGTCATATATTTCATCTTCTCAACGGACCGTCCGATTGTCACGATGGCATCCTTCTGAAACTCGGCGTCATGTAACTTCTCTCTGGCATTTTCATCGAGAAGTGAGAGCATGCCGACCACGTTCTTCAAGTCATGGATGACAAAGGAGGCGAAACGGTTAAAAGATTCCATCTGCATCGATTCGAGTAACCGTTCCTCCATGAGCAGATTTTCGAGTGTCAATGTCGTCTGGTCTGCAATCATCGCGAGGAATTCTCTGTCTTCCCACGTATACCAGGCACCAGTCTCTTTGTCCCCGAGAACGATGACACCGAGGCCTTCGTCTTTGTGACCGATGAGGGCGCACGCTCTCGCCCAGGCAAGGGCTGCACAGGATACCTTCGTATCGGTTTGCTCACCTTTCAATGGTTTTATTATAAATGGAGTGTTCTTTCGGATGATTACGGATTCTTTCAATAGTTCATTACGGATTTCTTGCACGGTTTCTTTATCGAGTTCGTTTTCAGGAAGGCCGTATACAGCTGTCTTCCCACCGTGGACGTCCACCCAGATAAACCCACGCTTCGCGAGCATCGTGTTGCAGAGTGAGCTGATGACATTCGATAGCAAGTCGTCGATGGTAGTGCTAGAAGCCATGAGTGCTGCGTAGAGGCGCCATTCTTTCCGGTAATTGTACTGGTCCGGGTAGAAGTTCTCATTGATGAAATAACGGAGCCGCCTCCGCGCTCGCCCCGAAATCATTACGGCGGCAATGAGGAAGACTGCGAAGATCCCCAGAACCGAGACCGTCAACCGATCGTATGGTAGTTTCAGCAATTTTGACAGGAACGAAATGAGAGCCAAGGCGAGAAGGTAAAGTCCTGATATAACCAGTGTCAGCACTGAAGATGCAACCTCACGACTGATCCTCACTTGAATATCGAAGAGTCGATACCGCACGGTTGCATAGGTGAAAGACGCACAGAGGATGATGGTTCCACATGAGAAAACAGCCATGAAGTTACGATCGAGAACGGAGATCGCGAGAACGCGGCTTAATACGACGAAATTAATGATCGAAGTAGCAATAATTCCTAAGAGGGGGTACTTCAGTGTGACTTTGCCCGGAATTGTCGCCAACCGGTACGTGTTCTCGAAAAAATAGAGAGAAAAGACGTTTGCGATGAATAGGAACATTGCAACGACTTTGCCAATTCCGGAGAAGACTATCCACGAAAAGAGGGTGCCGTCCTGAAAAATTATGTTTTTTATCATCAAGTACGGAGGCAGCACCAGTTCAACAACTACCACGAGAATCCCCAGCGTTACGATCATCGGTATGTGATCCGAGAGGATTTTACCTTCCTCTTTCCTTCCGAAAATGAGGAAGAACGGGAGTGCGAATGCAGGGAAGAGTAACGAGAGGGCAAGGAATATACGAAAGGCGATAAACGCCTGTGTGTACCCTTTCGCGGTGATCATGAAACCGAGCGAGAAATGAATCGCAGAGAGAAGGAGACATAATATGATAAAGAGCGCCTTTTGTATTTTGCCGTATTCCCTCCTCAGGTGTGGAATTATGACAAGCAACAACAGCCCCGCTGCTGTGAAAGAAATGACCGAAGGAAGGTTCATTATTCAGAATCCTTAAGCCTATTAAAGTGCTTTTCAGCCTCTCTGGCCACAGCGGTCCCGGGATACTTCTCCATGCATTTTTCCAGCACTTCAGCTGCTCTCAGGTTTTCTCCCAGCTCTCTCTCGTATATTGAGGCTGCCATGAGGTAATTTTGTCTGAAACGTGCATAATCGGGATATTTTTGTGGTAGCATGAGCAATCGGCTCGCGGTCTCACGCCACTGTTCCTGTTCTGCGTATGTTCTGACGATGTACTCCTCTGCCATGATCCTTGTACCGATATTAACCTCGGTTGTGATGAGCCTTTCATAGTGGGCTATCGCCCGCTGAAATGCCGACTGTGCCGCTTCTCTTTCTCCTCGGTCCTTGAAATGCTCGGCTATTCTGAGTGGGGCCTCGAATCCACGAAGCGTGCCGGGATATTTCGTGTAGATCTGTTTGTAACGGAGCGATGCATCAACCCAGTTACCGCGTTCTTCGGCGATACGTGCAAGTTGCCATTCAGCTTCAACGACAGCGGCATATTTCCCACTGTACTCTTCTACTATTTTTTTGAACAGTCTCTCGGCTTCGTCGTATCGACCGGCCCTGAAATGGATAGAGCCGGCGGCTAAGAGCGCACTGAGTGCATTCATGGATAATGGACTCTCTTCATAAGCTCTCACGAAAAGACTGAGGGCCTTCTCTGGTTCGTTCATTCCGTCCTGGAGAAGCCTCGCTTCGAGGTAGAATAACATCGATCTTTCATCCGGGGCAGTTAACGAATCTTTCAGTTCCTGGATCATTTCAAGTGCTTTTCTCCAATTTTCACCCTGCAGGTAGGTGGTCAACAGATTAAATTTCATGTTTCTCAGTATCTTTTCATTTTTCTCATTTTCTATCATGTAGTGGAATATTGTCTCAGCCTTCCCTAACCACTTCTTGGCGTCTTCTGGTTTGTTTGCATCCCTGCATAATTCAAAGAGTCTTAAGGGAGTTGTGAGATATTGAGGGTTCATTTCTGCCATGACACGCAACGAATCTTGGATGAGGAATGTATCAGAGAAGCGCTCATACAGCTCGATTGCTTTCGGCGCGTCTTTCATTTGTTCTGATACGAAAGCCGCCGAGAAGAGGGCATTAGCCTGGGCTTTTGGGATCCGATCGGCAAGAACAAGCGCTATTTCGAAATCTTGCCGGGCGTTTACAAACTTTCCTGCTCGAAACTCTACCTCGGCCAGTTCCAACTGTGCGGAGACGACGATATCTCTCAGCCCCTGGACCTCCTCCATGGAATTCTTGTACTCGTTCACCACGAATCTGTAACTTTCCAGTGTTCTCTCGAGGAACTCTGGTCTCATCATTCCTGAGAAAAGCTCGTCACGTATTTTCCTGGCTTTAAAAAGCGCCTTCTCGGCTGCATAGCGTTTATCTCTCTCTTCCTGGCCGGTGCACGAGAACTGAGAAATAATCGCAATAGTTGTGAGGATGGCTAGTACGTTTCGCATTGATAGCTGGCGTTTCCATTCCGTTTTGGGTAGGGTATGGTGAGTATTGTACGTATACGGTCGCTTCTTCGAGCTTGTGCTATTTTCTCTCATTAACCATCCTCCATCTGTATCTATCAATCAGTATGTGCGGCGCTTGCTCTCTCTGCTATTTCTTCTTCTCCTGATAAAATTGATAGTCAATCCTCCAATGAAGAGATACGTGGCTATTAATTGCATCACTTCGTCTGCGGTCTGGATATGAATCATGAATTCTGGCGAAAGGCGAAGGGAAATCACTTGTGCCTTGAAACTGAGTAACGTCGTAGGGAGCATAAGAACAAAGGGCGTTGCTGCGATGAGGAACGTTTGCCCGAAAAACCTCCTCGCCATTCTGAAACTATTCCCTATGGCCCGAATCGCAGAGTGATGCTCAAGAATGACGAGCGGCATTGCGTAGATGAAAAATGCTTGGATGACGAGTCCGAGCAACATTGCCGCTGCTATGATAACCATTCTCGGCGAGTCAACGAGACGGTTGATCACTGCATTCGGGAAATTGACACAGAGGAGAATCACAATTGATGTAATAAGTGACACACAGACAAGGTGAACGTATCGTCGTGCAGAGCCACCGAAAGAGTCTTTCAGTGAGATTTGTTTCTGTTTGAAAGCTGATGTAACGAGCAGGATTGTTGCTCCCTGGAAGATGACGTTGAGGAGGATCTGCAGAATCATGTCCAGTCGACCGAGAGCGAGAGGCATCAACAGGAGATGCGTAGGGTAGTGACTGAGCTGATTGCCCGTCACTCCTCGAAGGAAGAATGCCCATAAGGAACTCCAGGGCTCGGATATACTGATGGTGTACAGAATGACTAATAGTATCTTCAATGCAAAGTAGATGAGGAGTGGCACGATCAACTTGCCGTGACTGAGGAGGGAAAGAGCCGTCGAGAACGCTCTGACAATGGACATACCGGCGCCCGCCGGTTCCATTCTTCGAGGATACGTATATAGTCCGTATGATCTTGGTGTTGGAGACATGTACAGTACCTGTGCGAGCTTGCTTTTCCCGTTCCTACCCCTTATGGATTATTAGTATAACACATTTTCAATCTCAGGTGATATTGCTTCGATGAACGTTACCAGCTCTCGCAATGTCACTCCTTCGTCCTCGTCTAACGGTATCGTCGTTGAGAATCTCACGAAAGTTGCTGCCTGAGGCTTTCCGAGCAGGGCGGTCTTCACCTGGTACCACTTGAGCCTGAACTCGTCGGTGACGATCTCACGGGGAGTGCTGAACCAGTATAGCACGATACGGCGCTCGGAACCGTCCGATATTATGAGGTATTTCAACAGAGAAGCACGATTTCCAATCTGTGTTTTCGTTGAGCTCTCTTTCACGATGTTCCATCCTGCACCCGGCAAGCAGTGCTTCGGCGAATGAATCTGGGATTTTTCCTGTAGCGCCCTGAAGTGTCCCATGAACAACCATATTGTTCTCATATCATCGCTTCTCCGGTATGAACGAAATATCGTTGTATCAGCATCGAGGACCCGAAGAGATGCGGGTTCCTGATACTCGTCCCTGCCCGTGTAATTATCAATACTGATCGGTATCGACTCCAGGGCGGGAATTGGGGAGCTCTCAACCTGTCCGAACCGGGCCGAGTACGTGTAAATGATGAGAGCAACCAGGACGATGAAAAGAACGATATACTGTTTTGTCTTCACTTGATCCATTTCAGTATTCCAGCGGTTACGATGAGCAGGATGAAACCTGCAAGAAAAACGATTAAACCTGAGATGTGGTGTAGTACCCCTTCTGCAAGTTCGGGGCCAGATATGTAGGCTCCCGTCGCTGTAACAACGAGGCGGAATGTATTCGCGACGATGGCGATCGGCACAGCACAAGCGACGAGGATAATTTTCTTGCTTACGGTGAATGTTGAGAAAGCAGATAGGATCAGGGCCAGTGTGAACATCGTCATCATCGATCTGAGACCACTACAGGCTGCTACCACATCCAGAGTATAGTTTGGAAGAAGGATGGTGTTTCCTTTCCGGATAGCGGTGATGTGAATGGCATGGAGAATCCCCGCACTCAGCTTGGCGCTCATCAGCTGGAGGGGAAACGTCACCTTGAAGTATATGATATAAGGAAGTGGAATCATGAGGAAAAGAAAGAGCAGGGGAAATGCGGCTTTTTTCGTAAAATTTTTACCCCGGATGTAAAGTGATGCCCCGATAAGAAAAAGCGGAAGTGAGAAACGGGAGGTGAAAAATTCAGCTGCAGCCGTACCGCCTATCAGGAGAACTGCAGAGAGCATCATTATCAAGAAGCCAGTTGTCTCTCCTCCACCACCTCTGGTTTTCTCGAGCACTCTTCGCCTCCGGAAGATGATAAAGCCGGATATAATCGGAACCAGCATACCATGTCGGTAGTTTGGATCGGCTATCCATTGGTGCACGAGGGGAACGAGGACCGGGAAATAGAGAGTAATAAAGAGGACCGTTCCTATGAGCGGATTTATCAGTTTCCTTTTCTCAAGAGAATGAGCTCCGGGTTCCTGAACACCGACCAAGAAGATCCCCCTCCTTGAAATATGCTCTTCACTGTATAGCCCTTTTTTCCTGTCAATACAAGGAGAAAGCAATGCAATAGGAATGCCAGAAGAAGGCGGGTGCTTTGACTGATGTAACGATTGAACGATCGACAACACGGAAAGAGAATTGTCCTCTATTTTCTCCGAGTCCTGAGGAAGGGAATCATGCCGAAGAGGCCGATACCGAGAAGGCTGAGGGTTCCCGGTTCGGGAGTAGCGTGAAAGAATAGATCCTGATCGGTATCGGTTGCAAAGATATATTCGTAAGAATTTACATTTTCTGCATCGACATATGGTTGATTGAAGTGTCCGACCATTGCATGGAGCAGGTTTTCATCTCCCCAGCCGGGGCGGAAAATCCATACGTGATGGCAATGCACGACGTTCATACGATTGTTATCGATCCGCCCAGGTTCGTTGGCGTGACACGTCGTTAGCATTGTTTTATGGTATAACGGCGACTGTCTTGAAGGATTGTCATCTTCAGGGGCCCAACACGCATGGTGAGTGAGAGGTGTAATCTCCATGCCGTTGATCCATACTCTCTCTGTCTGGCTCAGTGGTATAGAAAGGATAATATAACGGTCCATACACTCGGGTCTGCAGTCAAACAATCTGTCACCAGGCGAAGAGGAACCATGATTTTGACGTGTCCAAACCACTTGTTTCCCGTATCCGTTGTTTTTCAGATAGATATATCGATTGGGTCTCATGAGGGACATTCGTTGGATTTCGAGGGATCTATAGTAGTTTGAACCCACAATATTATTTTGGGGTCTCGGTGCGCTCAAAGCGGAACGGAACGGTAAGAAGAGTAGAAGTGCTGTCAGTAGAGCTAAGGTGTCTTTCCTCATCGCGTCTCTTTTGCCAATGTCTCAAGATGTATCCGGTATAACGCGACTTCCACATTTCATTTACGCAAGCATAATGCCACAGGCTTCAAGAAGATAAGTCATTTAAAGGCAATAAGTAAGAGCTGATATCAGGTGGGTAAAATGGCTCTGCATGAAAAGTGTAAGATATCCCGACATTTATATCTTATGATTTGAATTCAGGTTTGGCTGAGGGGGAGGATAGAAGAAAGGCGGGTACTCTCACAGCAAGCACCCGCCTGATATGATCAACGTCTCAAACGATTTTTCTTAGCCTCTTTTCCTCCGCAATATGGGGATAAGTCCCAGAAGTCCCAAACCGAGAAGGCTCAGTGTTCCAGGTTCTGGGACGATGTATGTGGATTCGTGAGAGTATGGGTTTACGTAAGTGTTTCCCATAGCATCTATTCCAACGGCATCGAAATGCGTCCAGGTAAAGCCTTCAACCCTCACATCCATTGAAATCTCGTTGCCAAAGCCAACCTCACCCATCGAATCAAAGCCATAGTTAAAGGCATTGGCCTGGACATTGTCGACACGGCCAATCTCGTTGAATGCAAAGTCGCCGTAGTTTACAGGTGCGTGGTTGAATAAACTCGGCTCGGCATTTATACCTGTGGGAATCTGATTATTGAAAGACGTGATCTCTAAGCCATTAATCCACACCGATCCAACTTCGTCCTCGGGGACGCTTATCATGATATAGCAGTCCATATAGTCGTATGGCATTGAGGGAGGAGCAAACATCTCGGGATACGTTATTAAGGCTGGATGCCAGAATCCGACAACTTTGAGCTCGAAGGCGGGTGAGCTAATAACCCAGCTATCCTCCTCCATGCCCATGACAGTCATATACGTGGCATCACGTATGTATGTCTGAATCCTGGGCACGGCACATACAGATGACGTAAATACCAGTAAGAAAGCAACCATCAATCCACTTACGAGTCTCATTTTCATTTCGCCACAACTCCTTTTAACCAAATTAAACCTCATCGTTGATATCTTCCATTTCTGTCTTTACGCAACCATTGTACCAGATTGCCAAATTTATTTAACTCCTTATTTATCATTAACTTAGTATCTACATGAATTGGGGTATTTTACCCCACCTTCGAAAGTGTAAATTATTCCGACACTCCTTCCAGTATGCATCTGTTCGAAAAGAATGCTTCGTATCATTTCACATGGTCTGCTTTTTGCTCATTTTCACTCACGCCGTAATATGTCCAGACTTCGCAATCAATGAATTTTTCGGGAGATATGGACGAGATGATATCAAAGAGGAGAGACCACCCGGACAAGGGTTCATTTCCACGGTTCGCGTTTCATGCAATCATCGCCGTTTGTGGCTGGGCTCTCTTTGCTTACTTCTGGACTATCGTCGGGAGAAGGGGCCTCTCAAAAGGTGCCTCGTTGAGCCTTATCGCTATGGGCATCTTTGTAGGTGCTGTGGTTGTTCTGACCAGCTGGTGGATCATCCACAACATGAGGATATCGAGCAAGAACAGGCGCAAGAGTTTACAGATCGTCGAAGAGGTACCGTACGTGATCGATAAGGTAGGGAGTAGGGTTAAGCTCAAAGATACCGAGATGATCCAAAAGGCCGAGATTATCGAAGTAGTACTCGAGGGGGATACGAAAACGTATAGACCGAAGCATCTCGGGGGTAAAGCGGACGACCTGAACGAACTGACTGGCTGAATGAAAGCCCACAATTTTGAGATCGAAAAATGGATCTACTTTCTCTATTAGAAGCAATTGAAAACTCGAGAGTGTATTTCGTTGCGCTCATCTTTTTCGCCTGGTATCCGATCTTCTCGAGCCTCATGTGGATCTTTACATCCCTCGTTTACTACTTTAGAAGGGAGCGGCAGGAAGATGAGGAGTTTTATCATATTGATGATTCGCCTCCTGTCACTGTTCTCATCCCGGCTTTCAACGAAGAAAGGAACATCGAGGCCACACTGGAGAGTGCAGCGAAGCTCAACTATCCAAACTACGAGGTGGTAGTGGTTGATGACGCTTCGATGGACAGCACAGCTGACATTGTCCTTCGCTTTGTTCGGGAGAAGAAGGTTCGTCTCGTCCGGAAGCACTTCAACCAGGGGAAGGCCATGGCACTGAACGATGCCATCCCCTGCACAAATGGTGAGATTATCCTCATTATCGATGCAGACGCTAGCCTCGACCCGGATATCCTTCGTTACATCGTTCCTCATTTCCGGTTTCCCAGGGTGGCGGCCGTTACGGGAAATCCGCGGGTGGCAAACAGGAAATCGTTTCTTGGAAAACTGCAATCGATAGAGTTCTCTTCGATCATCAGTCTCCAGCGTCGTGCCCAGCGGGTATGGGGAAGGCTCATGACCATGTCCGGGGTGGTCGGTGCATTCAGGCGTTCGGCTCTTATCGATGCGGGGATGTACAGTCCCGAGATGGCGACTGAAGATATTGACATGACGTGGAAGCTCCAGCTGAAGCATTACGATGTGAGGTACGAGGCAAGGGCGATCGTTTGGATGAACGTACCGCAATCGCTGCAGGGTCTCTGGAGTCAACGCCGCCGATGGAGTCTGGGGCAGGCGCAGGTTATCAGAAGGCACGCCCCCGTTGCGCTCGCCTGGGGTCACCGGAGGTTGTGGCCCGTTCTGTTGGAGTCGGTGTTATCGATGTTTTGGGCGTACGATTTTGTTGTCCTCACACTCCTCTGGATTATCTCTTACTCCGTCGGTTTCCCTCCCGTGGGGGCGTCTCCAATACCGAACTGGTGGGGCATGATCATCGCGAGTGTCTGTCTGAGCCAGCTCTTTACCGGTGTCGTCCTCGACCGTCGGTACGATCCCCGGCTGGAGTGGTATTTCGGGGTAGCTGTTTTCTATCCCATCATATACTGGATCCTCCTCGCAGTGGTCACGGTTTCATTTTCACTGAAGGGCCTTTTAATCGAGCCGAAAACGGGAAGGGTGACACGCTGGAAGCCGGTTCGCGAATGATGAGGTGTGTTGGATGCTGACAGGTGCATATCTAAAGAGAGATGGGCCGATGCGCCGGATGAGTGCACAATTCTCTGCGAGGATCAAAGTAAGTTCTTCCATTTTGATCGTCAGTTCGATCGCAATAGCGGTGCTTTTTGTCGTATCTAATGCGGCTGGGGGCCAACCGGTTATCTCCCCTGAAGCGACAAATCCTCGATCTTTCGGTGATTCGACCGGTGTCTTTCTCTTGATGGCTCGCGACGCTGCTGCTGCCGATCGCCACGAAGAAGCGATTCAGCTCTATCTGAAGGTTTGCACACTTGATACCTCAATGGCAGCAGAGTTGGGCAAGGAAATCGGCTTACAGTACACGTGGAACGATCAGCCTAAAGAAGCCCTCCCGTGGTTCAAGGCATTTCTCTCGAAGTATCCGGATGATATCGAAGGTCTCTTGGGATACGCGAGGGCCTTGTCCTGGGCGGATCGCCACGAAGAATCTCTCTCCCTGTATCGAAGTATCCAGAGGAGATATCCCGGTTCGATAGATGCGGGGGTTGGTGAAGCGCGTGTGGTGTCGTGGATGGACAGGAATGAGGAGGCCGAAGCGTTATACAGAGAGATCCTTCACCAGGATCCTGCCAATATCGAAGCGAGGCTCGGTCTGGCTCAGGTGATAAACTGGCAAGGGAGGCACCGGGAGGCACGGTCTCATTACGAAGCGATTCTCCGCGATGATCCCGGCAATGACGAAGCCTTGCTCGGACTCGCCCAATCAGAGCGCTGGCTGGGGAGGAATGACAAGGCTCGACGTATTCTCGGGCAGCTTGCCACACACGAGGAAGCCCAGGAGATACTCGCTGAAATCGACCGAGGGGCTTCCCATTATGCCAGATCTCTTTACGGCATCTCTTCAGACTCCGATGATCTCGTCATTCACAGGCTCGAGGGAGGTCTCGTCTTTTTCTTCGATGATCTCACTTCGGTAGGAATGTTCGGAGAACGATTCACATTGAGACAGACTGCTCAACCGAAAATAACCATGGAGAGTGTTTCCCTGCGCCTGTTCAGGCGCTTCAATGAAGATTGGTCCCTCAATGTGAACCTCACTCCTCGCAAGAGTTCTTTCGATCTTCAGCCCGGATCGGTCGGTGGCGGTACAGGGGGTGGAGCCGAACATCCTGACTTCAATCCCTTTACCTTTGACGGTTGGGTGACCTGGACCCCTCACTGGAGGTACAGGATGGACCTGTCCGGATATCGGATGATTGTTGAGACACCGTTGTCCGTGCAACGGGAGATCACCTTCGGTGGTATCGGTGCGAGTCTGGATGTACAGTTGGCGGAGGGCGCAACGATCA
>Ga0209427_10003746_pt1 | contig 17757 bp, 17 predicted proteins | sample DeeMarSWOR136_30_FD_187465 | JGI IMG/M metagenome (GOLD analysis project Ga0209427, IMG submission 187465) | Marine sediment microbial communities from White Oak River estuary, North Carolina - WOR-1-36_30 (SPAdes) (version 2) | ecosystem: Environmental > Aquatic > Marine > Intertidal zone >...
CCTTTGGCCTCTTCTACCGGTATCCTTTCCCGTCTGCCCTTTCCTGGTCCGATGATTTCCAGCTCGGTCAGAGACTCTTGGAAACGGGCTTGAAATTCCTCCTCACTCGGCTCTCTGTCTCTGTTTCTCATATCGATGGGCACGTCTCTCTCCCCGATGCCCCGTCTTCCCAGGGGAAACCTTATCCCAAAAGTTTTTTCTTTGCCTCCCTCCGGGTCGAACCAAGCCGTAAACCCCTGCATCATCACTTGAGCTCGGAGTGTCGGTTCTGCAGCAATCAAACACACATACAGATCGTTCTCATCGTTCAAGAAACCGACGGAGACATCTTCGCCCTCAAAAAAGTACATCGACCCCAGCCAATCGGAACTTTTCCCGTCGATCGTGATCTCTTGCTCTTTCCATCGACTCTCGAGTTCTACAGTTCCACATCCGGCCAAAAAGATAACCAGAAGAAATAAGATGCATAGGTTCATGAAAGATCGCCGGATAAAAGACTTATTTAATATTTTGTGAACTGTGTTCATTTTCCTCTCCTTGTTTGAACTAATCTAGAATCTTCTGCGGCTTCCTTTAGGCTTTAGGTGGGAATAAAACCCTACAAAAATAGAATCAATCTCAGATATTTGCTCCCAGATTGATCCTCCATGCTGAGAATATGAGACTTATTTCTTCACGGGTTCACGAAACCTACGAAAACGCTGGAATCTTTCTCCTCCGGGAAAGGGTCCTCTATCTTTCATCCGGTCTGTCCACATTTCTTTAAGGGCTTCCTGTTGTTCAGGAGTGAGGACGTTTTTTATCTCGTCTCTGTTTTTCAATCTTAGGATAAACATTTCATTCCTGTTGCTGGATGCTTTCGACAGGATGACCTTTATTTTGGCATAATCCAAGTTTTCTCTGTCTTGTAACAATTTCCTCAGCTCTAACTGGATAAGATTGTTGTCGTTCTCCATCTCGACCATCTTCTCTGCCGATGAATCCATCAGATTTTTAATCTTTTCGAGCTGGTCATCGGTGATGTTGAGTTCTTTCTGGTATGCTTTGAGGACCATCAGGATTCTGCCCGGAGCTTTTCTCATCATCCCATAATCTCGATGACCTCTTCTCATCCCTTGGAACGGCTGAGCGAAGCTGCTGGCTGTAAAAAGCACAGCCACCGAGACAATTACTGAAAACATCAGACTTTTTTTCATCAGAGCCTCCTTTATTCTTTCTTTCGCCATTTCTGTTTCCTATCATTTAGACGTGCAAAGTGTCAGGTTTATTCCCGATTAATAAAATATTATTACAGCAGTCAGGAAAGGAAAAAATCTTATCTTAAATTGAAAACTGAGAACTGTTAACTGATTCGCTGATTCAGTAGTCAGTCATCAGTTGATCAGCATAAAAAAGATTCTTTTCTTGGACTGAGAACTGATTATTGGATTTGCTGTATTATCGGGGTTACGACCACCAGGGCGACCTCGAGAAGACCTTTAGCACATTCCCCGATGTTCCCTTGCTTCAGATTCCTTTGAGACGAACCGATGAGCTGACGGGCATATTCAGCGGCCTGTTGGACGCTTGTTATAGCCTCGGGCATACAGAATTCCTCACCGGCATTTGCTATTAAATAGGACTCCATCAGTAGAACGACTCCTTTCTGCTCAAAGATGGAGTTTGATTCGAAAAGCCTTCTAGCTTCTGAGATCTTCTCTCTGAAATCTGATGGAAATTCTGCCTCTGCTGAGGCCATTTCGATCGCCTCCACGAGCAATTTAAGCCCTTCTTTGGCGTTCTCCCCGGGTCCTTCTTGACTCAGAAGGTAATCCGTTGCCAATTTGATTTTCGCCTCAAACTTTCCTGTGTCTGTGGCGGCCTTTTCCTGGCACGATCCAAACAGCAACAGAATCACCGATGCGAAAAGAATTGTTTTTTTCATTTAAGCCTCCAATATCTTTTCGAACATTTTGCTGCTCATCCATGATAGTTACCGACCGGAGCCTTTGTTTTGTTTATTCAGCTTGACTTTTTTTCCCCTTCAAAAGATGCCGTTTTGATCAGCCTGGATGAAAATTGAAAGAAAGGATACAATAGGCCCAAACACTGTTCCGTGGTGAATACCCAACGGATGTAAACAATCATGCGCCTCAGAACGGTTACTCATATGGACGAAGAATGGATCTTACGGTTGTCAACCCCAGGAGTAGAGAACTCAATCGATCCCTCTCCCAAGAACACCGGTTGGAGTGCCTCGTGACAGACGAAAAAAGAGTCTATGAACGGCTGATTGCCCCCCTTGAATCCCGGATGATGCGCACCATATGGCGGGTTGTTCGCCACCCCCAGTTGGCAGAAGACACTCTCCAAGAGGCCCTCACCACAATCTGGAAGAAATTAAAACGTATCCGGCTTCACCCGCATCCCGAAGCTTTGATCTTGAAAATCTGTCTGAATGCCGCCTATGACTCGCTGAGAAAATCCGGGCGATCTCAAAAAGTTAAAGATCCAGCATTCTTTCAAAAATTCCCAGCATCATTCAAAGAAACAATTCCTCAAGAATTGGAGAGCAAGGAAATGAAGGACGAAATCCACAACGCCATAAGTCAGCTGCCGAGGAAACAGGCTGTGGCTGTCCTGATGCGGATTGCCCAAGATCTGCCCTATGACGCCATAGCTCAGGCGATGAACTGCAGTGCATCAACTGTTAGAATCCATGTCTCAAGGGGGCGAAAGCGTTTGAGTCAGCGGCTCGCTCATCTATTATCCACTCCATCAAAGGAGACATCCGCATGAAAAAAGAACACTCCGATCAACACAAAACAGATAGCTTGATCAGACAGGTCCTCAAAGATGACCTTCCCCCAGCGTTAGAGGAGAAAATGAAGGAACGCATTCTCCGATTCAGAAAGGAGATAGAACAACCTAGACAGATACGACGTCGGAACCTAAGTGTGGGCTGGATATTCAGAAAAGAAGTCCTGGCCGGGGCCTCTGTGCTGATGTTGGTTTCAGGCGGGGCCCTGCAGCTCATTGGATACCGCAGCGCCCTCGCGGACACAGTCTCTGCCCTGAACACATCGGTCTCGGTAATGGATCGGATTGGCCATACTGGAACCATGGAATGTCAGATAGAAATACCCGGAGATAATGGTCTGGCTCTCTCTTACACTATCCGCTGGCTCTCTCCCAACCTGGTTCGGGTAGACGCCCACAAGTCAGATAAAATGAACAAGACCCTCTGGGTCTCGGAGTCTGGAATTATCATCGCCGATCATATCCATAACACAACGGAGAAAGCTGAAGGTGTCTGGAAAATCACGGATGCAACATTTAGGCCTGTGCTATGGCTAATGACGCCTGAAGAACTGGCAGAACGGCTGTATGGGAAATGGAAGTTAAGACTGTACGAACAGACAGATAAGCCTGACCAGGGCCTCTTCATCTTCCTCGATCAGGAAGAAAAAGCTGTTTTAGAGATGACTGTTGACCTGAACACCTATCTACCCCTGAGGATCGAGAAATTTCTTCCTGAATCTCCTGAATTGGACGAGAAAGGACGATCGGTGATGCAGGCTCATTTTAACTGGAATCAACCCGTATCGCCTCAAATCATGATCCCTAAAACCTTAAGCAAGAATCATGACGTCGTATGAGTTGCTAACAAAGCAAGAAAGGAGCCAGAGATGTCACCTCGAATAAATCAAAAAAGAGTATTTATAATTTTGGGAAAAGCCCTGATCATAGCCTTACTGATAGTGGCTGTCATCCTATCCGGCAGGTTCGCCGACTTCATGAAGGGGCATGGTCTTATTTTTGTCCTGTTGGGAGCAATCGCCACCGTCTTGATGAGCTTTACCGGTCCTGAAATCGGAGCCGCTTTTAAACACGCGGCAGGCGTGCCCGGTTCTGACGGGGATATCCATAAATCCATACTCTTTTGGGAATCCGCTAGCCGGAACGGCTGGATGCTGGGGGTGGCGGGAAGTGTCATCCATTTTGTCCTGGCTCTCTCCAGCTCTCAAGCTGGCATAGCCGGCACTGTCTCCCATCTAGCCATTTCTTTTGTCCCCGCTGTTTACGGGATGATCCTGGCCGTCATCTGTCTGGTGCCCACCTGGAAATTAACGCTCGAGCTTCAGGATAAACAGCGGGAGGAGACAGAAGACATTCATGACACCCGGGCAGACGATTCATCATCATTGTTTCGGTTCGAACACCTCATCGGATACATCCTCTTTATCGCTGTCGTTTCCTGGACCATCATCAAGCCTTCCCTGTCTAACACTTACCCATTCTTCAAACCCTGGGAATGGGTTGCCTACTGGCCCGCGCTTCTGGTTGTCCTGGGAGGAACACTCATCATCGTTCTGTTCGTGAATCATTCCCCATCTGGAAGAACATGGACCTTAAGTTTTGCTCTCACAGGGTTGATGGGATCACTCATGGGATTCATCCAGGTGCTGCTCGGGTTCGCAGCCCGGAGTATCGGGGATATCTCGAACGCCGTGGCTTTTGTCCTTTCCTCTTGTTTTGTTTCCTTACTAGGCATGCTCCTGGTGGGAGCCCCGTTGGAGGACCGGAGGATTAAAGTCAGCGGATCTGACCATCATTCATCATTAACCCGGTCGGCTTGGTATGTTTTCCCTCTCCTGACGCTGATCTTCTTGGCCCTTGCTTTTGTCTTGGTGATCACCCCGATGAAGCAGGAACTAGGAAGTCTCCCTTAAATAGGGAACGGTTCTATTTTCTGGGACAAGCCGCGGGGCATATCAACCGATCGTCACCGTGTTGCTGAGTTACTGACTAGCTGACAACTTTTTCTCCAGATCAATTCCCATGATGTGGAACATGAAAGCGAATTTGTCGGCTGTTTCATCGATTCTTTTGGTCGTACTGCTGGCGCCATGACCTGACCTGGTCTCGATCCGGATCAACACAGGATTTTTCCCTTTATGTTTTTCCTGTAAAGTGGCGATGAATTTGAAGGAATGGGCCGGAACCACCCGGTCGTCGTGATCGGCGGTGGTGACCAGAGTGGCCGGATAGGAAACCCCTTCTTTTAGGTTGTGCAACGGTGAATAGGAAAGGAGATTCTGAAAATGTTCCTCCTCATCGCTCGAACCGTACTCCACCACCCAGCCCCAGCCGACAGTGAACTTATGATAACGGAGCATATCCATGACTCCGACCGCAGGAAGGGCCACCCTGTACAAATCCGGCCGTTGGGTCATGCAGGCGCCAACCAGCAGCCCGCCGTTGGAGCCCCCAGCGATGGCCAATTTTTCCTTGGAGGTGTATTTCTCGCTGATCAAGTACTCTGCGGCGGCGATAAAATCGTCAAACACGTTCTGCTTATTCAACAGCATCCCTGCCCTGTGCCATTTTTCGCCGTACTCCCCACCACCACGGATGTTGGCTGAAGCATAGATACAATTGTTTTCCAAAAGAAAAATATTATTCGTGTCAAAAGAGGGGAGCCGGCTTGAGTTAAATCCTCCATACGCATAAAGGTAGGTGGGGTTGTTCCCGTTTAATTTCAATCCTTTTCTGTGAACGATGAACATCGGAACCTTTGTCCCATCCTTACCGGAGTAAAAAACCTGCTTAGCCACGAAATCCTCGGGGTTGAATTTGACTTCGGATTCACGGAAGACTTCGGACTTGCCGCTGGCGATATCATACTTGTAAATCGTAGGGGGAAAGGTAAAGGAGGTAAACGTATAAAATAAGAATGTATCCTCTCTCTTTCCTGTGAAGCCGGAGGCTGTTCCCAAAGTTGGGAACTCCACCTCTCTCAACAGATTTCCGTCAAGGTCATGCTGGTAAACTCGAGTCGCCACCTCTTTAAGATAGCGGCAGAATAGCTGCCCCCCCGCTGTGCTGGCGCTGTCTAGGACTTCCGGCTTTTCCGGGATGACCGTCATCCAATTCTCTCGGGCAGGATTTTCAGGATCCATCAGGATGACCCTATAATTGGGCGCATCGATGTTTGTGTAGGCCAGGAATTTATCACCAATGTTATCGATGACATAGGTATCGAATTCAAAACCTTGGATCAGAGGCTGAAAATCCATACTTGATACAGTGAGATCTCTATAGTAGAGCTCGTTACCGTGGGTTCCCTCGGATATCTCTAAAAACAAGTATTTCTTATCTTCGGTGATATCGACACCTTTGTATTGATACGGATGATTTGGATCCTCGTAGATAAGCCTATCTTTTTCCTGTGGGTCTCCCAATGTATGGTAGAAAATCTTCTGAAATTTATTCCGGGCCGTGAGCTCTTGACCTTCCTCGGGCCTGTCAAAGCCGCTGTAGTAGAAACCATCGCCGTGCCAAGCCGCACCGGTGAACTTCACCCAGCGGATACGGTCGGCCAATTCTTGCTTGGTCTCTATCTCCATCACCCTGAGCTCCCGCCAATCCGAGCCGGCCTCAGACTGTGAATAGGTGACGTAGCGGCTGTCCTTGGAGAATCCGACCAATCCTATCCTGATCGTTCCATCTGGGGAGAGCTGGTTAGGATCGATGAAAACCTCCGGCTCTCCATCCAGGCCCTTCTGGACATAGATCACGGATTGGTTCTGCAGGCCGTCGTTCTTGTAGAAGAAGTAGTATTCTCCGGCTCTGAATGGAGACGAATACCGGGGATAGTTGTAGATTTCTGAAAGACGCTGCCGGATCTTTTCCCGGAAGGGAATTTTCTCAAGATAGGTAAAGGTTACTTTGTTCTGTTCCTGAACCCACTGTTTGACTTCCTCCGCTTGGTCATCTTCGAGCCAGCGGTAAGGATCTTCGACCTTGGTTCCGAAATAATCATCGACCTGATCGACCTTTTGGGTTACGGGGTAGATCAACCCGACTTCTTCACCTTTTTTACAGACCGGGATAAAGACAAGAAAGACCAGTGTGACCAGGATAAAAATTTTCTTGCGCATCATGTCCTCCTTTGATCCGTCCGAGTTAGACGGAACTACTAAAGAATAAAAAATTTTATCCGAGGAATGCAATGATTTTTTTCAAAAACCACGAAAAGAAGGATTCCTGCACCGGCCTTGAAAACATCTCTTGGACGGACCTAAGGTGGAAGAGATAGTCTCATAAATCAAAACAAGAAGCTGCTGTTTTGAGTCGGACAAGGTCATTCCAGTGAAGTCAGTGCTTGCTATACCTGTCCCAACGCACGCTGAGTCTCTTTCTCTTCTGTCATTCTTGCTTCCTCAGGAATGACAGAAGGGAAACTGGACTTTATATTTTTCGATAAGACAAAACAGAGTAAAATTAAAATTATTTAATATTTTTTGTCATTAATATTAAATAATTTAATATATTACTTGACAATTTTAATTTTTTTCAGTATATTATTAAATAAATTTAAGTGCAGGTGAAAAAATGAAGAAAGACTGGCAAGAGCTAACAAAATTGACCGGTGGCTCCTCGATGACTGTGGAGAGAGTGAGAATTATCGAAAAGGATATCGCCCTGGAAGGACAGTTTGAACTTCCTCCTCTTGCCCGCTTGACCATGGAAGACCAAATCTTTATCACGGCTTTTATCCGCAGTCATGGTTCCATAAAAGATATGGAGGAGCTTTTCGGCATCAGCTATCCGACCGTCAAGAACCGCCTCAACCGGATAGCCAACCAGCTCAACTTCGTGGACATCAACCCGCCACCCTCTCAGAGCGAGGTCATCACCAAGCTGGAACGAGGGGAAATATCGGTCGAAGAGGCCCTGGAGAGGTTGAAAAAATGATGCGGCCGCCGCTTGTGATGAAACTGCATATCATCGAGAACGGAAAGACCAAAATCAGGTTCTGGTTCCCGGTGTTTATCGTCTGGCTCCTTCTCCTGGTCCTGGCCATTCTCTTTATGCCCTTGATCCTTGTTACCGCCCTCATCCTCTGGCCGCAGAGTCTTGGAAAAAGAATACTCCTTATCGGACCAGCGTTTTTTGAATTGATCGGTTCAATAAGAGGTTTGAACATCCTGATCCAGAGCCCTGAAAGTCAGGTTTGCTTATATTTTCGGTAATGGAGGTTTAAAAATGAGTGAAGATCGTCGAAGAATCCTGGACATGTTAGCCCAAGGAAAAATCACTGTGGAGGAAGCCGATAAACTGCTGGCTGCCATCTCAGATTCAGAAGGAGTACCAGAGTCACAGAAAGCCGGAGAAAAAAAGGCGTTTCCCAAGTATCTTCGGGTGGTCGTCGAACCCGGTCCGGAGAGTGTGAAGAAAGAAAAGGTCAATATTCGGGTTCCCTTCCAACTCCTGAGGGCCGGGATCAAACTGGCCTCTCTCATCCCTGGGGATGCCCAAGCCAGGATCGAGACCCATCTCAAGGAGAAAGGCATCGAGATGGATCTCTCGAATATCAAATCGGATAACCTCGAAGAACTCCTTATCCACCTCAACGACCTGACAGTGGATGTGGACAGCGGAGAGGAAAAGGTTCGGATATTCTGCGAGTGATTTTTTTTTGTTTTTACCCTTGCTCTCGTGACTTTATTTTAGTAAGATGACAGAACTTCATCCTGAAGTTTGAAGCGATTGACTGATTTGGAAGAGCTAAGGATGGCGTGAGAGAAATCAATAAACTCCATCACCAGCGCCTTCTTGTCTCGATCTTTATTTCTTACCTGATCGTCCTCTTGCCTGGCTTCCTCGCCTTTCCCCAAACTGACCTATCCATCCAGATCTATAATTTTAAAGCCGATCCTGGCATCAAAGTCGGCTACCCCTCTGGTTGGATCGTTCAAGAGACAGAAATGGGTGTCGTGATTCAGGAAAAAAATTCTGCGGATACAGCCGGACTCATCCTCTTCCTGATGCCACTTGAAGAGGGAGTGACTTCGGAGGAGTTGGCAAACAACATGATCTCCCTCCTGCGTGATGGAACTTACCCTGACATCACTCCCGTGAGTTGTCAATCCCATCCTCAAGTTCCAGAAATTCATATATTAGACGCCACCTTGACCGCGGATGGAATGACTTTTAGACTCCATACCTGGTCATTGGCTGATAATGAAACTGGAGTCGGCATCTTCTCGGGATTTTATGCCCCCTCTTATAGGTATGTTTTTTTCGATGTCGAGAAACTCCTGACCTCCTGTATGGCCCCTCTCTTCAAATAAATATTTCTTGCTCAGTGGGAACACAACCCTTATGGCTCAATACACCTCAACCCAAGGATGAAATACGGCCTTGAGAATCACAGGGAGTATTACGGTGTTCTGGAAAAAAGAATTAAAATATTGAATAGGAATAAAAGGGGGCACCATCCTTTTGGACTCAGTCGGAGATAAGGTTGGTATCCCCTTGGCCTGTTCTTTTAATTCCTCTTATTTCTTAGATACCCGCGACAACCACGTCCTCAAAAACCAGGCTGGGCATGCGCCACGAAGAATAGGGGTACGGGTCGTTGGCGACTTCGACAAGCTGGTTCCAAAATTTCAGGTGATTGCCGGCGATGTTCATCTCTGATACCGCCTGCCTAGGCTTTCCGCCCTCGAAGAGCTGCCCCACAATCCCGATCGAAGCATCACCGGTGGTCGAGTTGGAGTTTCCACCGATGAATCCTGTGATAAAAATGCCCCGGCCGAGGTCTTTCATGATCTCCTCTGCCGAACGCTTCCCGGGCGGGATAACCAGGTTGGAAGGTCCCCCCGTGGTCGGTTCCCAGCCCAGCTTCCGGCTGTAGTACCAATCCACGTAGAATTCCTTGAGCGCGCCGGCATCGATCATGGTTCTCTTCTTGGCGGCAAACCCGTCGCCATCAAACAATCGACTTCCTAAACCACTTACGACAAAGGGGTCATCGATGAGAGTCAGAAGTCTGCTGGCAACCTTCTGGCCTTTCTTATCCGCGAGGAAAGACTGCTTCTGTTGGATGTTTCGTCCGTACATGGCCTCGAGAAATCCGCCGAAGATCCTGCCCACATTCCGGTTCTCGATGATGACTGGCAGGGTCTCGGTCTTGAGCTTCTTTCCACCGAGTAAGTCAAGAGTGCGCTGAGCTGCCCCAGCGCCGATTTCCTCGGGTTTGGGCAGGCCTTTTTTACTAACAGCAACAGCATAGTCATAGGAGCTGGGTCTCCGGTCTCCCTCATCTTGAGCTGTCATTTCAGCGACGACGACGAAGACAGTGCTTTCTGTATATCCATTGAATCCATTGCTCGTCATGACGAACGATTCGGTATGATAATCCTGCTCTTCTGCTGTCACAGAGATAACCTTATTCCCCCCTTTGGCCAAACAGGCCTCCTCAACAGCCTTGACCATGTTGTGTCTGGCCTCAGGAGTAAATTTCTCATAAGCAGGATCGTACAGACCTAAGTCCAGCTTGGCTCTGCCCTCGTAATATTTTGGATCGGGTAAGGTCCGGTAAGGATCTTCTGCCAGAAGTCTTGTCGTGGTGACGGCGTTGGCTATGAAGTCTTTTAATGCATCTTTGCGTAAGTCGGAAGTGCTTTGACTGGAATAACGACCATTCACGTAAACTTGGATGGACAGCCCTCTCGTGGAGGCTTCTTTGATAGTCTCTGGTTTTCGCTCCCGGTAGCTGATCTCAACCTGACGTTCGCTGTTGATCCCGACGCGGCAGTCATCAGCACCCGCAGACTTCGCTGTTTTGATCGACCATTCAGCTAAATTCTTTATGTCTTTGTTCATCACAACTCTCCTTTCATCTGGCCTTTACACCGCCGACGGTCATCGACTTTACCAGGACTGTCGGCTGACCGAAGCCGCAGGGAACGGCTTGACCGCCTTTGCCGCAGGCTCCACTGCCTCCTTCGTTCATCTCGAAGTCATCGGCGACCATGATTGTGTTCCTGAGCATCTTCGGGCCGTTGCCCATGATGTTGATATCCTTGATGGGTGCGGTGAGTTTTCCGTTCTCGATCATCCGTCCCTGGGAGACATAGAAAGCAAAATCTCCTTCTCCGATCTTGACCTGTCCGTTACTAACATCCTGGACATAGATACCGTTTTGTGCGCTCTTGATCACATCCTCGGGTGTGGATGATCCCGCTAGCATGTACGTGTTCCGCATCCGGGGCTGGACATAATGCTGGTAGCTCTCACGCCGCCCGTTGCCAGTGGACTTAACCTTGTAGTACCGGGCAGAAATCTTGTCGTACATGTAGCTGGAGAGAATCCCTTTGTCAACCAGTACGGTCTTCTGTCCGGGAGTCCCCTCGTCATCAACGTTAATAGAACCCAGATAATTCGGCATGGTCCCGTCATCAACGATCGTCACGAAAGGTTCGGCGACTTCCTTGCCGATCATCGTCGCGTAGGTCGAGATCTTCTTCCGGTTGAAATCGGCTTCCATCCCGTGGCCGATGGCCTCGTGAAGCAGCACACCAGTCACTCCTGGCCCCAAAACCACAGGCATCTCACCTGCCGGAGGTTGAACTGCCTCGAACAGAACGAGTGCCCGATCGACAGCCATCTTGGCTGTTTTCTCCGCCACCGCTTTGGTGTAGAAGGAGAAATCCCTGCGGCCGCCGATATTCCAGCCAGCCCGCTCGCGCTTGCCGTTCTTCTCGGCGACAACCGATGTGTAGATGTAGTTGCGGGGCTGCAGATCCTCAGCTTTGATGCCGTCACTGGTGACGATCATGATCCGCTTCTGCTGGTCATGATACTGGGCATAAACTTTGATGATGTGAGGCGATAGAGCAAAACACTTATCGTTGGCGGCCTGGACCAGAGGCAGTTTAGACTCGAGCGGAATCGAAGTGAGCAGAGTCTTCAGCGGGTAATAGTCACTCGTTTTTAACCATTCAAACTTGCCAGCGGGTTTTGTGGCCTCTGCGCTGGCGATCGTGGCAGCAGTCGAAGCGGCGGCGATCATCGGTTTTTCGGCCAGCTCCTGGGTGAACCCGTAGCCGACTTGATCACCCTTCACCGTTCGGATACCAACACCGAGAGCAACATCGCAGTAAGCCCTGCTGACTTTGCCATCCTCGAGGATGATCCAATTGCTGATCGTGTGCTCGAAGTAGATGTCCGCAAAATCGCCGCCTTTGGACAAGGCCTTGGCCAGCACCTTCTGAGACAGGCTGTCGGAGATTCCAAACTCTCGTTCGAAATACCCGGGGCTGTCTGCCCGAGCCAGGGCGTACCAAGCTTTGGGTAAGACCGGTGTGGCCAGAGTCACTGCAGCTGCGGTCGCAGAGGTTTTGAGAAAACTACGACGGGAAACTTTTTTCATAAAGCCCTCCTTGAATAAAGATTTTGGTTTATAATAGTCATCTGACTATATGACTTGCCGATAGTACTCCTCTCCTCTTCAATTACATATACGTCTTTTCCGGTGATTAGGTTGCGTTTTTCCCCGGTTATTCTTCCCTGACGACTGCGAGATAAGAATGGATGAATCTATCGGAAGGTTTTTTTGGGAATGATAGGTGATATTACGGGTGACGGAGATTTCTTTGAATGATGAAAACAATTTTTTGCCATTGTCCATTTCGTTTCGTCATAATTATTCCCCCCCTGGATTGAGATTCCCCTCATACTTTTGGAAGCCGCTACTGGTTATGTCCAGACAAGTTCGGAGTCCTGAAGCCAGACAATAAGGTTTCGATTAGGGATCCTCAACATGTGTCAATGGTGTATCAGTCAACCTTGGAGGGGGAACCGTTTCGCGTTCCCCCTTCCAACGGTCGCCCGAACTTCGTCCGGCCTCCCTGCCTCCCCTTTTCGGGCGGGGCATGAACCCGCGCCCTGCGACCAAGGGGGCATACCCCCTTGGATCCCCCAACGATCGGTTCCCCGCGGCAAGCCGCGGGGCATATCAACCGATCGTAAAATAAAGTCTATTCCTTTAGAGCTCTTTCCTTTTCTCCTTGAAAGCGATATCCAATGTTTTCAACTCCTCTAAGATGGGCTTGTAGATTTCGGGCTTGATTGGGATATGAACTCCCGTTTGGTCGATCTTCCCTTCCAGGATGAGGCGCGTCCCGATGGCTGCCGGGAACCCGACTGTCCTGGCCATAGAAGAATCCCCATGGGGGATGCCAAAATCCACCAGAGAAGAAGTGATTTTTTCCTTTTTCCCCTCCCCAAAAGAAGCGATAAAGGTGTGTTGGAGGATGATCATATCCCTCTCCCCTTCCTCGTACTGGAGCTTTTCGAGCATCTTGGCTCCCAGGATATCCAGGGGAGACCCTTTCTCGACTGGAAGCGGGTCATCGCTCATCAGGCCGAGCCACTCCAAACGGTCAAGAATCTCTGAATCCTCTTCGATGTTGAGAAAGGAACCTAGGTCCTTCCTCAGGCTCTCTCCTGAAGGCGTACCCATCAACCGATACAGAAAACTCTTGAATGTCATACCTGTCCAATCTTCCTCCTGCTCACCCAGCAGCCCGAGCTCACCGATTTTCTTCATAGTGGAACACCAGCCCTTATTCCTCAGGGTTCCACGGAGCATGGTTTCTGTATCATGGATGCCATAAAGCTCGATGTAAGGAAGGGAGTTTCTGTTCGGGTACCCCTCGAATTCCCCGAGTCCTTCGATGTCAATCATCTCATAAGTGGCAAAAAGATTCTCCGGCTGGACGAAGACCTCCTTCCCGTCTTTCAGGAACTGGGCCGAATTCTTGCCGGCCAACAAGACCCCGATCGGACTCCAGGAAAATTTATACCCGAAGGGATTGGTATTGGCTTCGGGCGCAGGAAGGCCACCACAGTAGGAGGTGAAGCTCAATATTTCTCCGCCCTTCTCTTCTACCTCATGAACAATCCTCATCGCCTCCATGTGATCAATTCCCGGATCCAAACCCAATTCATTCAGGATAAGAATGTCAGCTCGCCTGGCTTCATCATCCAGGCTTTTCATCGCGTCGCTCACGTAAGAGGTAGTCACCATATGCTTCTTATAATCGATGCAGTATCGGGCGACTTTGGGATGAAATGAATAGGGCACCATACTGATCACGAGGTCTGATTTCGCGATTTCCTGTTTGAGGCTCTCTTCGTTTTTAAGGTTGAGCTCTCTAGCCTCTCCCTTCGGATGGCCGTTGATGAGTCGGATGGCCTTGCTGACTGTCCGGCTGGCCACCTCCACCTCAAAGTCCGGCTGATCCAATAGATACCTGACTAAAGGTCTCGCCACGAGACCGGCTCCAAGAATCAGGATTTTTTTCATCATTTTACTCCTTATATTATTTTATGTATTCTTTCATGTATTCATAATCAGGCGTAAATTCTCCTTTGTAAAGGATCACAGCTCTTTTTACAGGCTTTAGAAGTCCGCACTGAGCAAAATCTCCCGAAAAATCGGCTTGGGCGATGGCCGGGACCAGCGGTTTGAAGGCCTGGCTGAAAGCGACGGATGACTCGAGGGATATTTCCGCCGGAAGATTATCCACGGCCATAACGACAACACCCCTGCCCTTGACCCCTTCGGCAATTCTATCCTCCAGGGGATCATAGATATAAACCGGCTGACCCGGGTCTGTAGCCCGCTCAGTGCATTCGACAGAGCCGGCTATATCGCATGAAATATCGCCGATGACCTTAAGGCGAGGCGAAACCTCTTTTTCCCAGAGATGCTTTAGATATTTTTTGGTCACGAACCTTGGATAAGCGGGAGTCCAGTAGATGCAGTTGACAAGAACGGTGAGAAAGGGAAGGTAGGTCTCGAAGACGGATTTGTACTTTTGGGGATAATCGTAGTAATCCTGAAGCTCAAACCTCTGGTCAGCCGAGATCGGGACCACCATCTGCTCCTCTTTGAAGACAACTTTGTAGAGCCTGTTTGAAGCATATTCCTGGCTTTGATAGAAATTCTCCACTCTCTCTGGCGGGATGTCTTCGAAAGGTAATAGACCGAAAATATCTTGAGCCCCTTGAGACACGTGTCCGTATCCAGCAAATCCACAAATCAGGGGAACCAGTTCAGGGTCGAGGCCATCCTGATGGATACGCCATCCTATCTTCTTTATCGCTTCTTTAGCCTCCACAAGACTCTGATATTTATAGGCTTGTTCAACCGAAGAAAAAGGAGTTCTTTTGCCCAGTTGATGCCACCTCTGACCTAACGCCCACAGCGTATCAATCATCCCCGCTTGGCCGGCCTGCTTCCCGAAGAAAAGAAGTCTCTGTCCGTCGTCGTTCACGATTTTTTCATAATCGATTAACGAGCACCTGAGTTCAACCATTTTCTTGAGCATCGGCATGTTCAAGGGCTGCCCCTTAGTCGTGTGGGAAAAAAACACGTACATTCTTCCGGCAGCGAAGAACTGAAGCGGAATCTCTTTCACGGCAAAGATGAGGGGGCAAGGAGACAAGTCTTCCACGAGCTTGGCCCCTTCCCGGACAAAATCCGAATCCGGAAAGGCACGGATAGGAGAGGGCTGGAGCCAGATTTCCATACCGTGGCTCTGGATAAGCTCTCCGACGTGAGTGGGAATCAAGGGGACCCTCCGTTCCCAGGGATTCTTGTCTTCTCGCCGGATGCCGATCAGGGGGTTCATGCTGTCTGTTTCTTCTTCGCGTCGTTTTTGGGAAAAGGATTATGGCATAAATCGAAAAATGGGTCAATTCTATCCTGCCCTCTGTAAGGACTGCGCTGGCATAGAGAACAGAACTATTAAGGTTAAAAAAGTTGACTCGATGGTTTGATATTATTCATAATAGGGTCTGATGATCCGGTTCTTCAACACTCTGAGCGGCAAAATCGAACCCTTTCACCCTATCGAGCCGGGTGTGGTTAAGCTGTACACCTGCGGTCCGACTGTCTACGACTTCGCCCACATCGGAAACTTCCGGGCCTATCTTTTCGAAGATCTCCTTAAACGATTCCTGCAGTTCATGGATTTCAAGGTCATTCATGTGATGAACATCACCGATGTCGATGATAAAACCATTAAAGGGGCCAAGGAACAAGGGCTGAGTCTCGATGAGTACACCAAAAAATACATCGATTCCTTCTTCGAGGATATTGAAGCCCTGAATATCTCCAGAGCCGATGTCTACCCTCGCGCCACGAAGCATATCCCTGAGATGGTTAAACTCATCAAAGGACTTCTCGAGAAAGGGTATGCCTACGAGCGGGATGGCTCTGTTTATTTCGACATCTCAAAATTTCCAGATTACGGAAAACTCTCCAAGATAGATCGCACAGAACTCAGGTCAGGACAAAGAGTGGAAGCGGATGAGTATGAAAAAGAACATCCTCAAGATTTTGCCCTCTGGAAGCACAAGAAAGAAGGAGAGCCGTTCTGGAAAACCGATATCGGCGAGGGCAGACCCGGTTGGCACATCGAATGCTCTGTCATGAGCGTTAAATACCTGGGCGAACATTTTGATATCCATTGCGGCGGGGTTGACAACATCTTCCCCCATCACGAGAATGAAATCGCCCAATCCGAAGCCTATTTCGGCAAGACCTTCGTCAACACCTGGCTCCACTGCCGACATCTGATCGTTGACGGGGAAAAAATGTCTAAATCCAAAGGAAATTTCTACACTATGAGAGACCTTCTCCAAAGACAGGTGGATCCGATGGTCCTACGCCTCCTGCTTCTCTCTACCCATTACCGTAAAATGCTCAATTTCACTTTTAAAGCTCTCGAACAAGCTGGGGCCTCTCTCCAGCGCATAAAAGACTTTTTGTATGAACTGAAAAACCGGAGATTCGACCGAGGCAACAACGAGGACATTCTCGGATTGATCGATGAGACTAGTAAGGAATTTATCGCCGGACTCAGCGATGACTTGAATATTTCTCAGTCCTTATCGGCGTTGTTCGGGATGATCCGGAAGGTGAATATCCTGATGGCCGAAGGAAAAGTTTACAGCCTTGATGCTCAAAATCTGAGGGCTTTTATCCGCTCCATAGATATGGTCCTGGCTGTCCTCCCTGAGGAAAGGGAGGGATCCCTACCTCCTGACCTAGCTCAAAAAATCGAAGAAAGAGAAAAAGCACGAGAGCAGAAAAATTATGAGTTAGCTGACCGCATCCGTGATGAGCTCCTTCATCAGGGGATCCTGCTCGAAGACACGAAGGATGGAGTGAGATGGAAAAGGATCAGGTAGGGCGTATCGAAAACACGCGGAATTTCCCCAGCGAGGAAATCCCGCTCGGATTCGGGCTTCGCTCTCCTCTCCCTTAAGGAGAGGAACCATGCCCGCTCAGCCCTGCTACGGTTTTCTCAACACCCTACCTGATCCTTAATATTATTTGTTATAACAGGAAAATGGTAGGACACAAACTGACTCCCTATGAATTGGGGAAAGCGGGGGAAGAGGCGGCCCTCCGCTACCTGAAGAAAAAAAAGTATAAAATTCTGGCCAGGGGATTCCGTCTTTTCCGAGGAGAAATCGATATCATCGCCCGTGATCAAAACACTCTGGTCTTTGTCGAAGTCAAAGCACGAAGCCGTCAGGATTTTGGACTTCCAGAGGAGGCCATCACCCCTGCCAAACAGAGGCAGATAAGAAAAATTGCCGAGGGGTTTCTGATGAGGAACCACTCAGAAAATGTCGAATGCCGGTTTGATGTTCTCTCCTTAGTCAAAACAGAAAAAAGCACGTTTAAAATAAACCACATTAAAAACGCGTTTTAAAACGCAGCTTCAGGCCGGGACCTATTCTGGACCTTCTCCTTTTTTATCTAGTATTAACGCAATAATTTGTGTGACAGCCTCTCTTTGGCGGCCTGGATGCCGCCCTCTAGCCCCCGTAGCGGAGGGGGGCCCCGATGGCTTGGAGGGGACTTTGAGTCCCCTTCCAACGCTCGAGGACTCGCTGCCTCCC
>Ga0209427_10003747_pt1 | contig 17757 bp, 14 predicted proteins | sample DeeMarSWOR136_30_FD_187465 | JGI IMG/M metagenome (GOLD analysis project Ga0209427, IMG submission 187465) | Marine sediment microbial communities from White Oak River estuary, North Carolina - WOR-1-36_30 (SPAdes) (version 2) | ecosystem: Environmental > Aquatic > Marine > Intertidal zone >...
CTCGCATGTCGACAGGTTCGCGCCAACCGCGACCACGGTGTCGACGCCCGACTCCTTAGCCCTGCGGATGACACCCTCCTTGTCTTCAAGGTCGCTCAAGTGGGCGTGGCTGTCGATCAACCTCCTCGATCCCATGGCGATCACACACTCTATGGAACACCAATTAAACCTTGCCCGAAACAGAACACGGAATCGTCCTGTTCTCTGATGCTCTTGATCAGGATATCGAGGGAGAGCACGAACTCCGATAAAAGTTACACTTTATGTGGTTTCAAAAGGTTGAGCTTAAATATTTAATGAGAATTATGTACTTTAGTACCCTTTTGATAAAAATAAGTCCGTCTTATGGTGGTTATTGTAAATGGCGAGTAAATTCTTCCTGAAAATAGTCCTCCTCGCAGTTTTTATCTCATCCCTCACTGCCGTGTCCGCATTGGCGCTGAAGGATGAGGTAGTCGACGATGAAATCGTCTCCCTAGTTCCAGACACTACGAAGATGGTGAGGGTTGAGTGGGAGCCCATCACACCGATATACATAGAGCCACAGATCTATCGCCTCCTTCTTGGACCAAACGACTATATGATCTGGGATGACCACGGCGGCTGGTGGTACGACGCCGAGAAAACCGTGGACAACTGGGACGACGACCTCATGTGCTGGGCGGCTGCCTGCTCCAACGCCCTGGAGTGGACCGGCTGGGGGATTGTTACTGATCCAGCGACAGGGGACCTGACCGAGACAGAGCTGATGTTCGATAATTACATGCACTACTGGGTTGATAGAGGGGGATGGATGAGCTATGGCTGGAGCTGGTGGTACGATGGGGAAGACCCAGACCCAGGAGAGGGCAGGCTCGACATAACAGACAGCGGGGGAGGCTACTGGCCCGACTGGGTCTTCGACGACTACTACCACGAGGAATGGGACAGAGACGAGGTGCTTCCAAGGATCGACGAGTACCTGCATGAGGGTTACTCGGTCACGCTGGGCATCCGCCCCGTGGGTGGGATGGGTGGCCACGCGATAACCTGCTGGGGATACAGGTATAACCCATTGGGATTCAGCGAGAGGCATGAACACCCGGAGAACTACTACATGGGTGTCTATGTGACCGACTCGGACGACGACAAGCACCATGCAGAGGCCGCGCCGCCGCCCAACACGCTGAGGTACTACAACGTCACCTACGACGACACGAACGACAGATGGGTGCTGGACTACGGCTCGGGATCAGGGTGGTACGTCGACGCCATCATGGCCATAGCGCCCCCAGAACCTGAAGACTTCGGTAGCAGACCCGTAGCGCTGTTCGAAGCGGTCACGGGGACAGTGGGCTTTCCGGTTACTCTAGACGGTTCACTATCCACCGATCCCGACGGCGACCCTCTCCAGTACCGCTGGGACTTCGACGAGGATGGCTTCTGGGACACGGGTTGGAGCCCCTCCCCCACTGTGACGAACAACTGGGACGATGAGTATAGAGGCTACGTGCTCCTCGAGGTGTCAGACGGCGTGTTCAAGGACGTCCACAAAGCATCTGCTCGGGTGACATACCCCGTTCTAGACGTGGCGTTTGTATGGGATCTGAGGCCGAGTGAACTGGGGTACGAGATAAAGTTAACCGATAAATCTCTGGTGAACTTTGAGGACGTGGTTGAGTGGGTCTGGGACTTCGGTGGCAAGGAAACATCAACTAAACGGAATCCCCTCATCTCCATAAAGGACGAGGGAATGTACGACGTAAAGCTCACGCTGAGGTTCAAGGACGGAACAACCAGAACTTACACCAAGGATATCCAAGTCAGCGACGTGACCGCCAGTTTCAACTGGTACCCTGAGCCCCAGATCGAGGGCTCCCCTATACAGTTCAAGGACAACTCTACCTCTCTCTCGACCAAGATGAAATCATGGGTCTGGGACTTCGGCGACGGAACATCGTCAAAGGAGCGCAGCCCGTCCCACACGTATGATGACGACGGCTCCTACGATGTAAGCCTCACTGTAACTAACGATGACGGGTCAACCAAAACACTCGCCCAGAAGGTCACCGTCCTAGATCTGAGCCCCTCTGCGGCCTTCACCTACGGCCCTAGACCGCCAATTCAGTCTGAGCCGGTGGAATTCGTAGATCTGTCCTTCTCCAGTCCGGATCCCATCGTCTCTTGGAGGTGGAACTTCGGCGACGGCGCCACATCTAGCAAGCAGAACTCAGTTCACACTTACGCGAAGGAGGGGAGTTACAAGGTGAGGCTTACGGTCACGGACGAGGATGGGTCCGTAGACTCAATAGGCTATGTCGTACAGATAGTTAAGCCGCCATCGAGGGAGACGCCCTCACTCAAGTACAGCCACGGGGACCCGACCGATGCGGAGCAGCTGATCCTGGAGCTCATCAACAGGGCAAGGGCAGACCCCTATGCGGAGGATAAGCGGTTGGGAGTCGACATAACCGAGGGAGTCAAGGGCGAGGTCGCCCCGAGACCCCCCCTATCTCTGAACGCGCGCCTTAGCAAGGCCACCCGCGCCCACAGCTGGGACATGAGGATGCACGGATTCAGCCAGACCGACAGCGAGGGGCTCTACTACCCCGACAGGATGAAGAACGCGGGGTATCTGGGCACTCCAATCGGTGAGCACATCGCCAGAGGCGGTTCCCCGGAGCGCCTCTACGAGATTCTGATGCTTGAGGAGAACCCCGTCCCGGGTCTGAGCCACCGGGAGGTGCTTCTGGGCATCGGATACGATCACAACGAGGTCGGGATAGGGTATTTGCAGGCCTCGGGTGGCTACGATGACTTCCTTACAACTGAATATGGCTACAGCCCTGATCAGGCCTTCATCGTCGGCGTCGTCTACATGGATCTTGATGCGGACGTGTTCTACGACCCAGGTGAAGGCCTCGATGGAGTAACCATCATGCCCAGCAGTGGATCATACTACGCCGTTACCTCGGAGTCTGGGGGGTATGCCATACCGATCACGAGTCAAGGCCTGCTCATGGTCACGGCTTCAGGCGGCGGACTCAAGACTCCCATCGCGATGACGGTTGAGACCCAGATCCCGGGAGACAATGTAAAACTTGACTTCATCTTGCAGTCGGAGCCCGAAAGTGCTCAAGATCTGGAGATCAGGGTGGTTGGGGAAGGGAAGACCAGTCCGTCTCCGGATGAGGTTCACTCCTACGAGTGGGGGTCAGTTATACTACTGTCCGCTTCCCCCGCCGAGGGCTGGAGATTCAACCGATGGGAGATAGATGATAGGTCATACGAGGAGAATCCTCTGAGGATCACCTTGGACGGTGATGTGCTGGTCACAGCATTCTTCGGTGAATCGGAGCGCCAGCTCTACAAATTAGTCATCGGAGTGGAGGGCTCGGGAAGCACAGAACCGGCTCCAGGAAGCATAGAGGTCGAAGAGGGAGAAAAGGTGACAATGAAGGCGTTCCCCGAAAATGGGTGGTTGTTCGACGGATGGGTTTTGGATGGAGAGCCTGTTGGGGGCGATAGCACCATCGAGCTTGATGTTGACCGAGACCGTGAGATAGTGGCTGTTTTCATGGAGGAGCAGCCGAAGGAGGGAGGGGGCTCGAATCCGCTTACGAGTATACTCAACGCGTTGATGGATCTAATCCAGAGCCTCATGAGGCTATTCGGATAGGTTAGCGAATTGCATTTAGTAGAAACCGGAGAAATAGCTCTGAAAAAACACTATGATTTGAATTGATTTATACCAACCTCGAGACACGAATGCACGATTTTCAGCCTATCTCCACTTCTCCAGCTCGCCCTCGATCTCGATCCTGGCTCTCCTTCTCTTGAACAGGTACCAGACGAGCCAGGTGGCAGTGAAGATGGGGGCTATGTCCATCCCGGGCACCAGCTCGGCGATGGAGATCAGCCCCGACCATCCGAAGTAGGCGAGGCAGAAGGCGATTCCCCCCAGGTCCAGGATGTCACCCGCCATCGGCACCAGTAGAGGCGGCACGACGTACTCCAGCAGGTCCAGGCAGACGCAGACAAGCAGTGTCGAGAGCTCGTCCCAGTTGAGCCTGGTGAGCCAGGGCGCCGACAGAGTCCTGACAGACAAGTGTATCAAGGAGATATTCAGCGACCGGACTATAAAAAATCAGGGGCGCTCCTGGGCCCTCCCACAAGCGGAGATCGAGTTGAAAAATTGTGACCCTCCGAGGGCTCTAGTCCCTGATGCCCTCGAGGACGCTGATCACGTTCCAGATGCGGGTTCGGGTGTACATCGGCATGTTGGGATCCTGGCTTATCTGATCCAGCAGGTCGATGGCGTTGGCCGCCCTGGCTGCCATGCTAAGGCTCTCATCCAGCAGCAGGTCCGAGGCCTGCTTCGCAGTCCTCCTGATGTTCCTGGGTGTCGTGTTGTCGTCCGCAACGCGGTTCAAGATGGCCATCGCCTGGTTCAGCTTCTGAGTATAAACCTCTTCCTTCTTAGACATTTCACAAGTCCTCCTTTTTACTGTAAATTACCTTGATCCTTGAATTAGATATTTCTCGAGAGTATGGATAAAAACCTATCCCCGCGATCCCTTCCGGTTGTTCAACAGTTATTCAAATGATGACTTACGGGTGAGGCTACTAGAGTTGGAAATAAGCTTTCATCGAGATCCTTCTAGATATCCAGGGAGGTCTGCGACGCTGTCAAGGAGCACCTCCGGTCTGTTCTCCTCCCACGACATTTCCCCCCTGGGGCCGGTCCTGACCCCGACGAAGGCGCAGTCGGCGTTTGCGGCGCTGGTGGAGTCTATGTGGTGGTCGCCCACAAAGAGGATCTCCTCAAGCGGTAGCCCCATGAGCTTAGAAGCGTGCTGCAGTGCCTCTGGGTAGGGCTTGGGCCGCGGCGTCTCCCCCCTACCTAGGATCGCATCGAACTCTCCCTCCACGCCCATCTTCCTGAGGGCCTCGACTGCGTAGGCGTGGTGGCTCCTAGTCAGGACTCCGAGCCTGTAGCTCCTCCTTCTCAGTTCGTGTATCGCCTCGGAGGCTCCGGGCACCTCCTGCATGCTTGGCAAGGCTTCGAGTTCGCCCTGGTTCATCACCTCTTCAAGGAGGGCCCTCACCTCGCTTCTCTCGGATTCCGGCTTCGCTCCCTCGTCCCACGCTCTCTCCGCCTTCTCCAGGATAACGACGTTTGTCTCGTTCGGTGTGAGGAGGTCCTCGGGCACCCCATTGGACTCGAGGATCGCTATCATTCGGCGCTTCATATTGGGAAAGTCTATCTTCGAGTTGACGAGTGTGCCGTCGAGGTCGAATATTATGCCTGTGATCTTGGATGGTGCCATGGAGTGTTCTCCTGGGATCGTGTCTCTGAAACCTGTCCGAATTTAACGGTTATGGTAGTGAAAAATTGTGGTCGGTAGTTGTCGCGCTTGTAACAACGTCAGTGCCTCTTCAGAAGGTCCTTGAGGCTGAAAGAGGTGAATCGGGCTGTTATGATCCTCTCGGTCGAGAATATCCTGGCCGCGATGTAGAGCACCACAATCGTGAAGACGGAGATGTATCCTATGCTCCTGAAGACTATCCCGTAGTTTCCGAGGAAGGCCGCCTTGGAGGCGATGATGCTGTGTGTGTAGGGGATCACTAGGAGCAGCCACTGGACCGTCTGGGGTAGCATCTGGAGGTCGCTGAACATCAGTATGATCGCCGGCAGGATGACAGGGACAGTTAGGAAACCCGTGAGGCTCTGGGCGCTCCGGACGCTGTCAGCGAAGGTTGCAAGCGATATCGCGAGGGCGAGCCCCGAGACGAGGGTGACGAAGATGTTCACGCCCAGCAGGATAGTACCTATCGGCTCCAGTCCTATGCCCACGTCTCCCGTCGACATGCTTGTCATCTCAGGGGCGAAGCTGAAGGCCGAGGTCATGTAGTATCCGAAGCCGATCATGTAGGCTATGGCGCCGGCGATGGCGACGACTATGGAGCCGGCGAGCTTGCCGCTGAGGATGGTCATCCTCCCGACGGGCAAGGTCATCAGAGTCTCCAGCGTCTTCTGCTCCTTCTCTATTGCTATGCTCGTCGCCGCCATCTGTATGGCGAACATGAGCATCACCATCACCATAACTGGCAGCATGATGCTCTGGGTCATGATGATACTGAAGATGGACGATGGCGCCACCTCCAGGACGTTTCCCTTGATAATGGTGGAGTACGAGATGGAGAGGGGGGTCCTCACGGTGAGGGGATCGGCGACAACGCCCGCCGCTTCAAGCAGGTTGTTGATCTTGCTAAGCGAGAGCAGGTAGCCATAGACCCCCATCACGTTCCCGAGAGCGTCCGTGGTCCCCGTCTCCGCGATGGTCATAGACTTCAGGTTCGCGTATATCTTGAGGCGCCCCCTGAGGCCCTGAGACACGTTCTGTGAGTAACCTTCAGGGATGAAGAGTAGGGTTGTAGCGTTCGTGTCCTGGAAGGCGACTATCGCCTCCTCCAGGGAGTCCCGTTCTATCAGGATGACCGTGTTGTTGATGTAGATGTAGTTCAGAAGGGCCGTCGCGGCCTCCCCCTCGTCCTTGCTGTAGACGGCGAAGGAGGCTGTGATCATGGCCTGCATAACCGATTTCTGGGAGACGCTTATCGCCGAGCCCATGACGGGGAATATGATCACAGGCATCAGTATGACCCCGATCAGTATCTTTGGGTCCCTGATGAGCTCCTTGACCTCCTTGATGACGAGCGTCGTGAGCTTACCCAAGCCTCGTAGCCTCCATGAACGCCTGCTCCAGGTTCTCGGAGCTGAAGCGGTCCTTGAGGGCCTCGGGGGTCCCGATGGCGATGACGCTCCCCTCGTCGATGAGGGCGACCCTGTGGCAGAGGTACTCCACCTCAAGCATATTGTGGCTGGAGAGGAGGATCGTGACCCCCTGCCTGTCCGCGAACTCCTTGATGGTCTGCCTCACGTGGAAGGCGTGGAGGACGTCCAGCCCCGAGGTCGGCTCGTCCAAAACGGCGAGCTTCGGCCTCATCATTAGGGCCCTGCCCAGCAGCAGCCTGCGGTTCATGCCCTTGCTGTAGCCCTTCACCCTGTCCTCAAGGCGGTCGCCGAGTCCCGAGATGCGCTCCCCCTCCTCAACCATCTCGTTGACGCCATTACCCTCTCTTGCGTAGAACCCGGCCATGAAGCGGAGGTACTCGTAGCCCGAGAGGTTCTGGTAGGCGCCCGCCTCCTCGGGGAGGTAGCTGATGTGCTCCCTGACCTTCTCCGGGGTCCTCACTACGTCGACGTCGAAGACCCGGACCGTGCCCGAGGTCGGCTTGAGGAGGGTGCTGATGATCCTGAGGGCCGTGGTCTTGCCCGCCCCGTTGGGGCCTATGAGACCGAAGATCTCCCGGTCCCTGACCTGGAAGCTGGCCCCGTTGAGGGCCACGATGTTGCCGAAGTTCTTCACGAGGTCCTTGGCCTCAATCGCGCTTTCCATCAAGTTCAACTCTTCCGGTATCAGACAAAATTGAGGCTTATATTAGTATGCCTGTTTGGCGTGAAAAAATTGAATCGTGGAGGTCATGCTCAACGCCGGTGCCTGAGGACGGCTCCGGCTCTGGCCCCGGTGTGCATCCCCCCATCCACAGTCATCTCACCGTTGACGAAGACGTACTCCACTCCCTCCGGGAACCTGATCGGGTTCTGGAATGTGGCCGTGTCGATTATCGTGTCGGGGTTGAAAACGGTGACGTCGGCGCGCATCCCGGGTCTGAGTACCCCCCTGTCTAGCAGGTCGAACCTCTGCGCGGGCAGCGAGGTCATCTTCCTCAGGGCCTCCTCGAGGTGGAGGACTCCCTGCTCCCTCACGTACCTTCCCAGGATCCGTGGGAAGCTGCCGTAGACCCGGGGGTGCGGCCTCCCCATGATGATCCCGTCGGTGCAGGCCATCCGGAACGGAGCGCGCATCACGGTCCTCACATCCTCCTCGCACATGCCGAAGCTCGCCATGGTGGCCGCGTTCTCCTCCTCAAGGACGATGTCGAAGATGGTCTCAAGGGGTCGCTGACCCCTCGCCCTGGCGACGTCCTCCAGCCCGACGCCCTCGAATCTCTTGTTCTTCTCGGTCTTGACCGAGGTGATGAGTATGTTGTTCCAGCCCCAGTCCTGCCCCCTGCCGCTCCTCGTCATCTCCTCGGCTATCCTGGCCCTCGTTCCCTGGTCCCTCAGTCGGCCCAGCATCCTCTCCGTACCCCCCTCGTGGGCCCAAGCGGGCAGGAGGCTGCTGAGGAAGGTGCTCCCGGCTATGTAGGGGTACTGGTCGGCGGTCACATCCACGCCGTCTCTCCTTGCCTCCTCTATCCTCTCGATGGCGTCCACGACCTTCCCCCAGTTCTCCTCCCCGCTGGCCTTGAAGTGGCTGATGTGGACGGGAGCGCCCGACCTCCTCCCTATCTCGGTGACCTCGTCAATGGACTCAAGCAGCCTTTCCCCCTCGTTCCTCATGTGGACCACGAAGACTCCGCTGTGCGCGGCAGCGACCCTGCAGAGCTCCGTCAGCTCCTCAGTGTTGGCGTAGACGCAGGGCGGGTAAATGAGGCCGGTGCTGAGGCCGAAGGCCCCCTCCTTCATCGCCTCCTCTGTGAGAACCTTCATCTCCTCCAGCTCGGATGGCGTCGGCTGCCTGTTCTCCATGCCCATCGCTAGGATCCGGATGTTGCCATGTCCAACAAGTGACAGGACGTTCGTCGATGGCCGCGCCACCTCCAGCGCGTCCAGGTACTCGCCGAAGCCCCTCCAGCTCCAGTCGATGTCCGGGTCGCCATTGAGACCTGAGAGATATCTCCTCCACTCATCGACGATGTCGTCCCTGAGAGGGGCCTCCCCGAGGCCGTCCTGGCCGACAACCTCGGTGGTTATGCCCTGCATTATCTTCTGCTTAGCCTCGGGCTCAGAGATGAGTATGAGGTCCGAGTGGCTGTGCGTATCGATAAATCCTGGGGCGACCACCAGCCCCTCTGCGTTGATCGTGGCCTCAGCATCACCCGTCAGTCTCCCTATCTCGACTATCTTATCCCCGATGATGCCGATGTCCGCCCTGTACCACGGGTTCCCAGTCCCGTCGACTACCTTTCCGCTCTTGATCACGAGGTCGAACATATCGAGTAATCTAGGTACGATGAGGCCTAAAACGATTTAGAATTTTGAATGAAGGGCCTGTTGAGTCAGGTGATTGGTCGGAGGAACTCTCCGTAGCCCGACCTGCCCGTTACCAGGCCGTCCTCCATCACGATCTCGCCCCTCACGATAGTCATCACGGGCTTCCCCATGCCCCTGTACTCCTCGAAGGCGGTAACCTTCTGCTTCGACTGGAGGTCTTCCCCCTTTATCTCGTACTCCATGTCCATGTCGACGATGACGATGTCCGCGTCTGATCCGGGTAGCAGAGCTCCCTTCTTCGGGTAGAGCTTCATTATCCTCGCTGGGTTGGCTGAGAACATCTCCGCGAGTCTTTGGATGCTGATCCTGCCCCTGTGGACGTTGTCCAGCATGAGGGCCAGGCTCGTCTCCACCCCCGTACCTCCAGAGGGCGCCTCGAAGATGTCCTTCCATCCCTTCTCCTTCTCCTCCCTGGGGTAGGGGGCGTGGTCGCTGGCCAGGACGTCCATAGTGCCGTCTTTTACAGCGCCCCAGAGCGCCTCCTGGTCCGCGGGCTTCCTCAGGGGAGGGTCGATCTTGGCTATGGGCCCCACCTTGGTCATGGCCTCGTCGTTCAGCATCAGGTAGTTGGGGGACGTCTCCCCTGTGACTCTGCTCCCTCTCGACTTCGCCCACCTCAATGCCTCCACAGCACCCTTCGCCGTCATGTGGCAGACGTGGAGGTGGACATACGTCTCTGCGGCTAGGAGCATGGTCCGTGTTGTGGCCTCCACCTCGGCCACGGGCGGTCTGAACTCGCAGTGGGCGACCGGATCGAGCCTGCCCAGCTCCCTGGCCCTGGCGATTCCCCTGGCTACGAGGTCCTCGTTCTCCGCGTGGATAAGGCAGGGCAGCCCGGTGCCGGCGATGACCTTAAAGTTCTCCAGCATCTGTCCGTCCGAGGCCGCAAGCTCCTTGAACCTGGCTATCATGAAGGTCTTGAAACCCACGACGCCGGCCTCCGCCATTCCAGTCAGGTCTTCGGGGCTCACCTCACCGGCGCCGCCGACGAGGGCGAAGTCCACCACGGACTTTCTCTCGGCGATGGCGATTTTCTCCCTCAGGGCCTCGACCGTAGTCACCGAGGGGGTCGTGTTCGGCATGTCGGCCACTGTAGTGACGCCCCCCGCCGCTGCACCTTTTGTCCCGGTTTCGAAGTCCTCCCTCTCTGTGAAGCCTGGGTCCCGGAGGTGGACGTGCATGTCTATCATTCCGGGGAGGACAAGCCTTCCCCCGGCGTCCACAACCCTGTCGGCTTGGGGGGTGGACGACCCCTTGCTTAGGGACAGGATCCTCCCGGAGTCGACTGAAACGGATCCCTCGTAGAATCCGTACGGTGTGAGTATCCTACCGTTCTTGACGAACAGGTCGATGGTCATCACAAAGCACCAAACCAACCTCCCCCTAAAGCCTCATTAATCTTACTGAAGGCGGGCCTTGCGCTGAGCGTGATGGGTGGCATTATAAATCGAGTGGGGCCGATAATTCTCATCGTGGTTTACATGAAGGTCGATCTGGTCGTGAAAAACGGGAGCCTCGTCTCCCCAAGGGGCGTCGTTGAGGGGGGCGTGGCTATAGAAGATGGGGTGATCGTGGCGGTGGCGAGGGAGCCCCAACTCCCAGACGCGGACAGGGTGATCGACGCGAGGGGCTTGGTGGTGTTGCCAGGGGTCCTCGACGGTCATGTCCACGCGGTGCTCCCTCCAGAGGACTCCAGCTCTGGGACCAAGGCCGCGGCAAGAGGGGGTATAACCACCGTCCTTGAGATGCCCGGCTCACAATTAGGGGGCTTCAACCCCGACCAGTTGCGCGAGATCAGGGATCTTTTCGAGAAGACTTCGTATGTCGACTTCTGCATCCACGCGGGCTGCGCCTCGGGCTACCCTGAGGGGAACCTGACCGAGATGTGGCGCATGGGGGCGACGGGCATCAAGTTCTTCGTCTCCTCAGCTGGCCCTGATTGGCCTCAAACCTTCGACGGGGAGATAATCGACAGGTTCAGTGAGATGGCGAGGGTGGGCGCGCTCGCCCTCGTTCACGCTGAGAACGACAAGATCATCAGGGACAACGAGGCGAGGATTGCGAGGGAGGGGAGGCGGGACTACGCCACCCACCTCGAGGCCAGGCCTCCCATCGCGGAGGCCGAGTGCGGGGAGAGGGTGATCAGGTACCTTAGGGAGACGGGCTGCCGCGGGCTCATCGTCCACACGAGCCTGCCCGAGACCGTCTGGATCGCCAGGAGGGCGAGCCTAGAGGGCGTCGGAGTACACGTGGAGACCTGCCCCCAGTATCTCTACCTCACGGAGGACGACGTGAGGGAGAGGGGCCCCTGGGCGAAGTTCGCACCCCCGGCCCGGAGCGAGGAGACGAGGGCAGAGATGTGGCGGCTGCTGGGGGCCGGCCTGATAGACACCGTCGCGTCCGACCACGCACCCTACTCCAGGGAGTCGAAGGAGGCTGGCCTCGACGACATGATGGCCGCCCCCAACGGGATACCGGGCCTGGAGACGCTCCTTCCCCTCCTCCTCAACGGGGTGAACGAGGGGCGCCTCAGCTTGGAGAGGCTCGCCGCGGTCGTCTCGGAGAACTCGGCAAGGCTCTACGGCATCTACCCGAGGAAGGGGGTTCTCCAGGTTGGGTCCGACGGCGACCTCGTTCTCGTCGACATGAGGAGGAGGATGAGGATCAGGGGCGACGACCTGCTCACGGCCTGCGGATGGACGCCTTACGAGGGGCTCGAGGTGAGGGGGGTGCCCGTCCACTCGGTTGTGAGGGGTAGGCTCGTCCTTGAGGATTGCGAGGTCGTCGCCTCAGAGGGCGACGGGGCCTTCGTCCCCAGGCTCGGCTCCTGATCTGACCTTTTCCCTGAGGGATTGCTTTCTTCCGGGCTTCCTCTTCAACTGGGTTCCGCAGATGGGGCAGATCCCTCCCCTCTGGGGCTCCTCGAAGACCCTCCTGCAGCCGGGGCAGTAGATGGTCCACTCGAACCTGCGTTGTATGCCCCGCGTTGAGAGGCTCTGGAAACCCAGCGACATCCTGTCCGCAGTATTCTGGACGGAGTAGTCGTCGGAGACGATGACGGGCTCCCCTCCTCCATCCTTCACTTGGAGGCCTAGGGCAAGGAGCTGCTTGTCCGCTGCCGATAGGACCCCCCTCTCTCCCAGTTGAAGCGTGATGGCCTCGACCTCCTTCAGGTACTTGGGCTCGGGGGAAAATATTTTGAGACGGCCGCTCCTCTGGGCGTTCTCCAGCCTAAGCCTCGTCAGGCCCCCCTCCCTGAGCTCCTCTGCGACCTCGGGGACGGTGATGTGCTCCAGGCTCGCGTCCAGCATCTCGTATCCGGAGATGAAGGCGGAGGTGTCCAGCAGCAGAACCCTCCTCGAACCTCTCGGGGGCTTCTCCATTCCCTCATGACCTACGGCTTCTTTCTCACCTGCCGGAAGACGAGGCGCCTCTCCAGCCTGCTGTAGAACGACCTAAACCTGATGAACCTGGTCACGTGGGGGCTCTTCCAGACGTCGATGGTGGAGAGGGGCTTGAGGGCCGTGTACTCCCTGCCATCTATAATGAGCAGCGCGTCCACCCTGGGCTTCAGCAGCTCAACCGTGATCCTGCTGTCCAGGGAGGCGACTATACTCCTGAAGTAGCTGTAGGGGCAGATGGTCGTGAGGATCATGGCCTCCACGTCGGGGGCGAGAATGGAGCCGCCGGCTGACAGGTTGTAGGCCGTGGAGCCGGTGGGCGTGGCGACGATCGCTCCGTCAGCTTGGATGTCCAGTATGTGATCCCCGTCGACGCTGAGGGACAGGTCCAAGGTCTTGGAAGGCAGTGAGGAGGCGACAAGCACCTCGTTCAGGGAGTCGGGAAAGACGCCCTCGATCTCCGGAGAGCTCGAGGACAGCTTTATACTTTCCTCCAGGGCGTAATCCCCATCCAGAACCCTGTCGATGTGGGCCTCCAGCTCTTCAGGATAGATCTCCGTGAGGAAACCCCTGCTCCCCATGTTGACCCCCAGGATCGGGATCTCAGGCCTCCCCATCAGCATCGCTGTGCGGAGGATGGTGCCGTCCCCGCCCACTGTGACTATGAAGTCGGCATCCATCTCCCCGAGGTCAGTGTTGTTTCCCGGCTTCTCCATCGCAAGAGCCGTGTCCGTCTCCACCTGTACATCGACGCCCCTCGACTCGAGGAGATCCACAATCCTCTTGGCGACACTGACGGAGTCCCTCCTGTCGGTCCTCGAGACCACGCCGGCCTTCAACGTTCCTCACCGTAGGTGTGTCCCCCGCCATTTAAAACTGATATTGGCTGATCACCTTCGTGTCCAGCCATGTTCGCCGATGAGGGGGACGTACGCGACCTTCATGAGGGAGCTTGTGTTCACCTCTCCGTCCGAGCTCTTCTCAAGGAGTACGAGGTCCTGCCCCCAGAGGCTGGAGCTGCTGCCCACGGGAGCCATGAGCCTTCCAGGCGCCTTGAGCTGGTCGACGAGGGGCGGGGGTATCCTGGGGGCTGCGGCGGTGACGCAGATGGCGTCGTACGGGGCCCTCTCCGTGTGGCCCAGTGAGCCGTCGCCCAGTACGACGATGATGTCGCCGTATCCCGTCCTGATCAAGTTTGTGTCGGCGAATCTGTACGTTGTGGGGTTGATCTCGACTGTCACCACCAGGCCCTCAGGCCCCACGAGCTCCCTGGCAAGTGCTGCCCCGTAGCCCGAGCCCGCCCCTATCTCCAGCACCCTGTCCCCCGTTTTCAGTTCCAGGGGCTCGTAGAAGACCGGGTACATGTAAGGGGCGGATATGGTCTGCCTCCCGTCCCCCGGAATCGGGAAGGGCTGATCGGAGTAGGCGTAGTCCATGTAGGAGTGGTCCATGAACTCCTCCCGTGGAACTCTGAGCATCGCCTGTGCCATTCTCTCCGACTTCACGTAGCCGGACTGCATGTACCTGCGCACCATCTGCTCTCTCTGCCTGGGAAAGTCGGGCATAGTGTGCTCTGAAGAAGAGTCGCGTCGCGGGGTTTTAACGGTTTATTCCCTGATCAGGAGATGACGCCCCACTTCCTCAGGTCCTCGACGTCGCCTTTCGAGTATCCTAGGAGCCCGGTCAGGACCTCCTCGTTGTGCTCACCCAGCTGTGGGGCAGGCATCCTGATGGTGCCCGGGGTCCTGCTGAGCTTCACGGGGAAGCCCGGGGACCTGACATTGCCTGCCGTCGGGTGCTCGACTGAGGAGATGATTCCCCTGGCCTTGACGTGGGGGTCCTCCAGGGTCTGGTCTATCTGCAGTATGGGGGCCACTGGTACCTGCTCGGCGACCAGCGTCTCCACTATGTAGTCCATCTTCTTGTCCGAGACCCACTTCCTGAGCTCCTCCGTGGTCTCCAGGCTCTCCACGCCCATCGCTCTCATGAGCCTCTCCTTCATGTGGGGGTCTGCTGCAATGTACACCCAGCCGTCCTCCGCCTGGAACATGCCGAACGTGTCCAGGCCTATGTACTTGTCATGAGCCTGCCAGGGGAGCTCGCCGCTCATCGTGTACCTGGTTATGGAGACCCCCGTCTGGGCGATCATGCAGTCCAGCTGGGCGACGTCTATGAGCTGTCCCTCCCCGGTCTTGTCCCTGTGGCGGAGGGCACCCAGTATGGCTATGACCGCCCAGAGCCCCGGATCCAGATCCCCGTGCCAGTCCGCCGGCCTCACCGGCGGGCCCTTGGGGTCGATGAGGTCACCTGAGAGCCTGTACCAGCCGCCGTAGGCCCCCGCCATGGGTGCGTAGCTGAGGCGGTTCGTGTAGGGGCCGCTGAGCCCGAAGCCGCTGAGGGAGGCGTAGATGATGTCGGGCTTCGTCCTCCTGACGTCCTTGTACCCGAGGCCCAGCTTGTCCATGGTTCCTCTCTTGAAGTTCTCAACGACGACGTCGCTCTTCTCAACCAGGGAGAGGGCGATCTCGACGCCTTTAGGGTCTTTGAGGTTTAGTGTCATCCCCTTCTTGTTCCTGTCGAGGTAGAGGAAGACCGAGCTCATTCCACCCACCAGCGGCGCGTAGAATCTGGCCACCTCGCCCCAGATAGGTTCCACCTTGATGACCTCAGCCCCCATGTCCCCCAGGATCATCGTCGAGTAGGGGCCGAAGTAGACGTGGCTGAAGTCGAGAACCCTGATGTCGTCGAGCATTCCCATGTATGGCACCCTCGAGTTTCCTCTGAAAAAGAGCGCGACATCTGATAAAGTTTGTGAAGAGCTCATGAGAACAAAAAATTCTGGTAGCGTTCTGAAAAGTATAGGGGGAGGTTCCGCCTAGGACTCCCTCAGGCTCCTCCTGAGCACCTTGCCCGTGGGCGTCAGCGGCAGCTCGTCCCTGAACTCGACCTCCCTGATCCTCTTGTAAGGGGCCAGCCTCTCCCTGACGAACTCGATGAGCTCCTCCTCCGTGGCCTCGGCGCCATCCTTGCAGACGACGTAAGCCTTCGGTATCTCGCCGCTTAGGTCGTCCGGCTTGCCGATCACGGCGCAGAGCTTGACTCCGGGGTGCTCGTACATGACGTCCTCGATCTCCCTCGGGTAGACGCTGTAGCCCTTGTACTTTATCAGGTCCTTCTTCCTGTCGGCGATGTAGAAGTAGCCGTCCTCGTCGTACCTACCCAGGTCGCCCGTGTAGAGCCAGCCGTTTCTGAGAACGTCTGCGGTCTCCTCAGGTCTGTTCCAGTAGCCCTTCATAACCTGGGGGCCCTTCACGATGAGCTCCCCGTTCTCCCCCGCCTTGAGCTCCCTCAGCCCGGTCTCCTCGTCCACAATCTTCGCCTGGGTGTCGGGCCAGGTGAGGCCGATGGAGCCTATCTTCACCGTCTTCATCGTCTTGTCCAGGGGGTTGGCGTGGGTGACGGGGGAGGACTCCGTGAGGCCGTAGCCCTCAACGAGCACGCCTCCAGTGAGCTCCATGAACCTCCTCTGGACCTCAGGCGGCAGGGGTGCAGCCCCGGAGATGCAGAACTTCACCGAGGAGAGGTCGTAGTTGGAGATGTCAGGGTGGTTGATTAGCATCGCGTAGAGGGTGGGGACGCCCGAGAACAGAGTCGCCCTGTACTTCTGTATCCCTTTCAGGACGTCCTCTGCCTCGAACTTGGGTATGAGCAGAAGCGTGCCCGCGGAGGCGATCGCGTTGTTCATTGTGACGGTCATCCCGTAGATGTGGTATAGGGGCAGGATATTGACGTGGGTCTCTCTAGCCTCGCTCGTGTTGAGCCAAGCGTTGCACATGTAGGCGTTCGAGACGAGGTTGTGATGGGTGAGCATCGCACCCTTCGGGGTCCCCGTGGTGCCCCCCGTGTACTGGAGCAGGGCTAGGTCCTCCAATGGATCGATCTCCACCGGAGCGGGTCGGGGCTCGTGCCCCTTGATGAGTTCCTGGAAGAAGTATATCCCCTCACCCCTGGCTACCGTGTGGCTGGGTATCTTCCCCAACATCGAGCCCAGTACCCTCTTCATCGTCGGGAGGTAGTCCTTGAAGCCCGTCACTATGACCCTCTTGAGCCCCGTTCTATCCTTGACCTTCTCCACGACGGGGTAGAGGAGGTCCAGCACGACGAGGGTCTCCGAGCCCGAGTCGTTCAGCTGGTGCTCCACCTCCCTCTCCCTGTAGAGGGGGCTTATCGCGGTGACTATGGCTCCCGCCTTGAGCGCCCCGTAGTAGCCGATGACGAATTGGGGCATGTTAGCCAAGTAGAGGGCGACCCTGTCCCCCCTCGCCACCCCCAGTTCTTGGAGGGCCGTGGCTAACCTATCCACGTGGTCCTTGAGCTCCCTGTAGGATATCCTGTTGTCCTGAAATAGCATGGCCGTGACATCTGGGTGCCTCTCTGTCGTGCTATCGAGGAGGCCGAAGAGTGGGATCTTCGGGTAGTCGATTGTGCGCGGCACGTACTCGGGCCAATTTTTTGGTTTGACTTCTTGCACAGAAATCCCTTCAGTATTAACTTTACAATATTTATAATAAATAATCGGTGAGTGAATGCTTCCCACCGGAAGAATGGGGAAGTATTATATCGCTAGGAATCCCATTCGGATGCGATTCTGAATGAGGAGAGTCGCTGTCATCGGAGTCGGCTGTTCCAAGTTCGGTGTTCTCAAGGACCTCAACCTCTCTGAGCTGGCTTTTGAGGCCGTCAAGCCTGCCATTGAGGACTCAGGGGTTTCCAGCCAGGACATCAGCCTGTTGGCCTTCGGCTCCGTGGGGGGGATGTATGAGGAAGCTCTGCCGGCTGTCGTGGCCGCCGAGTACTGTGGGCTCACGGGGGCGGGGCTCGTCCGGTGTGAGGCGGCCTGCGCCTCGGGGAGCGCGGCCTTCATGACGGCGTATCAGAACGTGGCCATCGGGCTCAGTGACGTCTCAATGGCGCTGGGGGTAGAGAAGATGACCGAGGTGGACACCCCGACGATGATGGAGCTAATCGGGCGGGCCGGCTCCTACCTCTGGGAGTTCCACAACTTCGGCATCACCTTCCCAGCTTACTACGCGATGTACGCCTCCGCCCACATGGCTGAGTACGGGACCACGGAGGAGGACCTCGCCCTCGTCGCTGTGAAGAACCACAGGTACGGCGCGCTGAACCCGAAGG
>Ga0209427_10003749_pt1 | contig 17749 bp, 17 predicted proteins | sample DeeMarSWOR136_30_FD_187465 | JGI IMG/M metagenome (GOLD analysis project Ga0209427, IMG submission 187465) | Marine sediment microbial communities from White Oak River estuary, North Carolina - WOR-1-36_30 (SPAdes) (version 2) | ecosystem: Environmental > Aquatic > Marine > Intertidal zone >...
GAACAATTTCGTCAAGAATGTTGTTTATTTCAATAATATTCATTTCTAAATTTTCTTTTATAATTATATAAGGTTGATAATCAAATAATTTTGCATGAATTAATCCTGCAAAACATCTAAAGCCTAATATTTCAATAAATTTCATTAAGTCTGATGTTTCATCCTCTTCTAATGGAACCGGCTTTTTTGGTGTTGATTCAATTGTAGATGATACTGATAAATCGACAGTTTGGTATCCTAGAATTGTTCCTTTAGTATCTAATAAGACGATAAATACGTGATCTTGACATACAGCACCTTGCGGAACTTGGATTTTCACATGTCCGAATTTCTTTTCAGTAAATAGGGTTTCTGGAATATTTACAATTTTTTCTAAACCACAAATAGGACATGCTATATTAATATATTTACATTGTACTTGCATAATATATACCCCACAAGAAATAAAGAATAGTAAAAACCCGTATGCAACAAATAAAAGTTTATAAATATAAATTTATCTCAAATTTAAAGATAAGCTTGATATCCATAAAATAAAAGAAATAAAATTAAAAGAGTAACCTTATTTACCAATGGATAAAAGAATATAAAAAAAAAAAGCGAAAATTATTTTTATCTATTTTCTTCTTTTTCATGGTGAAGCATCAATACTATTCCTAATATAAGCATGGCAGAATCATCGTCTAAATCAAGAGATATTTTTACTCCATATGTACCTTTGAGTAAACTCTTAAATAATTTTTTATGAATTTCAGCCATAACTTTATTATCTTTTAATATCTTGTATTTCAAAGTCCAGATATTTCCTTTCATTGTAAAAACTTTATTCTCATTTGGATCTTCAAACCAATAATTTGGTTTAACAGCCACCAATTTTCTTTTCAGTTTCCCAAGATATTTGTCTTCATCTTCTTCTCCACCTTTATAGAATTTATAGGTAGAACGCATTGAAATTACTTTTTCATGAACCGTTAAAACAGGATTCTCATCAAGGTCTCTAATGCGATATGTGTTTCCAATTTTTATAATTTTTCCAGCGAACGTACCAATTATTTCTTTATTTAAATTCATTATGTTTCCTTTATCCCTTAATGAGATCATTTTTTCTTGAAGTATAAATTCCCGAGTTTTTTGTAACGACATTTTTTTCTGAATTCTAATTAAATTTTTTTTATAATATTTTTAGTACTAGTTCATTCTTAAAAATTTAATTGACATTATTATCTAAAATCGTTCATGCGTAATTTACCAGTAAAAAATATAGAAATAAGCACTTATTATGTTAATTCAATATAAAAAAAGGAGATGATATATTCATGTTATTACTTTTTGATTCTGAGCGTTATTTCTATGAAGGAGAAGTGGTTAAGAATTGGCAATTTGATATTCAATTAGGAAAAATAATACTAACAAATCGGGAATTATCACTAATAAAAAAACAAATATAAGTTTAATAAAATAAAGCTCCAACGATGGTAAATTCAGTGAAGAATTTGAGATTACATTATTAAAAATTAATAAAGTATCTCAGATTAAAAAAAGTAAAATTTATATTATTGAAGTTGAGACTAATGACGCTTATTTATTTTCTATTACAATTACAGATTATAAGAATTCATGTAAAAAAAGAAGTATTGAATTTGCTGAATTAATAAATGCGAATATTTTAAGAAGTTTTTAAAAAATATAAAATAAAAAAAATTAAGTTGGTATAAACTTATTCGATTAACCTTTAATTGTTTTACCTTCTTCAATTTTACTTAAATCTTTTTCTTGAAGTTCACGTCTCTGAACTTTACCAGTTGCGCTAACTGGCATTTTTCTAACAAATTCTATGTATTTAGGGCTTTTCCATTTAGCCATATTTTCCCTAGCCCATTCTTTTAATTGTTCGCTTGTTATATCCCGATCAGCTTTAATTCCTTTCTTTAATGTAACCCATGCTTTCACTGCCTCACCTGTCATTTCATCAGGGATACCTGCAACAGCTACTTCATCTACCATTTCATGAATACCTAATAACTCTTCTACTTCTTTTGGAAATACTGAATGTCCCGAAACTTTGATTAAAGACTTTTTCCGATCTCGTATCTCGACCCATCCATGCTCATCCATAAAACCAATATCACCTGTTAATAACCACCGTTTCCCACCCCAATATTTTATATTATCTTCCATTTCTTTCTGTTTTCCTAAATATCCTAGCATAATATGTGGTCCAGCGCAACAAATTTCTCCGGTGTTTTCAATTCCAAAACCACCTCTTTCTTTAGTTCCATCACATATAGGGCCTGCTTCAAAATTATCAGAAGGGAATATTGCCCAATCTGCACCTGGAATTGGTAATCCTAGTTTCCCAGACTTGGTCGGACCCCAAAAAGGAGCAATACTCTGAACAGGCGAAGTTTCTGTTAATCCATAACCGGCGCGTATTGGACAAAAAATCGATTCAAAAGGATCCTTTACGTAGGAATGCAAGGGACCTGCTCCCTGCGTAGCATATTTCAGTTTCTTCCAAAAATCATATTTCTTTTTAAATTCATCAACACCCATTTCTTGTACAAAATCTGTAAACCTTTTAAACCACATTTCGACTCCTGTATATATCATTCCTTCTGGAGCATCAATCCTATTAACAGCTTCGCATAGAACATCATCTGAGGGTGGCTTTGGGAAGAGAAGCATAACCATTCCAATACCAAGAGCAGCATTCATGACACAGGTCATACCAAAGCTATGAAAAAAGGGGATAGCCCCGATTGTCACCACTCCTGGCCCAATGCCGGTCCACGGTTTAATCATATTTAGATTAGCACTTAGATTAGCATGTGAAAGCATCGCAACTTTAGGTAATCCAGTGGTACCTCCTGTCATGAGATAAATCGCAGGATCTGTCCAAGGATCAATCTCAGTTTCAATTTCTTGTGGTTCTGTTTCCTTTATTATTTTATCCATCCAATATACTTTATAGTGTTCTGTTTCATCTGGTATTTTGTCTCTCGCATTTGGAATACCTAATTTCTCAATTGTAGCTTCATCTGCGGTAAAGAAATCTACAATATTTGAAGGTATTACAAATTTTACATCAGTTTTTGGGAGGACATCTTTAGGACCTGTAATATATAACATGTCCATCATAACAAAGACTTTGGCTTCAGTCATATTTAAGGAATGTAAAAGTTCCATTGGTCTATAGGTAGGATTGATACCTTGTGCTATGGCACCAATATATTGACAGCCCATATAAGCAACTACAAAATTGATCGAATTTGGGAGATCGATTGCAACAACATCACCCTTTTTAATCCCTAGATTTTTATAGAGAAAGGTTCCAAATCGTTTTGCATAATCAAATAAAGTTCTTAGCTTTACACGTTCTATATAAGGTCCATATACAAACACACAAATATCATTATCCCATGTCTCAAACAAATCAGCAGCTCTCAAAAAGTATTCCCACATTGGTAATATCTCTACATCTTCAACATCTCTTAGTTGTTTTGGTACACCTTCAGGCCAATAACCTCCAGTAAACCATACCTTATTCTCATCTACTAAAAATTCTGGATCATTTAAACTTGGCATAATAAATTCACTTTTTGTTTTAATTATGACATTTCTGTAAAAATTGATGTAAAATCTTATTTATTATATTATGATTGGTTTGTTATTATATAATAATTTAACTTGATTTAGATATAAGAACTAGAAATGAAAAAAAGAATTTATAAAAATAATTTTTAACTCATTTCAGTCATTCAATCATTTTCAGAAATAATTTATTTTAATATTTTAAATTTTAATCTACTATATAATTCTTTAGATATAATTATCATGAATTTTAAATACAAATTAAAAGAACACTTGAAAAATGTCTTGAATGAAGAAGAACTTTCACTTCTTCCGCGTGGTTTCCAGACTTTAGGAAAAGTTATTTTAATAAAATTAAATCCAATCCTATTTAAAAAAGAGAGTTTAATTGCAAAAGCTTATTTAGAACTACTTCCAAATATAAGATCTGTTTATGTAAATAGGAGTAAAATAGTGGGGATTTTTAGAACTCCAGAAAAAGTTGATCTAATAGGAGGAAAAGATAGTCCTATAGTTGTACATAAGGAGCATAATGTGATATATAAGTTCGATATAACTAAGATTATGTTTAGTAAAGGCAATATTAATGAAAGAAGATATCTCGCAACCCTTGTAAAAAGTGGGGAAGTGATTGTCGATATGTTTGCTGGGATTGGTTATTTTTCATTACCAATAGCGAAACATACTTCAATAAAAAAAATATATAGTATTGAACTTAACCCAGAATCGTATAAATATTTAGTAGAAAACATAAGAATAAATCATCTAGACGAGAAAATTATCCCAATAAAAGGGAATTGTAGAATTGAGGTTAAAAAACTTGTTAACTCTGGAATTAGAGCAGATAGAGTAATCATGGGCGTTTTTCCTGCACCTAAAGATTATATTAGGGAAGCATTATCTTTAGTAAATGATAAAGGGACGACTTTTCATTATGAAGGTGTTGTAGAGAAAGATCGTTTTATTACGTTATTTCATGAATTTGAAGGAATCGCTCTTACAGAAGGTTATAATTGTGAATTAAAGTCACATAGGACAGTAAAAAGCTATGGTCCTAATTTATTTCATGTTGTTTTAGATATATTTGTAATAAAAATTTAGATAATTATATTTATAGAATAGAAGAATTATATCTTATATAGAAGTAAGAAGAGTATACCAATTTTTATTTAAATATAACTAATGGGGATCAAGAAAATTGAATGGAAAAGCTACTATTGCTTTAGATTATAGCCATAATAATACTTTATCCTTAGAATCATCCAGTTTCGGTGAATTTACTCAATTTATCTTCACTTCTGGATATAAATTAGGGAAAATAGAATCAGGATTTAATTCTATAGATGAGTTGAAGAAATATAATACAATAATTCTATCAACTCCAAAAAATATAAAATTGCATCCAAATGAGATTGAAATTCTTGAAAATTATGTAAAGAATGGAGGAAGTCTTTTAGTTGTAAGTTCATCCGGAGGAGATTATAAGAACAGCACTAATTTAAATGAATTAACGAGGAAGTTTGGATTCGAGTTTGTTTCAGACGAGATATATGATTCTGTTAATTATATTAACCTTCAAAAGAGACCACTAATAAATACATTTAAACCTCACGTAATTACTGAAAATTTAAAGAAAATAGTTTTTTCAAGTTCTTGCTCAACTCAAATCTTAAATTTTCTTGAAGATGAGAAGAATGTAAAAGTCGATTGGTTATTGCAGTCTGGCTTAAATTGCTGGCGTAAAAGATATAATGGAGAATATTGGATTGAAGAGGATAGTCCTAAAATCCCATTAATGGTTGTAGTAGAATATTATAAGGGTAAAGTCGTTGGATTCGGAAACTTTAGTATTTTTTCATCTCTTGCTCGTGAATATGGTTTTTCTGCTTTTGATAATGACATTTTAATAGCTAACATTATGAGCTTTTTAATAGGACGCTTAGATTCTGAAGGTAAACCGATAACCGTCGAATTAAACATGGATTTATATTATTGGGCGGAAGTTGTAGTTAAAGAAGAAAAATGGGATAACATTTCAGATCTTATTAATGTAAGTTTAAAATATTTCAAGGATAATTATAATGATATTATTGAAGAAATAAAAAAATTAAGGCTAGAACGATTAGAAAAACGTAAAGCATATGAAGAATCAACTAAAAAATTAGAAAAGCAGGAAATCGTTGCGGATAAAGTGTTGGAAAAAGTTCCAGTTGATATTAGAAAGAAAGAAGATCTTGAAGATATTATGAAAGCTTTAGAGGATATTACTGGAGAGAAATATGAGATTTCCATAGATTTAGACGAAGAAGAGATTGAGGAAGGTGATGATGAAGGTCCGTTAGAAGAATATAATGACGAAGACGTTAAAGAATTTGAAGAATATTATAAGAAGAAAGCAATTTGGAAGGGAAAAGAAACTAAAGCTTTTAAAGTATGGTTGAGAAAGAAGTATAAAAGTAAATAATAAAATAGAAATTTAATCTGTTCTTTTACTATTTAATTAGTATTTTTCCTAATTATGGAAAGATTTATATTTGTTTTAGGTTCAAATTGGCAACTCTCAATAGCGGAATTAGATAATTATCTCAAATATTCATCAAATAAAGGTAAAATTTTAGATTATTCTGCTAATTTAGCCGTAGTAGAATTTGATAAATTATATCAAGACAAGCATTACATTAATAAACTCATGAAAATCCAATTTGTTTTAGGAGGGTGCCAGAAAATAGCACAAATATATGATTTCATTGATATTAATACAGTTTTAGATGCATTTCCTGTTCAGATTAATAAATATAAATATGTTGAAAAAGCAAGAAATAAAATTCTATCCGTTATTGATAACATCATCGTTGGCAAAAGTAGAATTTTTCCAAAAGTTTACAAAAGCATGTTTTTTGCTATATCAATTTATCCTAATCTCTTTGATGATGATTATTACTCGAAAATTCTAGTTAAACATCTTTTGCCATTTTTAAACAAAGAAATCATGGAGATTCTTATACAAAAAGGGGCTGAAAAAGCTTTATATTATCAATACCCAGAAAAATATATCAAATCAGGTAATCTAAATCCAATTTTTCCCCATCATGTAATTAAATATGATCTTCTTAAAGAAAATAGGGGAGAAATAATTTTTGGCTTTACAGAAGAAGGTCTATATATTGCTAGAACATTTACAGTCGATGATCCTAATTTTAAAAAGAGAATTGATGAAGAAAAACCACATAAAGAATTTAAAAGTGCAATTTCTCCTAAACTTACTTTAGCTATGTTAAATTTTTTGAACTTATTTGAAAACAGACAAAGTAAGAAAATTATTGATCCATTTGTTGGGAATGGAACCATCATATTATTCGCTATATTACAAGATTTTCAATTTTATGGGTCAGATAAAGATAATCAGAAAGTAAATAATACCATTCGTAATATTCAATGGTTATTTGAGTTTTTAGAAGAAGAAGTTCCTCCGTTTACTCATCAAAGAATTTTTAAACAGAATTCGAAAGATTTATCTAGTATTTTTGAACCTTACTTTTTTGATGGTATATGTACCGAACCAGAATTAGGACCTTTTTACACAGAAACACCATATTATTCACAAGTTAAAGAATTAATAAATACTGAACTGACTCCTTTATATGACAAGTTACTAAGAGAATGTTATAAAATACTAAAACCAAATTCAAGAATATGTTTTGTTTCTCCCATAATTAGCACTTTAGATGGAAACGACATACAATTAAATATTGAAAAAATCGCAAGTAAAAATAATTTTAGACTTGTCCCTATGATAGATCTTAATAGGATTCCGAATAAATCTAATCAGAAGCTCAAGTTTCGTAAAAAATATATAAAGAGTATTATTGACGCTAAAAAAGGTCAAATAGTAAAAAGGAAAATATATGTATTAGAAAAAGTTGAGGCAAAATGATTTATAAAGAGATTTTAGATAAAATTGAAACACAACTAGAAGGAGAGGCTCACTTAGATGAATTAGCTAATGAGAGACAAGATCCTTTTAAGATTTTGATCTCAACAATACTATCAGCTCGTACTAGAGATTCAAACACAAGAATGGCGACTGAAAATCTATTTGCTAAATATAGAGATCCAAAATCAATCGTTGAAGCAGATATAGAAGAAATAGAAGAACTCATAAAATCATCAGGCTTTTATAAAGTTAAAGCTGCTCGTATAAAAGAAGTTTCAGAAATTATTATAGAAAATTATGATGGTAAAGTCCCAGAGAATTATGAAAACTTAATAAGTTTACCCGGTGTTGGAAGCAAAACGGCAAATTGTGTTTTAGTTTACGCCTTTAAAGTACCAGCAATCCCAGTAGACACACATGTGCATAGAATTTCAAATAGATTGGGTTGGGTAAAGACTAAAAATCCTCAACAAACTGAAGTTGCTTTGAAAAAGGCTGTTCCAAAGGAACTATGGTTACAATTAAACAGATTATTTGTAAGGTTTGGACAACAAATATGTGTACCAATCCGCCCAAAATGTGAGATTTGTGTAATTAACAATATTTGCCCGAAAGATTTTAGTATGGAATTTGCAAAGAAAAAGAAAAAAGAATAATATATAATGAGTTTTACCGAATTGCGGTAAATAAATACATAATATAGTCAATATTTAAGTTTGATTTTTCTTTTACGCACATAAAATATATACCCGAATATAATTCCTCCTAATAAACCAAAAATGTGAGCCCAATAATTGGTACGTGGTGAAAAAGAGGTTATAAGGAAGAAGACGATGTAAATTAGAGCCAGAATTAAGAGTGGGCGATAATCTGTTGCTACTATTATGAAAGCAACCCCGATTAATCCAAAAATAGCCCCTGAAGCACCTAAGCTAATCGAATCTAATGGAAGCAGGAATAATGAAAACAAACTACCAATTAATCCTGAAAGAAAATAAATAATTAAATAATGGATTCTCGTTATATTAACATTTGTTTCAACTGTAGCCCCAAAAAGAAGTAAAGCAATCATGTTAGAAAAAAGGTGTATAGGATCAGCATGAGCAAAAATTGAAGTAATTAATCTCCAAATCTCGTAATTTTCTATAACAGCTCTATTATATTGTACAAGAAGTTCGAAAATTTCTGGTGGAGCAAAGTTATAGAAGATAAAAATCATAATATTGATAAAAATTAAAGTTAATGTAATTTTTGCATCCTTTAAATTCTCAACATCTAGTACCATCATATTGAAAGAGACCTAGTGAAACATTTAAAAATAATTATAACAAAGTATAATAATTTGTTTTTATATTATTTTTTTAGCATAAAAAGTTGGTATAATTTTGGACAGAAACGAAAGACTCCATGAAAAACTAAAAATAAAGAAGAAACGTCTTGTAGATTCTTTAGTTTTAAATGAAATTTTAAAAGATAAGCGGTTAATAAGAGCTTTTATGGAAGTTCCTTTAGAAGAGTTCATTCCAGAAAAATTCTTCAGCATAGTAAGACTTTATGAAGATGTACCAAACTTATTTTATTATGATGAGCAAAATCCCAATAATTATAGAACGATATCTGCACCTCATATGATATCAATAATGCTTCAAGGTCTTTCGCTAACTGATGACGATGACTTATTAATATTAGGTGCTAAAAGTGGGTATATCGCAGCTTTAGCTCATAAATTAGCCCCTAAGGGAGAAATTATTATTCTTGAGGCAAATTCTGAAATTGCCAAACTTACTTCTAATAATCTTAAAAAGTTAAAAATAGATGATAATATTTCTATTGTTGTTAAAAATCCTCTGTTAGGAATGCCAGAATTGAGTCCTTGGCAAAAAATTTTAGTAACTGGCGCAATTGAGCAAACCAAAATTAATCCTCTATTAAATCAGCTTGATGAAAATGGAGGTGTTTTATTTGCTCCAATAGGGCAAGAAATTATCCAAGTATATACTCAGATTTTAAGACAAAAGGATGAATATTTCGGAATGAAACAGCTTCAAGTAAAGTTTTCCCCATTAATTACAAAGGTAGAATTAGATGAACTAGAATTATTAACTGATTTTGATGAATCTGAAATTGTAAAAGAATCAAATAAATCATTTGAATCTTTAAATAAATTTTCTAATAAGATTAATATTAAATATACTTCAGATATTCTTGATGATGTAGATTCAGATTCAGGTTTCAAAATTGAAGCAATTGATAAAAAGCAACAGGAGTTAGTATTATCCTACTTAATGAGTATTGAATTAATTCTTAAAAATTTAAAGAAAGAAGAAAATCCTGATAAATGTTTCAAATTTATCGAAAGTATTGAAGTTAAACTCGAAGATCTGAAAAAGTTTAAAAAACTGTTTCAAATCAAGATAAAAAGAATGCAAAATATATTAAATCAAATAAGATCGTATGCTATTGTAAGAAAAGAATTAAATAAAAGCAAATTATCAGATTCAGAGATTATAGATAAAAAAGTAGATATAATAAATAAACAAATAGATCAAGTAAATGTACTCATAGAAATCCTTAAAGAGGACATAAGCCATATTAAAACCTTATATTAGATATGTATATCTTTGTTCTACTTATTATATTAAATGTTTTTTAACGCTCGAGAAAATTTAAAACAGCTTTCATGAACTCGGGTAGATCCTCAGGTGATCGTGAAGTAATCAGATTATTATCTATTACAACAGGAAGATCCTCGAAGATAGCACCTGCATTTAACATATCATCTTTAATTGCAAAATAACTTGTTGCATTACGTCCTCTAATGATTTTTGCTGATATTAATACCCACCCTGCATGACAAATAGCACCAACTAATCTTCCTTCATCATTTATTTTAGCAACAAAGTTTAATACATCTATATCTCTTCTTAGATGATCGGGATTTATTGTACCTCCAGGAATAATAACACCATCATAATCGTTAGGATTTGCATCTCTAATTAATTTATCAGGTTTTATAGGATAACCAAATTTCCCTTTAATCTCTCTTCTATGTAAGCTTATCAATTTAGTTTCATACCCTTTCTCATTTAATCGAATTCGTGGATAATGAAGCTCTAAATCTTCATATCCATCCGTCGCTAAGAATGCAATTTTTTTAGTCATTTTTTTATTAACTCCAAACCTCATTTAAAAATTATATTATATTTGTAAATTTCATTAACTATTCAATTTTATAGTATAGAGTATTTCCCTTTTTATATTTTAGGTTATAGAATATTATAAAACTACCCAAGAGTTTTAATTAAAATTAAGAAAGCCCACATACACAATTAACATCGTTACAATAATTAAAAGGAGATTTAAAGGTGTCGGTATTATTCTATTTGGTGTCTTTTTTATGTAATTTTCATAAATTTTACCAAATTTTGGGATTAAGATTAATTTTTCTTCAATTATAGCATTAATCTCTAAAATAATAAAAACTAATGCACTAATTATCAAAGAAGTAAGTGAATCTGATATGATTGCAATTCCTAAAAAAATTAATCCCCATGCTGAATACACAGGATGTCTTATTAATTTAAAAATTCCTTTAGTAACTAGATTAGAGCTATTCTCATCTAATGATTTAACCTTATATACTCTATTTGCTTTTTTAGTAAAAATTATACCTAAAATAGTAAGTGTAATGCCAAATAATGCAAAAAAAATCCAATATTGGTCAAAATAACTATAATTCAAAGGGAAATACCATCTTAAAAAGCTTGAATTAATAATTGGTATTGGTACTAAAGATAATGTCCAAATCACTGGAAATAATTTATAAAATAGTTTAATAATTTTTTTATCTTTGCCCTTTATTTTAAGAAAGATTACCCAATATATAGTAAGATTGAATATGAAAATGGTCAATAGAATAATCGTAATTAAAACCATAATGTTAATTAATACAAGGTTAAATTAATTTTAATCAATATCGATTCTATTTTATAATTCAAGACTAATAAGATATTTTTTTTAAAGAATAATCCTGATTAAAATCAATTAAATTTTTTTTTAATTTAATAGTATAATATAAAATTCATGGTAATTAAAATGGAAGAAGAAGAAGAAAATTTAAGTAAAGAAGAACAAGAATTATTCTACGAAGTTCTATTTAAAAGGATAATGGAAATAATGAGAAACCCTAAAATTGATTTAGATCCTTTTGGTGAGATGATAAAGAGACTTTCAGTATTAGCAGGGATTTTTAGTTTTAGAGCTATGGTTTCTCTAATTCCTGAATTAGTTGCATTTGCTATAAGGTATGGAATGGAAGTTGAAAAGGCATATGAAGAAGAACAATTAGATTTAGAAGAAGATATACAAGGATTTGATAAAGAGGAAGGAAAAACGAAACGTATGTCTCGAATTCAGGATGATGTCGATAAATTAAATATATATTTATAATTCTTATTCAATTTTTGATATTTTTTATATCTCTATTATATAAATTTTCTAAAAAAAAGAAAAAATGAAAAAACAATTAATTTGAAATTAAAAAAAATTAGTCGTATTTACTTTTAAATTCCTTTAATTTATTCTTTACATTATCATATAATGAACCAACAATAATTTTATCTCCAAGAGATTTTAATTCCTTAGAATAGGCTAGAATTTGATGAAGAACTGGTCCTGGTGGCAATTGATCTCTTTTTCTTTCGAGAATATCTCCGAACGCTAGGGCAGTTGGGGCACGATCAACAGTTTTGTATAAGTCAATAAATAGATCATTTATTTTTCCAGCTTGAGAATCCACTACATGAGCCCTTGGTATCATTGTGCCTGCTGGAGGTGCTACTGAAGAGCTTAATGATTCACCACTACCTCTGCCCAAAACAACTATAACAGGTTCTGAACGAGGATAATCACCTAATCCAGAGCAGTTATAGTTTATACTCACAGAAGCTCCCCCACTTATCTCAGTAACTTTTACATGCAATTCTGATAGTTCCCCTACTTGTACTATTTCATGAGTAGTACTAGGAGGAGGGGTAAATTCAGTTAGACTAAAACCAGTTGGAATGATATCTTTAACTAATACATTTTCTAATTCAACATCTCCTTTATTTTGGACTCTCACACCAATACTAAACTCACCTTCGCTAAGACCAGGTTTGATACTCTTAAGGGTTTTTAATTTACGTTTAACGTACTTAACTTTTAATTCTGGCACTTGTTCAGGGGTTTTAATAAAAAATTTACCCTCTAAAGGACTATTAATCTCTATTTTTACTGGTGCCATGTATTTTGTTTCAGTAGGTGGTCTTGGATTTCTTGCTAAAAGAGGATACGAAATTATCATTTGTTTCCCTTGTAAAAATTCTTTTGAAAGATGAAATAGCTCAATATAAATTTGATGTTTTTTAGAAAAATCTTGATCACTTGGATCAATTAGGATTTTTTGAACAAATTCTTCTCTTGAACTTATATCTATATCTCCTAATAGTATTTTAATTTCTTTAACTAAAGGCGGAACAAAATCAGTAGGAATTTCATCTGATAAGAAGAATTTTTCAATTACTGAAGATCCATTATTCAAAATAAAATTTTCAATAGTTATATTAGTATTAGCATATGCATCAACTTCTGGTGGTTTTATCTTTTTATCGATGGTTGCACTTAAAACATTGTATATAGTGGATTCTTTAAAAATTTCACCAATAACCCTAGGAATTACGATAAACATTGGTGTAAATCCAATTTCTGAGTTTAATTCAGGAATATCTTTCGCTTCTACTTGAAAATCGTAATCCCAAGATTCATCAGGATTTAACACTCTCTCTGGTGTTTGGGATACAACAACTTCACTCCCTGTAGTAATTTTTTGAGTTACTTTTACATCTTCAAGTTTCACTTGGAATCCAGATTCATTAATAAATTCAACATTACAGTCCCACATACCGGGTTGAGAACCCTCATCTCTGTCAATTCCACTCATCGAATCTGTTAGCCCCCTAACTTCAGGGTTCATCATTGTTAGTTTATAATTATTTACTAAATAATTAACTTTCAATACTCCAAGCTCTTGAGCAGATAATTCTTTTATATTCACTGTAAAAAAGAACTCAAGTTCTGCTTTATTTTGTGCATTTAAAGATGTTAATTCCCAGGCAAGGATTCGCTTTCCTTCTTCTTCTTTTAAAGTTGCATCACCATGACTAGGGTTCCTCATTTCAATTTCTTGAATAAAGGCAGGTATTTCCCTTTTTACTTTTATATGTAAGATTGGTATATTTAAAGGATTATTTAAAATGAGTTTTAGACCACATTTATTATCCGTTTTATAGAGAAACGTATTATTTACTTTACCGGAATCTGATTTATCTGTATCAAAGATTTCTTGAACCCTTAAAGAAGAATTTTTTAGATCTTTTATTTCATACTCTTTAGTAAATTCTTGAGTAGGATTTAAAGTCCCGATTGTGAGTTCTTTTGACACAAGCGAAGTATTTACATGTTCTTTAACATTACACATTAGATTCCATAATCGACTTCTATGTGTTGGATTCTTTACCTTAAGTGTGCCAGTACCAAATATTTCTTTTATATTTTGAGATCCATCGAGAACGATGCGCTCGCGTTCAGTTAAATCTATAATTACTAGGTTTTCTGACATTCTATAATCTTCTCGTATTTTTACTATTTAGATTTAGAAAAAATTTTATGCAAAATTTGGTATCAAATTTTACTAAATAATAAATTAGATTAATTTAAAATTTTGCAAATAAACATTTAAATTAATTTACTTTATGTTTTTAAATAAACATTTAAATAGATAACAAAGACAGTGGTTAATGACAAATTTTGGGAAGTTGTTAAAAAATTTAATAGCTTAATGAAATCGGCTATTAAAGGTCCTAATTGTTTGGAGATATGTAATGGAGATTGTTGTTCAATCGAAATCGATGTTCCGAAAATCTTGGCAGAAGAGTATATAAAACAAGGCTATGCAAATAAAAAGGATTTTATTAGAGGAGATATTTTCAGTTTTAAATTAAGATTCGATGAGAAGAAAGGAAAGTGCTTCTTATTTGATAAATCTATTAATGGATGTTTAGTTCATAATACAGGAATAAAAACACCTCAATGTTGGATTTACCCTACGAATTTTTCCAATCTTAAAGATAAAGATTTTAGCTGTAAAATGGCTAATGGGTGGAAGATCCATGAACCCGAGAATGCAAAAGAAGCCGAAAAATTACTCGAATATTATGTTTTCCTTTGCCAACTTGAAGCTAGAAAAGAAGCTAGAGAAATAGAAATTAGATTAAATGATACTTTGAGCAAGAAAAAATTATTAAAACTATTAAAACAAACTTCTCCGAGTCAACTAGCAGGTATTAAGGATACGTGGGACTGCATTACAACTTTATCTGCTCAAGGAGTATCCTTACAGATGAAAAAGGTTTGTAAGAAATATAATAAAAAATGTGAGTATCTTGAACATAATTTTTTGAATTGTAGAAATATATGTGTTAAAGTCGCTAATGGATTACTTGAATTTCTACAAGAAAATATTTTTAATTATATAAAGAAAAACGGTCCTGATAGTGAAGGAGAATATCCTTTTATTAAATTATTTGAATTTAGTAAAAAAACATGAGGTTAAAATTTAATCTTTTGAATTATTTATTTTCGAATACAAATTCTATTTCCAAATAATAGATGTTACAGATATAATACATTATTTTTAATAATATTCAGATCCATATAGAAATAATATTTATATATTACATATATTGTGAGTGTTTATGTCATTAGGGAATAAAGACTTAATTGAATTAGCTAAAAATGTTTTTTCTGAAAAGTATAATTTTGATGAAGGTCCGGTACAAATTAAGGGCAAATCGGGTAAATCTTGGACTTTCGATGCTATTGTAAAAAATAAACATAATAAATTTGGAGTTTTTATCCGAGATTGGAAAAGAGAAATCTCAATTACACAATTGAGACAATTACATAAAGCGTGTATTGACGCTAATTTTGAAGGTGGAATTATGGTTTGTAATGTTATTACTGATTTTTCAAGAGAGTACAGTTCACAATTTGGTATTCAATTACTCTCAAGAGGACACCTTATATCAACATTACGAAGAAGAAGATTCCAAAACGATTATTAAAACTTCTTATTCTTCTAAATCTTTTCATTTTAAAATCCCTAAATCCATTTTGGGTTTGTAGACAAAAATAATTGAAATATCAAAAGTTTATAAATCAATAAGATAAATTATTATAATATAATAAAGGAAGAAATGCAAACGATTATAATTTGATAGTTGTATACCAATTTAACGAAAAATCAGAAGATTTTAAAGAATTAGAATTTAAGGAAAATGTACCTTTGTTTGAGTTATTAGATTCAAATAAAATTCTGCTTTTTGTTGATAACCATAATAGAAAAGTATGGATTTGGGAAGGGAAAAATACAAATCCAAGAATGAAATTTATTTCAGCACAAGCAGCACACAATATAAGGGATAAACATGATATGTCTTTTACAATTACTTCTGTAGATGATAATCAAGAAACTGCTGCTTTTAAAATATTAGTTGGTCTTGTATAAATTAGTTTTATATTATAGTGTATTAATTTGATATAAGGATCTTAACGATTATACTTATTAAAAATTTGATTCAATTTTTAATTAAAAGATGATAGTTTAAAAATGGAGCTATTTAATAAAACAATTGGTATAAGAAATAGACAGGAAAGGCCTTATGGAGCGATTTCTTCAAAGGGGCGTTATGAAGAAATGATGGAAAATGCAAAAAAAATTGCAGATGATATTTCAAAAGAAGATGGTGTAATAGGAATAACTCTTTGTGGGGGCCTTAGTAGAGGTTATACTGATGAATTATCAGAAATTGATTTAGATGTGTATTTAGAAGATGATATTTATAAGGTATGGATTATTGGTATGGGACCTGTCCCTCATAGTGATGCATTATGGGAAGATAATTATGTAGATATTGAATTCTTATCATTTGATAAGGAAATTAAAGATGAATGGGATTTAATTAAAAAGTGGGATGCATCCTATAATGTAATATTATTTGATCCAGAAGCCAAGATTGAGGCCTTATTCAATAAAAAAGATGTATTTTCTTCTCAAGAAAAATTTTATTGTCTCTCAAAATCTTTTGGAAAATGCATGTATATTGGAAATTTAGTTATTCTACAATGGATTAATAGAGGTGATCCTATAGCAGCTAATCAATTGATAAATAATGCATTGTCTGGTTTAATAAATCTAGTATTTTTAGCGAATGATGAATATCCTCCCTATGAAAAATGGGCTTTAAATTATTCTTACTCTCTTAAATGGTTACCTAAAGATTGGAAAAAAAAGATTTCTGAAATTCTACTCACTAAAGAAATTTCGATAAAAGAAGCTGAAAGAAGACGTGGTTTATTTGTTGACTTATATAAAGATTGTTGGGAGAAAATTGTAGGTAAAGAATTAAGAGATTTAGAATTTATTGATTTTATAACATTACACGAATTGCAATTTATTATAGATAATTCACCAGTTCCTTTTGAAAAATTTGCAGAGAGTTTTGATATAAAACACTTATCATATGAACCAATATATAAATTTACTAATATTACTATAAAAGATGGAATAAAATTTATTTCATTCAATCGTAAAAAATTTATCGAACAAAAAGAAGCAAACTTCCCTGAAATATTAGAGTGGAGTAAGCCATTTCTTAAGAAGTTAAAATTGACATAAAAGTAGTATGTAAAGTTGAATCAGAGCAAAGATAATTTAGAAGAAGAATATATATTCGAGTTTTATGACGAAGATTATGCTGAATCCTTAGAAGAACCACCAATCGTTATAGAGAATTATAAAGAAGTATCTTTTGAACATGATCTGAACGAAGAACAGTTGAAAATCGTTAATAATATAAAAGGGCCAATGTTAGTTATCGCCGGTGCTGGTAGTGGTAAAACAAGAACAATTACTTATTCAGTGGCAAAACTGTTATTATCTGGTGTTAATCCAAGTGAAATTATGCTTGTAACATTCACAAATAAAGCAGCAAATGAAATGATAAGGCGTGTAGAAACTCTTTTAGGAAAAAGACCAAAAGGAATATGGGGCGGAACATTTCATTCCATAGCTAATCGCTTTATTCGAAGATATGCTAAAACTCTAGGTTTAAAAACAAACTATAT
>Ga0209427_10003750_pt1 | contig 17746 bp, 18 predicted proteins | sample DeeMarSWOR136_30_FD_187465 | JGI IMG/M metagenome (GOLD analysis project Ga0209427, IMG submission 187465) | Marine sediment microbial communities from White Oak River estuary, North Carolina - WOR-1-36_30 (SPAdes) (version 2) | ecosystem: Environmental > Aquatic > Marine > Intertidal zone >...
TCCCACGAGGGCGTGACCCTCCTCAACAACTTCGACAACCTCATCTGGGACAGGCCCCGGATACAGGCCCTATTCGACTTCGAGGTCAAGATGGAGGCATACGTCCCCGCCGACAAGCGCAAGTACGGCTACTACAACCTCCCCATACTCAGCGGCAGCAGCCTCGTCGGCCGAATAGTCCCCAAGATGGACAGGAAGACCGGCACACTCATCATCCACTCCACCTGGCACGAACCACGATTCAAACCCGACAAAGAGTACGAAGACGCCTACGCACAGACCCTGCAGGAATTCGCCGACTTCCACGGCGCAGAACGAATAGAGATGAGAGAGGAGAGACCACGAATCGGCTGACGCCTAGCCGCCCTTCTCACGGTAATCGCACTTCGCGTCGCAGAGGCCGCAATCCTGGACACGGGTGCTCAGGGCGGGCTCGCCCTTAACCGAGCAGATGAGCTCGTAAGCCGCCTTTACCTCCTCCTCATCGCCCTCCAGGACGAAGGTCCTGGACCCCTCACCACCGTCGACGCCGCCCCCCGCAATCGGGTAGACCTCCACGTCCGACAGCATCTTCAATGCCTCCATCTCGGTGATGATGACCCCGTTCACAACCATCATTCCGCAGGCCATCCCCATCGAGACATCCACGGACCCGATCCCCGTCTTAACGGCGATGTCCGCAAGAGAGATGGGCACAAGCTTCTCAAGCCCAGCAGCGATGATGACCGTGATCCCGTTAGCAGTGATGTAGCCCCACGAGTGGCCTATCGTCCCGCCGCCCGCTCCACCCAGCAGGATGCCGGCCTGACCGAACGGGTCGATAGCGTTCGCACCCTTTATGAAGACGTCCCCGGGCCCCATATCAACCAGAACGCCCGGAAGATCGCCAGTCCCCATCTCCTTCACCTCGCCCTTCACGATAACCCGGTGGCTGTAGCGACCCTTCGGATCAGTGATGCAGCAACCCCTGCCCGTGACGACGCCGGCGGTGAACATCCCCTTATCCTCGATCTCCTGCCCGAGAAGCTCCTCCAGGACATACGCAGTCGTAGTGCTCGTCGCCACGATGACGGTGCCGTTCTCATACGCATCCTGCACCGCCTCCATCCGGGCGACCGCCATCCCGATAACACGCTTCCCCTCAGCCGGGGTCAGAGTCACCTGAAGAAACAAGACCAACACCCTGGTCTCATAAAATGAAAAAAAGGAAAGATAAAGGTTTACCCGGGAGAAAGACAGGGCATCCGACCGCTCAACCCAGAACGATCCCTCTTACCCCGAATAATATCGGGTATTATGACATAATAAAGCGTCCTAGAATGTTTATCCTTTCGGAAAAATGAAGGGGTCAGCAGAAGTCCAAGTTAAGGCGCTAGTATCAATATATTTCTGACAGTCCCCACACCTATTATACGTCGGCGATGTCCGAAAGGGCTTCGGCGAAGATGGTCCCGAAATCGGTGAGGCGGATAACCTTCATCTTAGAGCCCTTATCAGCCTCTACGAACCCCTTCAGCTCAAGCCTGCTCACGATCCGACTGAACCGGTTCCTGAGAGTGGAGCTCGCAGCCTCATGGCCAGACCACCGTATGACATCGCTGATGGACTCCGCCTCCCCGTCATGCTCCCTGAGAAGTGTGAGAACATTCTTCTCTACCTCCCACTCCCTCTCCTCATGCTTCGTGTGAGGCTCAAGACGATAACCCGGGAGACTGATCTCCATCGGATCCAAACTGGGCTGATTCCGGGCATTTTCGAACCATTCCTCGAATTTTTCGTCACCAATCCTCCCGCTGACGTACCAGGCAGGCTGTTTCGAAGGCACGGTGTAAACACGGGCGTTTCTGAACATCAGAGCAACGGTCAGAGCGACACCCTGCGTCAGGTTCGTCGTCGAGGTGACATCTATGAGGACCTCCTCGCCGTCCTTCCTGGCATTCGAGAAAATCCCATATATCGTCCTGAAGGCGTCCCTGTGATTCATGGGATCATACCCCACCATGATGGGGTCCATGATCTCAAGCTTATCCCTCAGGCTCTCAGCATTCCGCTTAGACATGTAGGAGAATATGGCAGTCTCATCACCGGACTCCACATTACTGTACAACAGGTAGAGCCTGGTGATCCCCTGAAGCCTGCTCCAGTATCGGATACCGTTAAAAGGACGCTGGAAATGGGTGCCAACCAGACATACAATTACGGTCACACAGGGCCTCCAGAGATATTCTCAGCGATAAACATATCCCAACTGAAATATTTAACAATTTTTAAAATGACCATAATAATGAATATTATTACAAATATTTGAGACATAGGAAATAAAGTGATTCAAAAAAGAATAATTTCTACATAAAAATACGAAGTATTAGAAACAGAATGATTATCTTTTTAAAGAATAATTGTGATGTTTGATACACCTCACAATAGCGTTTTCGTCGGAGGCAAGCAATGTCTATGAGCATAGGAAATTACCTTCCACGGGTGTACACCCTCCCAGCATGCCCCAAGTGCGATAAGCTGAAGAGATGGCTGGATGACAAGGGCATCAAATACGAGGCCAGCGACTTCACAACAGACGTACAACTTGAGATGATAATGAAAAACATGTTCGGAAACCCCCCAATACTAGAAAATGGAGACAGCATCACACCCTCCGAGGAACTCTTTCCCAATGAGGAGCTGGATGAGGAAAAAGCCAGAGAGGTCTTAAGCATTTGACGAGGCGTCGTAAAAGCGAATCACAGAGGGCATTAAACGAGTTCTACAAGTCATCCCGGACGTACCGCGGTATGCCCATGGTACGCACCACGGACGGTTACCTAGTCCCATGGGACAAGAACATGATCGTAGAGCAGCTCCACAGGGAGACCCAGCTAGCTAAAACGATATTCGATATGGAGCCCCTGAACGGAGGCTATGCCGAGAAAATATCGGACGAGGTGGAGCGCAGAGTCAGGCTCTCGAAGCCCAAGTTCGTCAGCGGCCCCATGATCAGGGAGATGACGAACAACGTCCTCCTGGAGTGGTCCGACGAGAAGCCCGAGTTCGCCATTTACAGGAACCTCCTCACAAGGGTCGGGGCACCCGTCTACGACGCCTACCAGATAGACACGGGCACCGGCTTCGAGGCGAAGGAGAACGCGAACCTCCAGCCCAACCCCGAGACCGTCCACAAGAAGAAGGCAGACCGCCTGAGCAAGGAGGAGTACCTGCTCCTCATGCCTCCGAAGCTCGCGACCGCCCACCAGTCCGGGGACATCCACATCCACACCCTGGAGTACTTCGGTAGCCGCCCCTTCTGCCAGGACTGGGACCTCAGGTACTTCCTCTACTACGGCCTCCTCCCCGACGGCAAGGGCTACCAGAGCAGCGTGGCGGGCCCAGCAAAGCAGCCCGAGGTCGCCATCCTCCACAGCGTCAAGGTGCTGGCGGCGGGCCAGACCAACTTCAGCGGCGGCCAAGGATTCATGTACTACACCCTCTTCCTCGCGCCCTTCATGCGCGGCCTCAGCTACACGCAGGTCAAGCAGCTCGCCCAGATGATGTTCTACGAGCTCACACAGACCTACGTCACCCGCGGAGGCCAGCTCGTCTTCAGCAACATCCAGCTCCCCATGGGCGTCCCCAAGATATGGGAGGACGTCCCCGTCGTCATGAGGGGAAAGGTGGGCCCCGACGTCTACGGGAACTACGAGGACGAGGTCCAGACCTTCTTCAGGGCCCTCAACGAGGTGGCACTGGAGGGAGACCACTGGGGGAAGCCATTCAACTTCCCGAAGAACGAGAACTACGTGAGCCCTGAATTCTTCAAGCCCGAGTACGACGACCTCTGGATGCTGGTGCACAAGGCGGTATCCAAGTTCGGGGCCCCATACTTCGACAACATGCTCCCGGCCTACAGGGGCTACGGAAACGGCATTAGCTGCTACCAGTGCTGCGCCTACCAGTTCGCGAACACACCCGAGACCGACGAGCACTTCGATGAGAAGCTCCACTTCGTAGACGGCCAGCACTTCAGCATGGGCGGCTGGCAGGTGGTCAGCCTGAACATGCCGAGGCTCGCCTACAGGGCGAACGGGGACTACGACAAGCTCCTGGCGGCGGCCAGGGAGAACATGCGCCTCGCAGTCGACGTCTTCAAGGCCAAGAAGATGTGGATGGACAGGTCGATAAAAAACAGCATGATCCCCTTCGCCACCCAGCACCCCAGAGACCCAAGAACCGGGGAGGCGGGGCCGCCCGCCGTCGACTTCGACGAGCTCGTCTTCGTCATCGGCGTCGTCGGGATGAACGAGATGGTCCAGTACTTCACGGGCAGCCAGCTCCACGAGAGCCAGGACGCCGTCCGCCTCGCCATCAGGCTCCTGCTGGACATGGAAAAGTACAGAAAGGGACTCGAGATGAAGACCGGGTGGGACATAATGCTCGCCAGAACCCCCGCCGAGAGCACCGTACAGACCTTCGCGGTGAAGGACCTGGTCTCCCCAACATACAACGAGTTCGCCAAGACCGTGGTGAAGGGCGACCTGGAAGAGGCCTCCGCCCTCGTCAAGGGGAATAGGGACGTCCCCGTCTACTACAGCAACGGGACCCACACCTACGTCGGGGCAAACCTGCCCCTGGGCCAGAAGATAGACATAGAGCACAAGTTCTTCCCCATACTGAGCGGCGGAAACATATTCCACGCCTGGCTAGGCGAGTCCGCAGCAGACCCTGAGGCACTCTACAAGCTAACCCAGAGGATAGCCCGCCACAGCCAGATAGGCTACTTCACCTACACGAAGGACCTCACAGTCTGCAGCAACTGCCAGACCACCTCAGGCGGACTCCTGGAGGCCTGCCCCAGCTGCGGCAGCGACAACGTCAGATGGTGGAGCAGGATCACGGGCTACTACACAGACGTCTCAGCGTGGAACGAGGGCAAGAGACAGGAACTAAAGGACAGGTACAGAATAGCCGTCTAACCATCAAAAACTCCCACAGTCTCTGACCTGCCACAAGGTGACACGATGCAAGAAACTCGTAATTGGAACTAGGCGTATCACTTATAGTCCCGCAGCTTAAGGCTGGGCCTGAGGCCAAACCTCGTGCTAACCATCCTGCCCAGGGCCGAGGCAATGTGCTCGGCGATTATCTCCACTACCTTCACGTCCCCCTCCACAAAGGCGGCATTCCTGCTGGCACCAACGGTGATCGAGGCCACCACCTCTCCGCCCATAATCACCGGCACCGCCAGCACCGAAACAATATCCCCTGCGTAGGCCCCATCACCATCCTGACAGGTGTACGAGACCAGCTGAGACTCCCCCGTGCGCAACGCCCTTCTTACTATGCTACGATCCTTTAAGGAGGTCACCTGCGACTCGTCGCCCCTCACACCCAGACCTATACGTATCAGGGAGTCACCCTCAATGAAGCCGAGGAAGCCGTAGTCCACATCCAGCATCGCCCTAAGGAAGTCCAGGGTCAGCCCGGCTATGTCCTCCACCCCATCCACCTCCGCGAAGTCCGCCCAAAGGTCGTGCAGAGCCTCAAGCATCTCCTGGTACCTGATCCTATCCGTCACATCACGGAAGATCCCCTCGAAGCCCACGACCACGTCCCCAGTGTACCTCGCCCTCATGGTCGTCTCGAGCCAGCCCAGGGTCCCGTCACGCCTCCTGAACCTCCTGAGCACCTCCCTCACCGATCCATAATCGAGGACATCCGAGAGAAGCATCTCATAGGTTTCCCTCGAGTCGTAGGTTTCCCAGACCTTCAGCCCGCCATCCAGCAGCCTCTGGGGCTCCTCGAAACCGAGTGTCTCGGCCCCCGCCCTGTTAATGGCGACGTAGTTGCCATCGAGATCAGACTGGAACGCCCCGTCCTCCATATCCTCGAAGAACTCCCTATACCTCGCCTCCGACCTCCTCAGGCTCCTGTAGAGCCTCCTGACGCGGGCTACGCTATTAATCCTCGAAAGCAGCATGTCCGGGTCCGCCGGCTTCTGAATGAAAGCGTCCGCACCCCGGTTCAGCGCCTCAACGGCGTCCGCAAGGGAGGCCTGGCCATACAACACTACGGTCCCGAGGTCGGGATCAACCCTCCTGAGGGCCTCAAGAACCTCGATCCCGTCCATGTCCGGGAGAACAATGTCGAGGACCGCGACGTCAAACTTCCTCTCCTGGGCAACAGCTATACCCTCGGCCCCCGTATAGACGCCGGTCACGTCGCAGCCCACAACCCTTAGCAGGGATGCCAGGCTGTCGCATAGGGGCTCGTCCTCGTCGACAATTAGAACAGTCAACCTCGAGTCAGATTCCGGGTGCCTGCCTCGCCCATCACTCCCAAGCCTCACTGGGACCTCCCCTGACAGTCGGAACTCCTCGAGAGACCGGGACTCACCCTTCAAGCAGCACACCCTGCCGACTACAAAATGGCGAAGGGATCCTCAATTCAAATAAGTAAATCGTAGGACTGATCTGTACCTCTGATCCTAGTCACCTCTCGACGATCAGGTGTCGAAGACGACCCTCACAAGCCACGCGTCCCCGGCTCTCTCGATGAGCATCAGATGGAACGTGACGGCCTTAACGGCTATCCCCTGCTCGTGTCGACCCAGCTCGAACTCCTCCCCCCCGCATTCAGCCCTAATCCGCATTCCCCCCATGTCCAAGCTCAAGGAAAGCTCCTTAAAGATAAGATGGTCGACATCGTTAACATAAAGAAGCTCATCAAGAAAATTGAACAGCAAAGATTCGAGGTCATCCCCCTCCGCCTCGATGGTAGTGACGGTCTTTATCTCGACCCCCTCAAGGGGAGTGATGGCGTTAAACATGGCCAGAGCGATGTTCGCATAGGCCTCTTCAAGGGTCTCCCCCCATGCCTCCACGGTCAGATCCGCCGCCGGACCCTCCTCGAGATACCTGTAACCCATCCCAGGTGTACTGTCCGTAGTCGGGTTTAAGAGTAATTGCATGGCAGTGTAGTCGTAGAATGATATCAATGAAAATTCCCGCGTGGGAGTGGTATGGGTGGGAACCCGAGGAAATCTCCTTCCCATCCGGCTGGCAGGTACACGAGCAGAGAATGAACGGACACAGCGCAAGGGCTCTATCCCAGAGCGAGGTGGCAGAGAAGCTGGACAATCCAGTCGGTACTCCTCCTCTAAGGGAGCTAGCCAGAGGAAGGAAAAAATGCGCCATAATAATCGACGACATGACCCGCCCGACAAAGACCTACCAGATGCTCCCCACAGTCCTGGGCGAGCTCCGGCAGGGAGGCCTTTCGGAGGACGAGATCGTGTTCGTAATGGCCACCGGAGCCCATGCGGGGCGGATGGCGTCGGACTTCAAGAAGAAGCTGGGAGAGGAGGTCCCACGGCGCCACCTGGTCTTCAACCACGTCTGCTTCGAGAACTGCGTCGACATCGGCAAGACAAGCTTCGGGACCCCCGTGCAAGTCAACAGGGAGGTGATGAGCTGCGACCTCAAGGTCACACTGGGAGCCATGATGCCCCACTTCGGCTACGGATTCGGAGGAGGATCCAAGATGCTGCTCCCAGGCGTCTCCGGGATAGACTCCATATCTACCAACCATCGCATCATGGAGGGCACTGGACCCGGCAAGGTGGAGCAGAATGAACGCCGCCTAGACTCCGAGGAGGCCGCCCGCATGGCCGGCGTCGACTTCATAGTGAACGCCTTCCTAAACGCTGACTGCGACGTGGCCGACATGATCTGCGGCGACGTCGTGGAGGCGCACCGCGCCGGAACCAAGATCGCCAGAGAGCACTATGCCACACAGACGGTAGAGAACGCCGACATCTCCATCGGGAACTGCTACCCCATGGCTAACGAGGGCTACAAGGCCTACCACATAGCCATCGAGTCGGTGAGAGAGGGCGGCGACCTCGTCTTCCTCATATACACCCCCGAAGGCTGCCGCGTCCACTACTACAACGGACGATTCGGAACCAACCACGGCGGACGTGGATGGCGACCCGACGTCTACGTCAAGAAGCCCTGGAAGATGGAGCGGGTGCTGGCCATCTGCCCGAGCCACATCAAGTCAGATGAGGCCTACTACGGCGAGGGCTCCACATGGTTACAGTCGTGGCAGAAAGCAAGGGAGATGCTGGAGCAGACCCATGGAAGCGAGGCGAGTGTGGCGCTCTACCCCTGCGCGGCGATGCAGGTATCCAAGAGAAACGCCCAGCAAACATGAGCAACACACTCAGGTTTCACGAGCACGTGCCCCATGTCTGTCTGCCAAGATATATAAGAAACATTAAAACATATGGCTCCCAACAACTCACCTAGATATCACCGAGTTGATTCTATGAGCGGAATAATTCTCGTAAGGGACATAATGGTTAGGAACGTGAAAACCGTGCGGACCGACGACTCTGTCCTCGACGCGGTCGTGAAGATGAACAAATTCAGCATAGGGTCTGTCATCGTCACCAACAACGGAAGGCCAGTCGGCATCATAACCAAGGAGAACATTCTCCAGAGGATCGTGGAGCCCAGGCTCGACCCAGGCACCGTCTGGGCTAAGGACATCATGTCCAGCCCCCTCATCAACGTCGACCCAAACATGGCCGTAGAGGAAGCAGCAAAGATCATGGTGAGAAAAAGGATAAAGAAGCTGCCAGTCATAGAGGCCGGAAAGCTGGTCGGCATCGTCTCAACAAGCGACATCGTCCGGGCGAGCCCGACACAGCTCGGGATAATGGATGAACTAACACGAGTCAGGTAGACCCCAAACCCATCCTCCAGCCACACCCCTTCACAGTTTTTAACATCCAGAAATAAACGACCATTCACTCAAAAAACTGCAACCCAGAGTCTACGGTCGATCTAACAGGAAAAAGGATTCTGGAGACTTAGGCCTCCCCGACGGCTCTGAGACCCATGAGATAGTTAGCGTGTATCGCCTTAGCCGCCCCGACTATGCTGGCCCGTTCCTCCTCGGGGAGCTCATCCCACATATTAGGACCCAGCTCCAGACCCACATGCGTGGGCACATTCACATTTACCTCCTCAGGTAGACTCGGCAGCTTCAGGGGCTGAGCCACACTGTAGACCTCCCCCCTGTCCTGGAGGATGGACCTCACGATGTCCCTGAACCCGGACGCCGGACCAACCTCCGTCCCGCCGATGATATCCACGACCCTCTTAGATACACCCCTGACGTAACTCACCACCTCATCCCTGTCAAGACCTTTACCCGTCCCCGAGAGATAACCGTCCAGAGCAACACCCCCAATCCTGACAGTAGACCAGAGGGGATAGGCAGCCGATCCATGCTCGCCCCCAACATACCCCTCGACCATCGAAACCGGAACACCCAGATCCCTCGAGAGCTTCGATCTGAAGCGGAGAGTGTCAGGATGATCTCCCGTGCCGATGACGAAGTCGGCCCCAGAGACCCTCTGGAAAAGGGTCGCCATAGCGTCAACGGGATTCGTGACTATCACCCACCTAGCCATGGGGTTACGGGGAGGCATGACCTCCGCTATGTAATGGATGATCTCTGCATTTGCAGCAACAAGATCCCTTCGATCCATCTGCACCCCGGGTATTCGGGGCTTACCAGGGCAGACCACAACCAAATCCGCCCCCTCCACCCCCTCATCCTCCTCATACGAATTGATCTTAACATCGTACTTCAGGCTGGCAGCGACATGATTCAACTCCTCGCCAAAAGCCCATGCGAGGCCAGGCTTTACGTCTACAACTGAGAACTCATCCGCCAACCTCTCGTTAAAGAGAGTATAGGCTGTAGAACGGCCTATCCTACCGGTTCCCACAACCGCGATGTGGACTCCCATGGAATCAACTCTGAATAGCACTCCACACTATAGAAAAGATTTCCCCTACACACGCAAGCAGATTGAGAAAGAACTACTCAACTTGAATCCTCTTCCCTCAGGATGTCCTCCCAGTCACTGAGGCCCGCCTCTCCATGCTTCTTCCTATAATCCCTCTCGATATAGTAACCGCCAGCTATCAAGGAGAGGGTAATCCCGAAGAAAACCCAGAAAACCCATTCTATGCTGGGATCTCCGGTGGATGTGATATGATAGACAACATATGCGCATCCAATTGCAGAGATTATAGCGCCTATGTAGAGAAGCGTCCACTGCTTCAACTCCAAATTCTCATCCCCCTGCGTCGCCCCTGAAGAGCCACAGGAGCCGAATAACCCTTTACACAAGAGCAAATATAGCTTTCCCGCCTGGCAATCCATATAGGGACCTACCACAAACCTAGAGGTATGTCCAGTCTAAGGAGAGTAGACAAGGAGATAACCGATCCCACGGAGGTCGAGGACGTGCTCAGGGAGGCCGCTGTAGGTAGGCTGGCCACCTGCACCGACGGTAAGCCCTATGTGGTCCCACTCTCATACGTCTATGAAGACGGTAAGATCTTTTTCCACGGGGCAGGCCAGGGCAAGAAGATGAGGGACCTCGCGAAAAACAACAGGGTATGCTTCGAGGTCGACATATCCGAGCTCATGCCCGCCGATGACCCCTGCGACTACAACTTCCGATACAGAAGCGTGATAGCCGAAGGGGCGGCGAGGGTTATCCAGAACCCGGAGGAGAAGCTCAAGGCATTAAGGCTCCTAATTGAAAAATACGCTCCCGGTAAGGCAGGGAAACTGACTCCTGAAAGGCTATTCTCCATCAAGAGTCTGGCAGTCGTCGAGATCAAGATAGAGGAGATGACCGGGAAGAGAAGCCCTGCTGACTAGACCACTCAATCAAGGTACGGCAAATATCTCGCGATTATAGAAGCACGCAGGCGAATTTCCAATCATTTAAAATATCAATCAGCCAATAACAGCGGGATTATATGGTGACCGGTAAGATAACATCGCCCGAGGAGTTCTTCGGGTTCAGGCTCGGAGACGACCGGAAGCTGGCGCGCTGGGATAGGATCGTCGACTACTTCTGGAGGCTCGACGAAGAATCCGACAGGATCAAGGTCGTCGAACTCGGGAAGACTACGATGGGCAACCCCTTCATCATGGCCTTCATCTCATCCGAGGAGAACCTGGCCAACCTGGAGAAGTACAGGGAGATGAGCTGGAAGATCGGCCACCCGAAAGGGCTGGAGGCGGACGAGGCAGAGGAGATAATCTCCCAGGGCAAGACCGTGGTCGCGATGACCATGAGCATCCACGCCTCGGAGATCGGGGGCACCCAGCTATCATCCGAGCTGGCCCACGACCTCGTCACCGAGGAGGACCCCTTAACAGAGAGTATAAGGGAGAACGTCGTCTTCATCCTCTTCCCCTCGGCCAACCCAGACGGCAACGTCATGGTCGTCGACTGGTACGAAAAGCAGCTTGGCACGGAGTACGAGGGCACGGGCCTCCCGTGGCTCTACCACAAGTACGTGGGCCACGACAACAACCGCGACGCCCTGACACTGACCCAGGTGGAGACCCAGATGGTCAACAGGGTGATCCTGAGGGAGTGGTTCCCCCAGGCATACATCGACCACCACCAGATGGGCTCAACGGGAGCCAGGTTCTTCATACCCCCCAACGCCGACCCGCTAAACGAGGTGGTCGACCCCATGGTCTGGATCGAGCAGAGGCACTACGGGAGCCAGATGCTCTGGAGGATGGAATCCGCCGGTATCCACGGCGTCGAGTCCGCCGCCAGCTACCCAGCGGACTTCATGCCCGGCTGGAGCCTGGTCTTCCCATGGTTCGGCATCTGCGGCATGTTCACGGAATCAGCCAGCGCCAAGCTCGCCACGCCCACCTACGTCCACTACCACCAGCTCGGCCCCGGCAGCAGGGGCAGACCCGAGTACAGGCCATCAACCAACTTCCAGCACCCCTGGAAAGGGGGCTGGTGGCACCTGAGGGACATCCTGGACGGCCAGAAGGTATCCTCCATGGCCCTCCTCGAGGTCGCGGCCAACCACAGGGCCGACATCCTGAGGAACATGCACGCAAAGGCGGTGAGGGCGATGGAGAGAGGGGCCTCGGAGCCACCCTACGCCTACATCGTGCCCCAGAACCAGCACGACCCCGTCACGGCCCTCAAGCTGCTCAGGACCCTAGAGGAGATGGGCGTGGAGATCTACAGGACGAACGGCCCCGTCGACGTGGGAGGAGTGACCTACCCGGCCGGGAGCTACGTCATCCCCCTCAGCCAGACGGCGAGGAGCTTCCTCATCTCCCTCCTCGGACGCACCTTCTACAGGGACAGCGTCTGGGTGAGGAACAGGGAAGGCACTCCGATGATGAACTACGACTTCGCCACGATGACCATGGCAGAGTTCAAGGGCGTCGAGGTCGTCGAGGCCGAGGAGAAGCCCGAGGGCGACCTCGTGAGGCTAATGTCGATAGAGCTCAACGAGGGGGGCGTCGAGGGCTCAGGGGGCAAGGGCTTCCTCCTCGATCCCCGGCTGAACGACGGCTTCAAGGCGGTAAACCTACTCCTTAAGGACGGCGTGAAGGTCTACAGGGCTATCGAGGAGGTCGACGGCCTACCAGTGGGCGCCTTCTACGTGCCCGGAGGAAGGGGCGTCGAGAGGAAGGTCGAGGGCGTGGCAGCTAAATCCCATGTCAGCTTCAGGGCCGTGGATAACGACGACTTCGAGAGGAGGGAGCTGAAGAGGCTCAGGATCGCCATGTACCAGAGGTACTGGGGCGGCAACATGGACGAGGGCTGGAGCCGCTGGCTCATGGAGCAGTACGGCTTCGAGCACACGACGGTCAAGGACGAAGACGTCAAGGCCGGCCTCAAGGACAGATTCGATGTCCTCATCCTCCCCAGCGATGCGCCGGCCCTCATCACGGGCGAGAAGATCGAGGAGTACTACGAGAAGAGGTACCAGGGCAGGATGGCGCCCCCCAAGTACCCGCCGGAGTACAGGAGCGGCATAGGGGAGGAGGGAGTCGAGAAGATCAAGGAGTTCGTCGAGGCAGGGGGTACACTCCTGACGCTGAACCAGGCTACGGAGTTCGCCACGGAGAACATGAAGGTGCCAGTCATCAACGTCGTCAAGGACGCAAAGCCCGAGGAGTTCCACTGCCCCGGCTCGACCCTCCACGTGAACATAGACCGCTCCCACCCCCTGGCCTACGGCATGCCCAACAGGGGCCTCATCGTGCTCCGGGGGAAGATCGCACTCGCCATCAAACCCGGAATGGAGAACGAGGACTACACGGTGGTCGTCAGCTACCCGGAGGAGAGGCTTATGAGAAGCGGATGGCTAATCGGAGAGGAGAAGCTCGCCCGCAAGGCGGCGATGATAGAAGCAAAGATGGGAGAAGGCAGAGTCATCCTATACGGATTCGCTCCCCAGGCAAGGGCCCTAACCGACGCCACCTTCAAGCTGTTCTTCAACGCCCTTCTGGGCTGACCCCCTAATCTAAATATTTTCACCTAGCCTTCAGAGAAATATCTGGTTCAATCTCTGCGAACATTTCCCTCTTCGCCTGGCAGATAGGGCAGACGTAAGGCGGCTCCTCCCTGAACGTCACATAGCCACACACCCTGCAGAAGAAGAGCGATCTCCCAGTCAGGGCCGCGACGTCCACCCCCGCTGGCTTCTCAACTGTTTTCTCGACCTCGATTCCCAGACACCTGGCCTGCTTCTCATACGGTCTTCTCTCGGGTATGGGACGCGTCTCCCCCCTCTCGTAGGTCTCCCTGTCCAGGTAGAGGCAGCAATAGCACTGGCCATGCTCCTGGACGTCCGGGTCCCTGTAGTCGCAGGGGCAGATGATGTCCCTGTCGATCTCGAAGGTCCCCGACGCCGCCCTGCAGGGGCATGATGGATAGCCGTAGCGCTCCTCGTTCTTCCTCATTCCCTCAAGAAGACCCCTGAGGAAAGCCTCGTCGGGATTCAGGTAGTACCCATGGAGATCGGCATCGCGCTGGGCGCGCCGCCTCACCTCATCCAGAGAGGTCATATCCCAAGAGCCTCCTTAATCCTGTCCGGCTTAAAGCCACTGATGACAACCCCATCATCCACCATGATGATAGGAAAGCCGAGGGGAGCCCTTCTCTCCTTTATGACCCTGACGGCCTCAGCCCTCTCCTCCGGAGAACACAGGTCCATGTCCAGATACTCGAACTCGACGCCATTCTCCCTAAGGAATTCCTTCGTCTTCTTACACCACCCACAGGTACTCAAGGTGTAGAGAAAAACCCTGTGCGACTTATTTGTGCCCTCTACCTTAACAATTGACATACGCATCAACCAGAAAGTGATTAATTGAGACTAGGAATCATCACGTATAAAGCTGTACAAATTCAGAGTTTTTCTATGCGGAACGACCAGTCTTTCTACCCGTGAAAACGGATTTGGCCATAGTCAAGAATAACCTCAAGTTCAGAACTAAATGTACCAGTAGAACAACCGCGAACGCCATGCTTGAATACGTGTGGATGTCGATCCAGCTCAGTCTGGTGATCCCCAGGAAGATCGACTGACCCGCCTGCCTGCCATGTGGCAGGACCACCCAGACTAACAGACCGGTCGCCAGGGACACCATCATCGTAACTGCCATACCGATGTCCACCAACACCTTCGATGCAAACTTACTCATACCATCTCTCGCCTATGCTTGAGAACGGCGCCTCTTTAGGCAATCTGTGGGACACCCCGGAACACCCGTACCATAAACAAATGGCAGTCATCTTTTATCCCCACATCAAGATCTAAGATAGATTATCATGGGCAAGAAGAAGGTTTACGATGGCTACAAGGCCTACGGTTACCTGGAACCAGGCTTCGACTACAAAGTGTATGACCTATGTAAGGAGTTCAACAGGGTTCCCCCTTATTTTATCAAGCTGTCTAAAGACGAAGAGGACCGGTTTGAGAGTTTCATAGAGAAGAATATTATCGTCGATCTACACGAGCACCCGGTGCTCTGGCCGGAGGATATGGGTCAGGCGATGGAGCTCCAAGAGCAGGGACGTGACTTCACCGCATACGAGGCTCTCAGCAGGAGCCGCCTCGACTGCGTATTCGACAACATGATGGATGGGACCGCATACATCACCAGCTACAGCGGCTGGAAGTGGAACGACGTCGTCCACGATATCGGAATCCGCCTCTGCGACCTGAGCCACCAGTCAATAGTCACACACTGCAAGACGGTCGAAGACATAAAGCGGGCGGCCGAAGAGGGGAAGGTCGCTCTAGTCATCTGTCTCGAGTCGGCGACTCCCATCGAGAACGAGCTGGACAGGATAGATATCCTCTACGGGATAGGGGTCCGCAGCATGGGTATCTGCTATAGCGAGTCGAACATGCTGGGCGGGGGCATGGGCGAGGCTTTCAAGGACTCCGGGCTCACGGATTTCGGATATGATGCCGTGAAGAGGATGAACAAGGTCGGAATGCTCATCGACGTCGGCCACACCAACGATAAAACCGCCCTCGAGACCATAGAGGCGAGCGATAAGCCCGTCTACAACAGCCACAGCGGCCCCGCCGCCATCGCCTGGGGCCATACGACAAGCGACAACGTCCTTCACGCCTTCGCCGAAAACGATGGCCTGATCGGGGTCGGCGGAGCGGGGAGGGGTCTGCGCACGGAGAAGCATCCCGTCGGGAGCATCGAGAGCTACATGGAGTGCGTCGAGTACTGCATCAACCTGATGGGCATCGACCATGTCGGCTGCGGACCGGACACCCTATACGGTGACCATCAGGGGCTCTACAAGCACTGGTTCGCACGGAGGCTGGGACACCACAGCAGGCCTGGACGTGTCAGGAATGAATCCCTCCCAGTTCCACATGGAGTCGAGGACCCAGGGTACGTGAAGGGCCTGGAGAACCCTAATGAGTTCGTGAACATCGCCCGCTGGATGATCAAGAACGGATACTCAGACGAGGAGACCGCCAAGGTCATCGGAGGCAACGCCCTCAGAATGCTGGAGAAGGTCTGGTAGGCCCTCACCATATCTGTTAAGTTTATCAACCAATTTATAGGCTGAAGATGGATCCGTTCAATGTGGTCGATTATTGGAGTTCTTCAGCCGTCTGGAGGCCAAGGCCCTCGAATTTCCAGGAGTCATGGGCGTATCTGTCAAGGACCTGACAACGGAGGACGAGCATCACATTAACGGGGACGAGCGGTTCCTCGCTGCCAGCTCTATCAAGATACCTATCCTCATCGAGCTGTTCAGGAAAGCGAGGACTGGCGCCATCGACCTCAACGTGAGGATCCCGGTACTGGACGATGTTAAAGTGGGTGGTACTGGGGTGCTCAAGGAGTTCGGGGACAGCACATCCCATCTCGCCATCGGCGACCTCGCCTCCCTCATGATCACAGTGAGCGACAACACCGCAACAAACATCCTCATCGATCGCGTCGGCCTTAACGACGTCAATGCGCTGCTGGACAACATGGGACTCACGACCATGAGGCTCCTGAGGAAGATGCAGGACAGCGTCGCCTCATCCCAAGGAAGAGAGAACTACGCCACTCCCCGGGAGTTTATGATATTGATGGACTGCCTATACGCCCGAGAGAGGCTGGACCCCTGGGTCTGCGAGAGAACCCTCGAGTACCTCATCAAGCCCAAGACGACAGCCATAAACCGCCTGCTCCCCTACGACCTCAGGGTCGCCAGCAAATACGGTAACATGAGGGATTCCTACTGCGACATCGGGATCATCTACCACCCGGAGAGACCCTATATCCTAGCGGTCATGACAAAGCAGATCCCAGACGACGACATCAGGAAGCAGAGGACCATAAACGAGATCTCGAAGGTATCGAGGATGGCATACGAACATTTCGACTCCCCATTCTAGACATGTAAGACAGATAAGCCACGCTCGGCATAATCTAAACCATGGACTATAGCAGGAGAAGCCTTACGATACAGGCCATACTTGCCTTCGCCATGGTGATGGCGGTGGCCTGGGGAACCCGCTACAACTGGCCCGACTATGTCCATGTAAAGTACGGGCTTCCCGCAACTTGGGGCGTCCACACCCTGGTCACCATAGCGGGCCCAGCCGATTCGTGGAGGGTCAACCTCCAGAACCTGATACTGGACCTCGCCATATGGGCCATGCTCATACTACTTACTCCCGTTCTGCTCCGGGTGGCAGGAGATCGACGGGTCTGAGTCCGCTTCGAAGGTCTTAATACGCCGCGAACAATAGTGGGAACCGTCAGGTGTCAGGCATGAACGCCTCCAAGGCCTTAATGGAGATGCTCAAGGGCTACGAAGTCTCGCACGTGTTCGGCCTCCCCGGGGAGACCACCCTCAACTGGTACAAGGAGTGGAGCGACTATCCCGAGATCCGCCACATCCTAGCAAGGGACGAGCGCAGCGCCGTCTTCATGGCCGACGGATACGCCAAGGTCAGCTTCAAGCCAGGCGTCTGCGAGGGTCCAAGCGTGGGGGCAACCCATATGCTACCGGGCGTCGCAGAGGCATACAAGGCTTCGGTCCCCTTAATCGTCTTCACATCGGACATACCTCTCCACCTCGAGAAGCGGAACATGCTCACGGGTGTCGACCAGACAGCGCTGTTTGCAGGAGTCACCAAGGAGACGATTACTGCCTTCCACGCCTCCGAGATTCCGAACATCGTCAGGAGGGCGTTCAGGCTGGCCACGACGGGAAGGCCCGGCCCGGTACATATCAGGCTTCCCATGGACATCCTGGGGGAAGAGATCGAAAACACTAAACTCCACATCCAGAGGGACTTCATCAGGTATCCCGGCCATAGGCCCGTCGCCCAGGAGGACAAGATCCTCC
>Ga0209427_10003751_pt1 | contig 17742 bp, 15 predicted proteins | sample DeeMarSWOR136_30_FD_187465 | JGI IMG/M metagenome (GOLD analysis project Ga0209427, IMG submission 187465) | Marine sediment microbial communities from White Oak River estuary, North Carolina - WOR-1-36_30 (SPAdes) (version 2) | ecosystem: Environmental > Aquatic > Marine > Intertidal zone >...
AGGTGTCAAGTGAATGCCCCATCCATAGTACCAACGATTCTTAACAACTTGGCACGATTCTATCTCATTCAACTTAAACCGTTTGCGTATTGGCCCAGGACCGAATCTAACTTCTAGCTCTTCTTCCCAGATGACCACAGTCAGACTAGAAAATAATACCAAAGCCACCGCAATGATAACCAAGACCGCGATAGCAATCCAATTGATACCAGCATTTGCAAGCACAACCCCAATCAACACCATGACAGCTGCCATCGTCGCTATGATCAGATAACCAACTTGCGTGTGTTCATAACGCTTAGTCATATTGCCTCAGCTAAACATGCGTATTATACCACCCACTAGATTGGGTAGCGAGGTAAAAAGGAACGTTTTCTACGACAGCAACAATTTACTTATTTGTTGAGCCGACGCTGAGAATGCAGGCAACAGAATATAGAAATGTCGAATTCCATTATTCAACTTGATTAATCTATTGTAGTATCAAAAATGTTTGTGTTAATATTCTCAAAGCTGTAGTGGCTCTATTGCAAAACTGAAACGTTATATGCATAACAAACAGGACAGGCAGTATTACATCGACTGGCTCAGGGCCGGGGCAATGTTCCTATTGGTGTTTTTCCACAGCGGGCGTTTGTTTGATTATGAACCGTGGCATATTAAAAATGCTACAGAAAATTTTGGAATAGAGGTTTTTCTCCGTATCCTAGATGTCTGGCAGATGCCCCTGTTTTTCTTGGTGGCTGGGGCGGCGGCATGGTTTTCACTTGGTAGGCGTAGCGCATGGCAATTTACCCGCGAGAGGATTTCACGCATCCTTGTCCCGCTTATCTTCGGTATGCTCGTTATTGTTCCCCCGCAGGTCTATCTTGAGCGGGTTTTTGATGGTGATTTTACCGGTTCCTTTTTCGCTTGGTATCCCCAGACGTTTCAGGGCACCTATAGCATGGAAAGCGCCGCGTCCGGCAATTTAAGCTGGCACCACTTGTGGTTTTTAGCTTACCTTTTTGTATTTTCTCTGCTACTTCTGCCGCTCTTCCGGTATCTTCGGCGGGAAGAGAAAAAGTCAGTAATATCTGGTATTGCCGGATTCCTTTCCAAGCCCGGGAATATATATTTACTAGCGGTTCCACTTATTATTTATAACGTATTCTTATTACCTATTTACGGCTCCGGTAACCAGAACCTTATCAGCGACTGGCGGAACTTCCTCTTCTATATTACCATCTTTTTCTTCGGCTTCCTGATGGTATCCGATAGTCGGATTACTCAGGTTATCTATCGCAATCGTTACGTTTCGCTTATTACGGCTTTCCTTATTCTTGTTGTACTCTACTTGATGAAGACAGATGTTTTAGCCACAACACAAGCACTCCTCCTCTCACTGTATGCTATCGACTGTTGGCTGTGGCTGCTGACTTTTTGGGGTATAGGGATAGGGCTGGTGAATTTCACTAACGGCTTGATTCGTTACGCTAATGATGCCGTCTTACCGGTTTATATATTGCATCAAACGCTCATAGTCGTTATCGGATATTACGTGATACAGTGGGATATTCCTGTCGTGGCTAAGTACTTTTTCGTCGTAGCTGCCGTATTTCTAAGCTCACTGGTGATATATGAGGTCGTGCGCCGGATTAACGCCACCCGCTTTCTCTTTGGTATAAAGGTACGAAAACGCTAAAACTTAAAACTATTCTTGCCTGACTAATTTAGTGCCTTTTAAATATCCCTCACCATAGCCTACCAAAAAACCCTCTTTATAGCCTTCAAGCACACACCCAGCAATATGAGCTTCCTACTTGGGAGGCTTTTTGTTTTCGCATTTCTTTCCAGTGCCCAAGGGAAGGGGTGATAAACTAGCTAGTTCTTGAAATTTTACCTTATGACTTATTGTTAACTTCTATAAAAAGGAACCTTTTTCTGGATAATACCGGCGGCATAGACCAAGTCCCGGGTCAGCTCTTTATCGCTCCGGCTCGGCTCGGGGTTGCCGGAGGGATGGTTATGGACAAAGATCAGCGCGGCAGCATAGTGCTTTAGCGCACTCTCCATAACCTGGCGGGGTGAGATGACACCGCTATTCACCGTCCCCTCAAACAGGTCGTCGGTATCAAGAATCTGGTTCTGGCTGTTTAAATAAATAACCTTGAAAACTTCCTTCTTGAGGTCACGCATGGAGTGGTAGAGGTAGTCAAAAATCTCCTGGGCGGATTTATAAATCGGCTGCTCAATAATCCTCTCCTTGAGGAACTCGCGGGCTACTTCCTGCACCAGCCGGATACCAAAAGAGTTCTGGGGGCCGATGCCATCTATCTGCTGGAGCTCTTCAGCCGGGGCTTCCAGGACACCCCTTAAGGTCTTAAACCTCTTTACCGCCTCTTTAGCGGCCGGTTTACAGTCCCGGCGGGGGGGTGCCCAGGCTCAGCAGCAGCTCGATAATTTCATAGTCATGAAAGCCCTTAATCCCCGACTTGATGAATCTCTCTCTGAGCCTTTGGCGGTGCCCCTGATGGGTCTCACCTGAGGGCATTTACCACTTCTCCTCACTAAATTTTGTGGAAATTATATACCTTTTTGCCCTTATTTGATAGCTGGAACAAACCCTTACCGGTTATCTTAGCTATTATTTCGTTTTCGTCTTTCAGGTGATGGTCATTGAAAGAGAGAATGTCCCCAAGCTTCAACACCCGGTGTAACTCGGCTAACACTTTATCCGGTTCAGCCAAATCGTGAAAGGTGTCATAGAGCAGAACCACGTCCAAGCTCTGGTCAGCCAGTCCGGTAGCGCAATCGGAGAGGATGGTCTCAATATTGGTCAATTTCTTTTTGGCGGCCCGGCTCTGCACCATCTGAACCGCCAGCGGGTGTATATCCAGGGCATAAATCTTCCCCACCTCCCCCACCATCTGCGCGGCGGGAATAGTATACCCACCAGAACCACAGCCATAATCAAGGATATAAAAGCCGGGCTTGATGCCGACTTCTTTTAATATCTCCTCCCGGGGCCGGAAAAAATCGCGTACCCTAAAGCTGAGCGCCATAAGTCTAAAATCAAGGTTGCTATTTGTTTTAGCCATAACATCTCCTTAACGTTTGGTTATTATTAACACGATTCTATCTTGATACCACCCTCCCCCACCACCTCCACCAGCCGCTTCTGCAGTTCGGGAGAGTAGTCAATAGTCAGGTCAGGCAGCTTGAGAGTAAAGACCTTTTCCCCGTTGGTAATGCGCAGGCTCACTTCATCATAGCCCGGGAAGTCTTTCATGATGTTAATCAATTTGTTGAGATAGGTAATATCATTCTCGGCGTCGCTGGTCTGGGTGAGATGGATTACCAGCCGGCGACCCTTCGCCGGAGCGGCAACCGTTTCTTTAGCCGTTTCCCGAGTAACTTTGGGAGTCACTTTTTTAGTTACTTTTTTAGCCTCTTCGGGAGGCTCCGCCGGGGGCGGGGCTGTTTCCAGCTCAAGCGGAGCCGCCTCCGGCTGGTACTGGCGCACCTGGTCGCAGTATATCTGCACCCGCTCCTCCCTCACCTTCACCCGGCCGCCGACCTCCAGAATATTGCCCTCCTGCCACAACTCTTTGGTATCGGCAAAGATTTTGGGCCAGACCATAATCTCAATGCTGCCGCTGAGGTCCTCCAGAATGGCGCTGACGAAGGGCTTTTGCTCGCGGGTAAACAGGTGGTGGGCCGAGACCAACAACCCGGCGACGACCACCGTCTGTCCGGCTAACTCGGCATCAATCTGACCGCACAGGGTGGTCTCCGAGCCTATTTTATCGGCAAAGGCACTGAAGGGGTGCTCCGAAATATAGGCCCCCATCAGCTCCTTCTCCCAGGCAAGCTTCTCTTTGAGGGGGATTTCGGCAGTGCTTAAATCAAGGCTGGGTATCGGCACCGGCATTTCCTTCCCCCAGAGGTCAAACATGGTCGACTGGCCGGTCTGCCTGAGCTGCTGCTGGCGCTGCGCCAGCGACAGAATGTTGTTCGTGTTCTGGAGCAAAGCGCCCCGGTCACCCAGAGAGTCGAAGGCGCCGACCTTAATCAGGCTCTCCAGCACCCGCTTGTTCAGCCCGCTCAGGTCACTGCGCCGGCAGAGGTCTTCAACGGATTTATACTCGCCCCTCTTCTCCCGCTCGGCGATAACCGGCGCCACCGCGCCCGAGCCGACATTCTTAATCGCGGTCAGCCCGAAGCGAATCGCCGGGGTCTCTTTGCCATCCTTCTCAATGGTAAAGTTGGCCTGGCTGTGGTTTATATCCGGGGGTAATATCTCAATCCCCAGGCGCCGGCATTCCGCCACGGCGCTGGCTACCTTCTCTGACTGGTCGGCATGGGTAATCAGAAAAGCATTCATATACTCGGCGGGAAAGTTAGCCTTGAGATAGGCGGTCTGATAGGCGATAAGGGCATAGCTGAAACTGTGCGCCTTATTGAAGGCATAGCCGGCAAAGGGCTCAATGAGGGCGAAGACGGCGCCGGCTACCTCAGCCGAGAAGCCATTCTTCCGGGCACCGGCAATAAAATTACGCTTCTCTTTCTTCATAACATCAGCAATCTTCTTGCCCATTGCCTTGCGGAAGATATCCGCCTGCCCCAGGCTGTAACCGGCCAGGGTCTGGACGATAAATAGCACCTGGTCCTGATATACAATCACCCCGTAGGTCTCTTCCAGAATGCTGGCCAGTGCCGGGTGGGGATAGCGGATGGGCGCCCGGCCATGCTTGGCGTCGATGAAGGTGGGGATGTGCTCCATCGGTCCGGGGCGATAGAGGGCAACCATGGCGGCAATATCACTGAAGGTGGTCGGCTTAAGGTCTTTGATGTAACGGCGCATACCGGCTCCCTCCAGCTGGAACACCCCGGCCGTCTCCCCGGAGGAGAGCAGGTCAAAGGTATTGGTATCATCCAGCGGGATACGGTGCAGGTCAATCTCAACGCCGCGGTTTTGCTGAATAATCTCCCTGGCTTTGCCCAGAATGCTGAGGTTAGCCAGACCGAGGAAGTCCATTTTAAGCAGCCCGATGCGGGCGATGTCTTCCATGGCGAACTGAGTCATGACCACCGATTCATCATTGCCCTTGCTCGCTCGCTGCAGGGGGACAAATTGGGTGAGCGCCTCTTTGGAGATGACGACGCCGGCAGCATGGGTGCTGGCATGGCGTGAGATACCCTCAATTCTCTTGGCGGAGTCAACCAGGTTGCGGATGCTGGTATCCTCATAGTAGATATTCTTGAGCTCCGCATTCTCATCCAGTGCCCGGGACAGGGTCATATGGGGGATAAAGGGCACCAGCCGGGCAACACGGTCAACAAAGCTGTAGGGCATACCCAGCGCCCGACCGACATCGCGCAGGGCGGCGCGGGCACCCAGCGTGCCGAAGGTAATAATCTGGGCGACATGGTCCTGCCCGTATTTCCGGGAGACGTAGGCGATAACCTCGTCACGGCGGTCATCCTGAAAGTCCAGATCAATATCGGGAAGTTCCCGACGCTCTAAATTGAGAAAGCGCTCAAAGACAAGCCGGTTTTCAATCGGGTCAACCTCAGTGATACCCAGACAATGCAGGGCAATGCTGGCAGCAGCACTGCCCCTGACCCCGAACAGGATGTCGTGCTCCCGGGCAAAGGAAATAATGTCCCAGACGACCAGAAAATAATCGGCAAAATTGGTCTTTTTGATTACCTCCAGCTCATAGTCCAGCCGCTTCTTTATCTCCGGGGTGGGCTTGGGGTAATGCTGACGCAGGCCCTGATAGCAAAGGTCAGCCAGAAACTGGTCGGCCGATTTACCTTCAGGCAGCTCTATCTCGGGAAGATAGAGGCGGCCAAACTCAAGCTCCAGATGGCACATTTCGGCAATGCGCTCGGTGTTCTCCAGGGCCTGGGGAAGGTCACGGTAAAGCTCCGCCATCTCCTCCGGGCTCCTCAGATAGAAGAAATCGCCGGCCATCTTCACCCGCTTTTCGTCATAAATAGAAGAGTTGGTGCCGATACAGAGCAGCAGGTCATGAGTAGAAGCATCCTCCTGATTGATATAATGGACATCATTGGTGGCCACCAGCGGGATATTCAGTTCACCACCCATCTCAATCAGCCCCTGGTTTATCTGCTCCAGCTCAAAGATGGGGTGCCTCAGTATCTCGAAATAAAAATCGCCAAAAGTCTGCTGATACCACAAGGCAGCCTGCCTGGCTTCCTGGGGGCGTCCCTGCAGAATGAGCCGGGGCACCTCACCACTGGGACAGGCCGAGAGGGCAACCAGCCCCTGGTGATACTGCTCCAGAAGTTCTTTGTCCACCCTGGGCTTGTAATAGAAACCCTCGAGGTTGGCTTTGGTGGTGAGCTGGATTAAATTGCGGTAGCCGGTCTCGTCTTTGGCCAGCAGAATAAGGTGGTAGTTTTTATCGCCTGGCTCCCGGGTGAAGCGATTGCCGGGGGCGATATAAACCTCACAGCCGATAATCGGCTTTATACCGGCTTCCCGGGCGGCGAGATAGAACTGGATAACGCCGTACATCGCCCCGTGGTCGGTTATCGCCAGGCTGTCCATCCCCAGCTCTTTGGCCCGCCCCACCAGCCGGGGAATGCGGCACATGCCATCAAGCAGACTATATTCAGTATGAACATGGAGATGGGTAAACATCGCCCCCCCCGGCCCGGCGTTTCCGTAATTATAGCACAGGGCTAGTTTGGTGGGGTATTATTTTTAGCCTTGAAAGTGTAAAATTTGGGCCAGGGGTAAGACTTGAAATTTTTAATTACAATAGCCCGCGGGGCATTTATTCTTTGCCTGCCGGTACTGCTACTGACCGCCAGCCTGGGCGGGGCGGTAAACAGCCTCTGGCTCTATCCCCACGGCCCGGAGAAATATCAGGTCAGCCAGGACCTGGCCGGGGCCGGGCTGAAGCTGTCTGATGCCGAACTGGAAGAGATATACGCCGGGCTGATTGGCTATTTTAACTCGGCGGAAGAATATATTGACCTTACCGTTATTCAGGACGGTGAGACAATTCCCCTCTTCACCCCGGAAGAAGTTATCCACTTCAGCGATGTCAAGCGGCTAATCTGGCTGGACTACTGGGTTTTGCTGGGGACGCTGATTTACGCCCTTGCCTACGCCGGGATTTATCTTTTCTGGAGAAAAGACCGCCGCCAGTTGGCCTGGGGGGTGGTGGGTGGCAGCGGCCTTACCCTGCTGCTCATTTTGGGGCTGGTGCTATTAAACACCATCACCGGCTTCCGCCAGCTTTTCTATCAGTTCCATCTTCTCTTCTTCACCAACCCCTACTGGTCAGCCCAGGGCTACATGCTTTTGCTCTTCCCCGAGCCTTTCTTCGGCTACGCCGCCCTGCTCTGTGCCCTGGGCATAGTGGCGGTGGCTATAATTTTAGGGGGTATGGGCGGGGGTTATTTGGTATTTAGGCAAAAAGCAGGCACCAATTAAACTAAACCCGCAGCCGGTTCAGCCTGCCCAGCACCTCTTTCTTCTCGCTTAAGCCGAGCCTAGTATGGTTTATAAATCCCCGTCATATCGCCCAGTCCCCGCTGATTTCGCGTATGGAGAGACGCAAAAGATTCACCGCCATTACTTCCAGCCAGATGACGGCGTTGGCGACCATTATTCGCTCATACAGACCGAACCAGTTGATCTGGAACTGAAAAGAAATCCAGAGTATGACCAGAATAGCCGCGATGGCACCGGTAACCATAGTATAGCCAAAAAGAGCTTTCCAGCCGGGGTCAGCCCTCAGGCTTATTGCCATCAGGAAACAGGCAATCGGGAATAAGGCGAAAATGGCGCGTGCCGTCAGATAGTGTATTATGTTTTCCACAGTATATAAACCAGCCGAGGGGTGCGTCCGGAAAGCGCCGATGAGCAGCAGCCCGAAGCCAAAAAAGACCAGTAAGGCGATAGCCGTTCTGAAACCGACACGCCTTTTAATACTGAAATAAAGCCCAAGGGCGAATAGCTCCGTTAGCAGACCCACCATCAGAAAGCTGATACTCTGCACCCAGCCCAACGGCTTCAGTCCCAGGGCACTGATAGATTCAACAATGGGATTATAGTCGGGGTTAAAATAAATCAGAATAGCCTCGGTCAGGAGCATCACAAAGGGGATAACAACCCCGGCCAGAGCCACCATGCCGAATAAATTCAAATGCCTGAGGCTGGCGATAAATTTCATATATTGCGATGCCCTGGCCCAGCCATCGCTCAAGAGCCTCCGTCCAACTGAATAATTCATATCTTTGTCCCGATGGTTACCCGGTTAACTAATTTAACCAAACAGGTTGTGTTAAATCAATTATAGCGGTATTATATCTACTACGCTAAAGGCAATTTATATGGAAACCAGTAAGCTAGCCGACAAGTTAGTCTCGTGGATAAGGCATAAAGTAGAGGCGGCAGGGTGCCGGGGGGTGGTGCTTGGCTTGAGCGGTGGGCTCGATTCTGCGGTACTGGCCGTGCTCTGCCAGCGTGCCCTGCCCCGAAGCACACTGGGGGTGATTATGCCCTGCTACAGTAGCCAAGAGGATGTGGCGCACGCCCAGCAGTTAGCCAGCAAGTTCGCCATTACGACCAAAACCGTGTCTCTGGACGGCATCTGTGATAGCCTGCTTGAGATTCTGCCCGGTGAAAGCACCGAGCCGGCCATCAGCCAGCTGGCGGAAGGCAATCTTAAAGCCAGACTGAGGATGCTCGTTCTTTACTACCTGGCCAACCAGCTTAAATACCTGGTTATTGGCGCCACCAATAGAAGTGAGCTTGCCATAGGCTACTTTACCAAGCACGGTGATGGTGCCACCGATATCATGCCTCTAGGCAACCTGGTCAAAGGACAGGTGAGAGAACTGGCTCGCTTTCTGGGTATCCCTGAGGTGATTATTGACAAGCCCCCCTCCGCCGGGCTGTGGGAGGGGCAGACCGATGAGGCTGAGCTGGGGCTAAGCTACCAGGAGCTTGACCACTATCTGCTCAGCGGGGAAGCCAGTGAGGTGGTCCGGAAAAAGATTAAGGCGATGATAGCCTCCACTAACCACAAGCGCTTGCCACCGCAAGTGCCCGATTTTAGCGCCTAGCCAGCCAACCGGGCACGAAATCACCAAAAAATTTGCCCTCAATTATATCCTTCTGGTCTGAGTATGGCTCATATTGTTTCAACTAAATATCTGTGTTATTATATATCCGGACGAATATGACCACGGAAAAAGAGAAAGCGCTCGAGCTAGCTATTGACCACATTGAAAAACGGTTTGGTGAAGGCTCAATCGTGAAGTTGGGGAAGGCAACCACGGCGATAGCGGTGGAGGCTATCCCCAGCGGGGCACTGTCACTGGACCGAGCATTGGGTGTGGGCGGCATACCCCGAGGGCGGATGACCGAAATCTTCGGACCGGAGTCCTCCGGGAAAACCACCCTGGGACAGCACATCATTGCCGAAGCACAGAAGCAGGGCGGCACGGCCGCCTATATTGATGTCGAGCACTGCTTTGACCCTACCTATGCTGGCCATTGCGGAATAAATGTTGATGACCTGCTTGTCTCCCAGCCCGACACCGGAGAGCAGGCTCTAGAGATTACCGAGGCACTGGTCAGAAGCGGGGCGGTTGATGTGATTGTGGTTGATAGTGTCGCCGCCTTGGTCCCCCGGGCTGAAATTGAGGGGGAAATGGGAGATGCTCACGTTGGCTTACAAGCCCGCCTTATGTCACAAGCCCTAAGAAAGCTGGCGGCCGCCGTTGGCAAGTCAGGAACGGCGGTAGTATTTATCAACCAGCTAAGAGAAAAGGTCGGTATTATCTTCGGTAATCCGGAAGTGACACCGGGTGGGCGGGCTCTCAAATTCTATAGCTCAGTAAGGATAGACCTGAGGCGTATTGATACTATCAAGCAGGGAGATACTGCCACCGGCAGTCATATCAGAGCCAGGGTAGTCAAGAATAAGGTGGCACCCCCATTCCGCAGCGCTGAGTTTGACATCATGTTTGCCTACGGGATAAGCCGGGAGGGCGACCTTATTGACCTGGGAGTACAGCTCGGGGTAGTGAAGAAAGCTGGCGCTTTTTTCTCCTATGGTGATGTTCGTCTGGGGCAAGGCAGGGAGAGTGCTAAGCAATACTTGAGTCAGCAACCGGAACTTGCCCAGCAACTGGAACAGGAGATCAGAGCCTCAGCCAACACTAACCAAGCTCCACAAAGTGGAGATTGACCTTAAACCAGCTTAGACAAACGAATAGGCATAACTAAGGCTGAGGCTCAGGCGTCAGCCTTAGTTGTTTAAAAGGGGATAACAGGTTAATGAGTAAAGTAACCGCCATCCGCGCCGGGAGGGGTCAGGGCAAACGGGTCAACCTGTTTCTGGACGGCCGTTTTGCCTTCAGCCTCCAGGCTGAGCTGGCGGCAAAAGAAGAGCTAAAGGTCGGTCAGGAGCTATCGCCTCACCAGGTTGAGGCATTAACCGGCTCGGATAACTACCAGCGCGGCTATGATGCCGCCGCCCGTTATCTTAGCTACCGGCCCCGAAGTGAAGCCGAGCTAAAAGAACGGCTTTGCCGACGTGGCTTTGATAATGACTGCATTGAAGCGGTGGTGGCCAAATTAAAGGAACAGGGACTGGTCGATGACCTAGCTTTTGCCCAATTCTGGAGGGATAATCGGCAGTCATTCAGCCCGCGCAGCCAGTGGCTAACCCGGCGAGAGCTGAGACAGAAGGGGGTAGCCGAAGAGGTTATGAATCAGGTAGTGGCTACCATTGACGACAGCGATAGTGCCTATCGCGCCGCCCTGAGCAAGGCTCGCAGTCTATCCGGCTATGATTACCCGCAATTTCGTCAGCGGCTGGGTAGCTATCTCAGGCGACGCGGTTTTAATTATGCGGTGATAAATCACACCGTAGCGCAAATGTGGTCGGGGGAGGGGATAAAACAAACTAACCGGCTATAGCCCGCTTCAACCACAAGGCTATAGCGAAAGGAGTGGCAAGATGGAGAATGTAATTCTGAGTATATGGTTCATTTTATCCACCTTTTTTATCGGGGTAGTGCTAGGGGGTACGGCTGTTTTTCTTATTCGACAGCTGTTCATGAACCGCCAGATACGGCTTACCCAGCGGAAAGCGGTAAGAGCCCTGGCTGAAGCCCGAAATGAAGCCAAAAAAATACTCAATGACGCCAAGGGGGAAGCCGACAAAACCAAGGTAGCCGCGGATGCCGAATACAAGGAGCGGCGCGGTGAACTCCAGAATCTGGAAAACCGCTTGACCCAGAAGACAGAAAGTGTAGACCGCAAGCTGGAAGCCCTGGAGAATCGTGACCGCAATCTGGCCAACAAAGAAAAGGGGATAGATACGCTGCGGGCCCACCTGGAAGAGGCCAGAAGCAAGCAACTGCAACAGCTAGAGCTGATTTCGGGTATGTCCAGTGCCGAGGCAAAGCAATCCCTTCTGGAGAACATAGAAGTCGAGCTGCGCGACGAAGCCACCCGGCGTATTCGGGAATGGGAAGCCGAGTTAAAAGAAGAGACCAATAAGAAAACCCAGGAGATTCTGTGTCCGGCTATCCAGCGTGCTGCCTCCGAAATCGTATCCGAGACTACGGTGGCGGTTGTCCCGCTGCCCAGCGATGAGATGAAGGGACGGCTTATCGGCAGAGAGGGGCGTAACATCAGGGCTCTGGAGCAGGCTACCGGTGTTGACCTGATTATTGACGATACTCCCGAAGCGGTTACCCTGTCCAGCTTCGACCCGGTGCGCCGCGAAATTGCCCGCCTGGCGCTATCCAAGCTCATCGTTGACGGACGGATTCACCCCGCCCGTATTGAGGAAGTCGTCGCCAAGACCAAAGAAGAAGTGGACGCCACCATCTACAGTGCCGGCGAACAGGCCGCCTACCAGGTAGGCGTGCCCGGGCTGCGCCCGGAGCTAATCAAGCTTCTGGGGCGGCTCAAGTACCGCACCAGTTACGGGCAGAATGTCCTCGCCCACAGTATTGAGGTGGCCCATCTCGCCGGCATGATTGCCACCGAGCTGGGTGCCAATGTCGCCCTGGCCAAGCGGGCCGGACTCCTGCACGACATTGGCAAGGCGGTTGACCGCGAGGTAGAGGGAACTCATGCCGCCATCGGCGCTGACCTGGTCAAGCAGTGGGATAAAGCACCGGAGGTAGTCCAGGGTACTGCCGAGCATCACCTTGAAACCGAAACGACCAGCATCTGGGGCTACATCATCTCGGCGGCTGATGCCATCAGTGGTGCCCGACCGGGTGCCCGGCGGGAATCGCTGGAGGGCTACCTGAAGCGGTTGAAGGCACTGGAGGACATCGCCAACAGCTTCAAGGGAGTGGAGAAATCTTATGCTATCCAGGCCGGTCGCGAAATCCGCATTCTGGTCAAGCCGGAGGAGATTGATGACCTGGGTGCGATGAGGCTGGCGCGAGATATCGTCAAGCAAGTGGAGGGGAGCCTGGACTATCCCGGGCAAATAAAGGTCACCGTGCTGAGAGAAACCAGAGCGGTAGACTACGCTAAGTAGGTAAAGACAGTGTTGGTACTAGCCATCGGTGATATAATCGGACGTCCGGGGCGCCGGGCAACCAGAGAGCTTTTGCCCGAATTAAAGCAGGAACTCGACCTGGACCTGGTTATCGCTAATGCCGAGAACACCGCCGGCGGGCTGGGGTTAACCCCGGCCACCGCCGACGAACTGTTCGCCACCGGCGTTGATGTGCTGACCTCGGGAAACCACATCTGGGCGCAGAAGGAGATTTTTCCCTATCTCAACGGAAAATTGCCCATCCTGCGACCGCTGAATTATCCCCCGGGAGTACCGGGTAGAGGCTATATCGTCATCAAGCAGACGATGATAGTTAATCTCATCGGCCGCACTTTTATGGGCGACTTTGACTGTCCCTTCCGGGCAATGGACAAACTGCTGGCTGAGGTCAAGCCCAAGCCAGCGGTTATCATTATTGATTTCCACGCTGAGGCAACATCGGAAAAGATAGCCCTGGGGCGCTACCTTGACGGCAGAGTCAGTGCCGTGCTCGGCACCCATACCCATGTCGGCACCATTGATGCCCGGCTGCTGCCTCAAGGCACGGCTTATGTCACTGATATTGGTATGACCGGCCCGATGGATTCGGTTATCGGTGATGATACCAAATCGGTCATCCACCACTTCCTGACCATGTTACCCCACCATTTATCAGTAGGCAAAGGTAAGACCGAATTTAACGCCATACTGGTCAAGATAGATGAGGTCAGCGGCAAAGCAACCGGCATCGAGCGAATCTACCGTGAGGTAGCCTAATCGTGTCCAAGATAGACCTCCATATCCATTCCACGGCTTCTGACGGGAGATTTAGCCCGGCTGAAATTGTGGCTAAATCGGTAGAGCTTGGCCTGAGCGTCATCGCCATTACCGACCATGACACGGTAAACGGTATCGCCCCCGCCCTGCTCGCCACCCAGGCCTTTCCCAAGCTAAAAGTTATCCCCGGCGTTGAGATTAACACCGATGTCCCCAACGGTGAAGCCCATGTCCTCGGCTACTTTATTGACTATACCAACCGCCGGCTAAATGAGACCCTGGAGATTTTACGTCACTCCCGGCGAGAACGGGCGCAGGGAATGATTGCCAAGCTGAAAGACCTGGGGGTTCACCTTGACTGGCAGCGAGTCCAGGAAATCGCCGGGGATGGCGCTTTCGGGCGTCCCCATATTGCTCAAGCCCTGCTCGAGAAGGGCTATATTAGCACCATCAGGGAAGCGTTTATTAACTATATCGGTCGGGGCGGTCCCGCCTATGTGGAACGGGCCAAGATAACCCCGGCCGAGGCGGTCGAACTGGTACTACAAGCCAGCGGCCTGCCGGTGCTGGGACATCCGCTGACCATTGATGACCCGGAGACAATGACGGCTGAGTTGAAGAAAGCGGGGCTGGTCGGCATCGAGGTATACTACAACAACTACAACCTAGACCAGATAGCCCGGCTACTCAGCCTGGCTAATCAGCATAATCTTATCGTTACCGGTGGCAGCGACTACCACGGACTGGATGAGAGCAACGAGACCATGCTGGGCGGTGTGGAGGTACCGCTAAACGCCGCCGAAACACTGTTTGCTCTGGCTAAAAATAAGCCATAAAGCCAGCTAAATATAAATAGAGGAGAGCCTACGGGTACTTTTATCTTATTATTATTAATCGTGGCTGCCTATCTCCTGGGCTCAGTGCCACTCGCCTATCTAGTGGCCAAGTGGTCACGGGGGATAGACCTGAGGCAACTCGGCAGCGGCAATATCGGCGCCTCCAATCTATGGGTGTCAGTCTCAAAATGGGTTGCCCTTGCCGTCGGCTTTTTCGACGTGGTTAAGGGAATACTAGCAGTATGGGTAGCCCAGCAGTTCGGTCTCGGCGTTGCCGAGCAGGTAACGGTGGGGGTGGCGGCAGTTGCCGGCCACAACTGGTCGGTATTTCTGCGCTTCAGCGGAGGCAGGGGGCTTCTCACCACCATGGGCATTGTCCTCTATCTGATGCCCTGGGGAGTTGCCTCATTTCTCGCCATAGCCTCGATTAGCTTTTTCACCAAGGACTCTCCCCTGCCGGTGCTGGGCGGCTTAATCACCCTGCCCCTGGTGGGCTGGCTTTCCGGGGAACCCCTCGCCATAACCCTGGGCTTTACTGCCATGTTAATCATCCTGGTCATCAGGCGGCTGACCGCCCCCCGAACCCCGCTGGCCGCTTCGGTAAACTGGCAGCAGCTATTTATTAACCGACTGCTTTTTGACCGTGACATCAGGGACAGAAGGGCCTGGGTGCACCGACCTCCGGCTGACCAATCAAGCTATAAACAGAAGGGTTGACGCTAGTATTATGAAATGTGCCACTCACCCGCATGTTGAGACCAACCTTACCTGCGGCAAGTGCGGCAAGCCGATATGTCCCAAGTGCATGGTGCAGACACCGGTGGGGGCACGCTGCCCGGACTGCGCCCAGCTACGTAAGCTGCCCACCTACCGTGTTTCCACGCCATACTACCTGAGAGCAGTCGGCGCCGGGCTGGGTGTGGCTATCATCTGCGGCGCTCTCTGGGGAATAGTGGCCAGAATAATCCCCTTCCTCTACATCAATTTACTGCTGGTGCCGGTGGTCGGCTATGCCATCGGCGAAGTCATCAGCCTCTCGGTCAACCGCAAGCGTGGCGCCGGCTTAGCCATTGTAGCCAGCCTGTTGGTGATAGCAAGCTACCTGATCAGTATCCTTTTACCCTGGGGGTTAAACTTTCACTTCCTTGACCTGCTCGCCCTGGCTCTGGGTATCTGGGTGGCAGTTACCCGCCTGCGCTGAGTTAATAAATAGGGAGGTAACCGTGTCCGCGGTTAGCGTTAGCTATTTAGGCATCCCGGGATACCTGATCTTCTGGGCATTCTTCACCCTCGCCCTGGGACTGTTCTCCCGGCGGGTCTACTTCCTGCTCCGCCTTGCCCGCCTAGGCAGGGCGGAAAACCGCTTTGACAATATGGGGCACCGCCTGATGTCAGTGCTCACCCAAACGCTCTCGCAGTGGTGCAGCCTGAAAAACATCAGCCTGCACCCGCCTGACCTGGCCGGAATGGGGCATGCCTTTCTGTTTTTTGGTTTTAGCCTATTTCTTATCGGCTATATTATCTTTATCGGTCTGGCCGGCGGGTTCGGTTTAGCCCCGGTAATCGCCGGCACCACCTTTGAGCTGGTCTATTCATCAATTCTGGACCTGGCGGCCCTGCTGGTCATCACCGCCGTAATCTGGGCAGCCATCCGGCGGTATGTGCTCAAACCGGCCCGGCTGAAAGAGGAGACCACCGCCGAAGCCGGCATTATTCTGCTCCTGGTCTTCTCTCTGATGGTGCTCCATATTCTTACCGAGGGCTTCAGCTACGCCGCAACTGGTATCGCTGGCTACCTGCCCCCGCTGGGCGCGGCTCTGGCTAAACTGCTGGCTGGAGCCGGTATATCGCAGGGGGTACTGGCGGCGTCACACCAGTGGGTGTGGTGGCTCCACTACGTCACTATCCTCGGTTTCCTGGTCTTCATCCCCTACTCCAAGCACCTTCATTTGCTCGCCTCTTTCCCCAACATAGCCTTCCGAAATCTGGAGCCTAAAGGCGCCCTCAAGCCCATTGACCTGGAACAGGCGGAGACCCTGGGCGCAACCGGAATCCAGGACTTCACCTGGAAGGACCTGCTTGACTTATACACCTGTACCCGCTGCGGGCGCTGCCAGGACAGCTGCCCGGCAACCACCAGCGGCAAACCGCTTAACCCCAAGCAGGTAATCCAGAATATGAAGCAGCACCTGCTGGCGGCTGGTCCCGGGCTGCTCAAAGCCAGCGCTAAAGCCGGGGCTTCTTCCCCGCCGTCTATAACCGGCGAGGTGATTGCCGAAGACGAAATCTGGGCATGTACCACCTGCCGCACCTGCCAAGAGGTCTGCCCGGTCAGCATCGAGCCGATGACCAAGCTGATTGACCTCAGGCGAAACCTGGTAATGGAGCAAGCCACTATGCCCGAGACCGCCGAGGTAGCCCTGCGCAGTATTGAGGACCGGGGCCACCCCTGGCGGGGGACAACCGCCAGCCGGACCGACTGGGCGGAGGGGCTGAATATCAAGACTCTGGCCGAAGATAGCCATATAGACATTCTGTACTGGGTGGGTTGCACCGAGGCGCTGGAAGAGAGGAGCACGAAGGTAGCCCGGTCAGTCGCCCGGCTGCTGAAGCTGGCCGGGGTCAACTTTGCCATTCTGGGGGCTGAGGAGAGCTGCTGCGGGGAACCGGCCCGCCGTCTGGGTAACGAGTATCTGTTCCAGACACAGGTAGCCAAGAACATTGAAATACTGAAAAGCTACAACGTAAAGAGAATAGTGACCGCCTGTCCCCATTGCTATAACACCCTCAAGAACGAGTACCCTCAGTTTGGCGGAGATTTCAAGGTCAGCCACCACACCGAGTTTATCGCCGGCCTCTTTCAGGAAGGTAAGCTGAGGGCGATTAAAGGCTTGAGGGGGATAGTCACCTACCAGGACCCCTGCTACCTGGGCAGGTATAACGATATCTACCAGCCGCCGCGGCAAATCCTGAGCCATATGCCCGATTTGACGGCGGTTGAAATGAAGCCCAACAGAGCAAAGAGCTTCTGCTGCGGCGGCGGCGGGGGGCGGATGTGGCTGGAGGAAGCCGCCGGCCAGCGGGTCAGTGAGCTGCGCCTGGAGCAGGCGATGGCGACCAAAGCCAGTGTCATCGCCACTGCCTGTCCCTACTGCCTGCAGATGCTTGATGACGCCATCAGAACCAAAGAGGTGACCGAATCGCTCAGAGTTAAAGATATTGCCGAGCTGGTTTCAGAGGCGGCGCTGTACCGCCCTTACCCCGAAGCTAGCGGCTAAGTCTTTGATTCAGCTCAGCGATTACCTGCGACATAGCTTCCCCGGCCTTCGCCCTGATTAAGACAACTGCCTTTTTATCCAGATGAGTCGAGCTTAAATTGATAATAACCAGTTTGGCGCCTGACTCAACGGCATATTGCGGCATATAGGCCGCCGGGTAAATAACCAGGCTGGAACCGACCAGGATGAACAGGTCGCAGCTAGTGGCGCGCAAGCTGGCTTCCCTCAGCACTGCCTCCGGTAGCGACTCACCGAACAAGACCGCATCCGGTTTGAGGATACCGTGGCATACCTCACAATCCAGAAGCT
>Ga0209427_10003752_pt1 | contig 17741 bp, 18 predicted proteins | sample DeeMarSWOR136_30_FD_187465 | JGI IMG/M metagenome (GOLD analysis project Ga0209427, IMG submission 187465) | Marine sediment microbial communities from White Oak River estuary, North Carolina - WOR-1-36_30 (SPAdes) (version 2) | ecosystem: Environmental > Aquatic > Marine > Intertidal zone >...
ACAGAGGTATGTAGATTTCCAGAGAATAGATATAGAGTTTGAAGACGTAGTCAGAGACTATTTATACAGCAGCACGGCAGGAGTAGTAGCTAAAACAGATAGATACGAGCATTTCTTGACAAGAGTAACTTCGTACTATTCAGCAGCAACAGCAGAAAGGATAATGATGTAGGTATCCTTCAACTTCGGCATGCTGCGAATAATCTCACATAATTTTTCTCCGCTGATATGAGGCATGATCAAGTCAATGAATACAACATCTGGAGTAAAGGTGTTTAAGATATCGAGAGCCGCGAGACCATTTTCAGCAGTGACTACATGATGTTTCTCCTTTTCAAGTAAATCTGCCATGAATTTCAACATGACCGGATGGTTATCTACGACCAAGATCTTTTTACCCACGTCACTGCCTCCTCATTCTCTGGTGATGGGGACATAATGTTTGTCTTTGAGCTTTGTGAGGGTTACCTTTCATTTTTTGCTAGGGCTTTCGCTATTCGATCAAGTTGTTCTTTAATTCTCTTGGCCGCTCCAGTAACCCCATCCAGATCGTTGTTTTGGACACTCATCTCAATTCTTTTTGCACATTCGAAAATCCCGATTAATCCAAGATTTGAAGAAGTGCCTTTTATGGAATGGGCAAATCTTGCTACCTTGTCTGTATCCACATCTTCAATAGCGGATTGCAATTTATTCAAATCCGAATAAGCGGTCTTTATAAAAAGGCCAATCAGTTCCAAAAATTCATTTTCCTCTAGTTCTAAATTTTCAGCTAATTCTTTAAAATCCATGTTCCCTCAACCTATCCCCTCCCAATGTACCGACGAGACCGTCTTTTTATCAAAGAAAAAACAGGAAGACCGGTTATTAGGGCTAGGTCCTTTTCTTCAATCGTCATTTCCTTACTTTTAAAAATCGATGTAATTCAGATTGGTGTACTCTCCACCCATTTCCGGCTCTCACAGCTTTGATCCTTCCGATGCGGATATATCTCAGATAGGTGGGTTTGGAGATTTTAAGATATTCAATAGCTTCTTTAGTAGTTAAAACCACGTCTTTATCCATTAAAGACATTGTTTTGACTCCTTTTTTCCGGGTTTTAATCAATTTCACTGCATAATTGGTACCAAACTCAAAGCCTGAAACGCTTCAACTGAATAAGTAGCTGATTCTTAATGATAAGTTGACTTTTAATAGGGATCCGAGATGAGAAAATTTCAAATGGCAGAAGTGCAATTTTGTCAAAATCGGCAAAAATTCTCGCTGGTATTTAGGTTTATAAACGAACTGTTTTGAGTAAGTGAATGATCCTGGTTCACACCTCACCAGTGATTGGAACTTCAAAGAGGGGATGGACGTTCGGATAGTCTCAGTCCCTATTTGTCTTTCTTTTATTAGCTTCTAAAAATAGCTTATCTTATAGACTACTGATGAAATAATGTATTCGCAGAAGGAAATTCAAAATCCACGGTCATAGGAAGGAATCTTCAAAAAAAGGAGTGCGAATAACACAAGTCATTACTGACAACCGTATTCGAGAATCGAAGATTACGGTAGAAGTGTGCATGGGGGGACACCGGTCATCGTACTTTACCCATTCCAAACTAGACGCCGGGTTTTAGGTCTTGATCCAGCACTTCCCTTACTTTTCTCGCCAGGCCTTCCATCGTAAAGGGTTTTTGTATGTAATTCACTCCTTTCTCCAAAACACCATGGTGCACGATAGCATTGTCTGTATACCCTGACATAAAGAGAACCTTAAAATCCTTTCGCACTTGTTTCATACTCTCAACCAATTGATTTCCGCTCACCTTAGGCATGATTACATCGACTAATATGAGATGAATCGGTTCTTTCCATTCTTTACAAAAATTCATAGCTTCGGCCTCATGATGTGCCTCTAAAACCGCATAGCCATGCCTCTTCAGTATGCGAACGGCCAGCTTTCGGACGGGTTCATCATCCTCAACGATGAGAATGGTTTCATTGCCTCGTGGGATTTCTTTAATTCTTGGTTTCTCACGTACTTCCTCTACCGGTTCATCCACTCGTGGAAAATAGATCTTGAAGGTTGTCCCCTGTCCTTTTTCGGACTCAACATCGATATATCCTCCATGTCCCTTGACGATACCGTAGACAGATGCCAGTCCAAGACCTGTCCCTCTGCCGAGTTCCTTCGTCGTAAAGAATGGTTCAAAGATGCGTTCCACAGTCTTTGGATCCATACCAATGCCTGTATCCGTAACGGTCAACAAGACATAATCACCAGGTTTTGGATTGTAGAGCTTTCCTTTCATAGCTCCGTGAGGGATATTGGTCGTGCTCAAGAAAATATCCCCCCCTGCTGGCATCGCATCTGCTGCATTCACCAATAGATTCATCAGGATCTGCTCAATCTGTCCGATATCTCCCTCTATTGGAAATAGACCATCAGCAAGCTCTCGGTGGATAGTGATCTCTTTCCTGGTTCTTCCAAAGGTTTTAGAAGTTTCCTCCGTTAACTGGTTCAACTGAAAGGGCCTCACGTCGTACTTACCCTTACTGGCATATCCAAGCAATTGCTTGGTTAGTCTCGATCCGCTTTGGACCTGCTGTATAATACTCGATAGCATTTCGTAATGAGGATGTGAGTGGTCGATATCTAGAAGCATCAAGGAGGAATTCCCTTGTATAACCGTAAGCAGATTATTAAAGTCATGAGCAATGCCACCTGCTAAGTTACCAATCGCCTCCATCTTTTGCGCCTGGAGAAATTGTGCCTCCATACGCTTCCGTTCGGTCAAATCATTAAAGACAAGAATAATGCTTTTATTGTCTTCTTCTGCGACAGGCAAGAGGCTAAGTGAAATTTGTTTCCGATCCATGATCAGCGAAACTTCCTCGGTCATTATCTGCGGCTGTATACCCATTGCTTGCAGGCGATCTTTAATCCTTAGGCGATCTGCCTCTTGAAGGAGGTCAATGAAATTAGAACCCAATAGCTTATTTTCAGGGAGGCCGGTCAACCAAGTAGCGGCTGGGTTGGCATAAACAATCCTTCCATCAGGGGTAATCTCCAAAATCCCTTCTGCCATACTCTTTAGGATAATTTCAAAGTGCCTTTTGATAGAGAGTAATTCAATTGAAATGTGGCGTGGGAAAATATCTTCAAGCCCTATGATTTCACCAGGAACGAAGGCTGAAGGTCTCTGATCAGATTTCTCCAGGGCTAAAAGAATATGTTGCCGCATTTTGTTAAGGGGCCCTTTAGCAATACAGGTATTCGCTCCAAAGGCACTGACGTTTATCTCCTTTTCAGCAGCAACGGCGGAAAGAATAATGATGAAGGTATCCTTCATAATCTTTCTTTCCTTTTTTTATAACTTATTATATCACAATGTGTTTTTTTAGAAACAAAAAAGGACCCGCACACCAAGGTCCTTTTTTTGAAATAATCCACTAGTCCTTATTTTTTCTCCTCAAAAAGTTTCGCCAGGATCGCCAGCAAGAATGCAGTATGAGAAAGAAAGATATAACTCACTGATTTTAATCCGAATCTGTAAGTTCCTAAAAGCACACCAATCAACGATAAAACCAAACATAAGACGCCAGCGATGATAAGGATTTTTGCCATCTTGCCCTCCTTTCTCTGCTTTATTATACCACAAAAAACAAATAAATCATTAGAAATTAGCCTCTTCGTCTAAGATTATCTATTTCTCTGAGATTGTAGTACCCTAACACTTTGACGCGCGCCTTGGAAAGACTCTCCAGCCAATCATGATATTTTTTCATAAAACGCTCGTGGTGCGCTTTTGTCTTCCATTCATAGACCGAGGCATAGTGATGTTTAAAACCCAGGCGCTTCATCGTAAAATAGGCAACGAATCCCGGCGCTTTTTTGGCGTATCCCGCCCACATCTTGCTATCCTTACGATACTGCTTGACCTCGCATGGCCTTACCTCAAACAATACGGCATGTATGAACATGAAAGTATTATACCCTCAATTCTCCAAAAACCAACAAATTTTACCATTCGAATCTTACTAGCATTGAATTCATCAAGGGAGCTGGTCGGGTTTCGAGCGAATGGAGCTTTTAGGCAGAGGAGCTTGAGCATTTGAGGGAATCCCAGTGGAGCGCAAGCGACAACACTGGGACGGACGAGGGTGTTTGAGCGACGAGCGAGAGCGCGAGGAGCGAGTTACTCGGCCGCCGAAAATGCGAAAGATCTCTGCCGGCCCGAGCGATAGCGAGGGTAAAAGCGACCTGAGCGAGAAGCCCGGCCAGTTCCCTTAACTACCATTCAAACCTTACTCCTCCCTGAATCCAGCGTCCTGGCTGAAGCACTCCACCCACTTCACTATAATGCGTATCGCTGAAATTATCTATCTTTAAGAATGGCTCAAAGATAAAATCTTTGGTTTGAAGGCGCTTGCTGATCAGGAAGTTTCCAACAAAATAAGTCTCTTCAAAACACCTTTGATTGTAGGACAGCTGCCAGCTGAAATTGAACCCCAGGATCTGAGCCTCTATATCGCATATAAGTTGGTGCCTGAGGATATCCAGGGCATACTTAGACAAAAATCCTCTAGCCTTTTTGTCTGAATCCATATAGGTATAGGAAAATGCCAACTTCTTAATTTGCGCGCCTTTAAAATTCAAGACCGGCTCTAACCCAAGTTGAAACTCTATGCCGCTGAAATCCACTTGGCCCAAGTTGGTGGCAACCCAGACGTCGCTTTCTGAGGCCCGCGTCCAGTCAATCAAATCGCGGCCCTTGCGCAAAAACCCCTCCAGCCCCCAGGATAACTGCTGGTCTTTGAAATCCAGGCCCAGTCTAAAATGATCTGATTTCTCAACGCCGAGTTGCGGATTACCCTGATTGGCCGCATCCGAATAATACAGCTCCGTAAAAGAAGGGGTTCTAAAGGAGCGACCCAGCGAGCTGCTAATCTTTAGCTTTTCTTCGATAATAAAAAACCCAAATCCCAGATTGTAAGATTCCTGAAAACCCCATTTTTCATACCCGTGGAATCCTACTCTCATATCCATCGTTACGCGCTCATGTAAGTGGGGAATCAGGCCAAAGGAAGATGCCGCGCGCTGCCTGGTATGTTGACCCAGATTCGTTGAATGAACCTGGTCTATCCCTGTTTCAAGCCCCAGAAGAAAATCTGTTTTTTCCCAAGAAATGCTTTCTTCGTAATCCAGGCCATAAGTATAAGTTGTATGGCAGTTGACAGAGGTGGGGTTATTCCTGTTTAAGATAAATTTATCGCGGTGCTTTCTTAAATAAGCATTCGTTTTCCAAGAACCAAGGGGCCATGTATTTTCCCAGCCTGTTTTGACAAAGAAGGTGCGGGTGTGTTCTTCCTCTTCGGGAAAAAGATTGGAATAAAAACTATCGGCGCCAAAATCTTTTTCCTGGTAACCCAATAAAACGTCCACCACGCAATCTTTAAGATCTCGCACAAGATACAGGGAGCCTGTTTTATATTCAAAGTCAGTATTGGGCCGAGCGGCTTTGGATGCTTTTTGCTCGAAAGATAAACGTCCGGAAAGTATTTCATCCGGTAGACTTAAGGAAAAGGCTTCTCCCCATAAAGCGTGTTCCCCGAAAAGCGTAAGGACATTTAAGGCTTTCTTTGTGGGTTTCTTTGTCAGAATATTGACGCTTGCAGCCAATGCTTTGCCGTTTAGCCAGGAAGAGGTTCCTTCTTTGACAACCTCTATGCTTTCGACATCAAAGCTCGTTAAAGGGATGTCGAGATTATGGTGCCCTGTTTGCGGGTCGTTCACAGGAATGCCGTCTATGTATACGGCAACCTGTTCAAAGGTCGAACCCCGCGCAGAGATGTCGGCCTGGATACCGGATATCCCTCGGTAACGTAAATCTAAGCCTGGTACATCATCTAACAGGTCAATGAGGGCATTAAAGCTTTTTTTCTCTATAGCTGAGGCCGAAATAATCTCTACGGAGTGATTGTTGATGAAGGAGACAATAGGAAGAGAGTCTTTACGAGAGGTAACCACTATTTTATCGATTACGACCGGCTCCTCCCCAAAACAAGGAGCGCCGACAACCAAAATCTTAAACAGAAGGATGAGGATGACGCTCGTGAGTCTGTTCATAAAAAATCCTGAAAGCCTATTATAAGGCCTTCAGGATAATTGTCAACCAAGTAATTTATTTTGGTTTACATTTAAGCCTAGCGGCAGTGGATCACGTCTCCAGCCATGACCTTTTCCACGACCCCGGAATCCTTTCTCAGCAGCAATCCTCCGTCCCTATCAATATCTATGGCCTCTCCCTCCACCTGCTTTTCTCTAACAGATATCCTCACCCTACGGCCTAACGTTAAACTGTATGCACGTGCCTTCTCAAGAAGATACCGGCCATCCTTTTCTTGTAACAGCAGATAGTTTATCTCGATCCTTCTTAAAATCTCCTGTAATAAATCAATACGATTAACGTTTTCTCCTTTATGCTCTCGTAAGGATGTGGCGCCGTTCACAAGAGATTTTTTGTCATTATTGACATTCAAACCTATTCCTATGATGACAAAATTAATGGCATCCATCTCGGCATTGAGCTCAGTCAGTATCCCTCCCACTTTTTTATGACTAAACCAGATATCATTCGGCCACTTTATCCCTGGCTCCAAATCGCATATTTTTTTTATGGCCTCACACAGGCTTACCGCACAAAGCAAGGTGAGCAAAGAGGCGCGCGAAGGCAGCATCTTTGGTTTAAGGATTAAGGAAAAATATATCCCTTTATATTTTGGCGAAAACCAGTTCCTTCCCAACCTTCCCCTGCCCTGCGTTTGAGCCTCGGCAATGACCAGCGTGCCCTCGGGTGAGCCATCAAGCCCAAACTTCATAGCGACATCCATAGTAGAGGCCAGGCTGTCAAAATAATAAACCTTTTTGGCCAGGAATCGGGTACCCAGGTCTTGCATGACTTCAAAAGTAAAAAGCCGATCAGGTCTAGAAATCAATCTGTATCCCAGATGTGGGACAGCGACGATATCGTATCCAGCCTGCTTAAGGTCCTGGATATGCTTCCAGAGGGCTTGGCGGGATATGCCCAGACGTTGAGCTATCTGGTCTCCTGAGGCATACTCCTGTTTTCTTTTTAAGAAATCCAGAATCTTTTCTTGAAGGATCATTTCTTCTCGTAGAGTGGAGACATGGCGCGCAGCTTCTCCACGATTTTAGGCAGGCACTCTAACAGGGAGTCGATATCTTCTTTCTTAGTCCATCGGCCCAGGGTGATTCTCAAGGAGCCATGGGCTATCTCATGTGAAAGGCCGATAGCCAACAACACGTGCGAAGGCTCTAAAGAAGTGGAGGTGCAGGCAGAGCCAGTGGAACAGGCAATACCCATCATATCGAGACTCAATAGAACCGACTCCCCTTCGATATATTTTATGGAGAAGTTAACATTGTTGGGAAGTCGCAGCTTGGGGTGACCGTTAAGATAAACTTCGGGAATTCTCTCAGGGATTTCCTGAATCAATCTATCGCGTAACCGCGTCTGTAATTTCGCTTCCTCCCCCATTTTTTCTTGGCACAATTCTATGGCCTTACCTAATCCCACAATCCCGGGGGTATTATACGTAGAGGCGCGCCTTCCTTTTTCCTGGTCGCCACCCTGAAGAAAGGATTCCAGTCGTACCCCTTTTTTGACATAGAGGGCGCCTACGCCTTTAGGGCCATAGAACTTATGCGCTGAAAGAGACAAAAGATCAATATTCAGCTCCTTTACGTTTACAGGAATGTGTCCTACGGTCTGCACCGTATCCGTATGAAAATAAACTCCCTTCTCCCTGGCTATCTTGCCTATCTCTGCGATAGGCTGAATAACGCCTATTTCGTTGTTGGCGTGCATGACGCTGATAAGAATGGTCTCATCCGTGATAGCCTTCTTAATATCCTCAGGTGCAACCAAACCGTCCTCGCTGACCTTGATCCTGGTGATTTTAAAACCCTGTTTTTCTAAGAATTTACACGGCTCAAGAACCGCATGGTGCTCAATCGCAGAGGTGATTATGTGATTGCCTTTATCCTTTAAGGCGTAGACAATGCCTTTGATGGCGGCATTATTGGATTCCGTGCCTCCCGAAGTAAAAATGACTTCATAGGGTTGAGCGCCTAAAAAGTTAGCCAAGGTCAAGCGGCTATCCTCGATGGCCTTCTTCGCCTCCTGGCCCAATGCATAGATACTGGAAGCATTACCGAACTTCTCGGAAAAATAAGGCTCCATGCTCTTCAGAACCTCTGGATCGCAAGGCGTGGTAGCCGCGTAATCCAGATATATATTTTTCTTCATCTAACCTCTCCTCAAAATCTCATTCATGCTTCCCGTGCGGTATCCCTCTAGATCTAAAGTCACGTAATGATATCCCAATTTTTTTAATTTTTTGACGATTGCCTTGCGTCTAGAAAAAAGCTCTTTAACTTCAGATCTTCCAACTTCAATCCGGCAAAGACCGTTATAATGCCTTAACCTGACCTGTTTAAAACCTAATCTTTTCAAATAAGCCTCGGCCTCATCCACCCGCATTAAAATACTCGGTAAAATTTTTTTTCCGTAAGGGATTCGAGAAGCCAGGCACGCCTGAGCTGGCTGGTTCCATGTCGGCAACCCCACGGTCTTACTGAGGCAACGTATCTCTTTTTTATTTAAACGGGCCTCAGCCAGCGGAGAACGGATACGAAATTCCTTTTTCGCCCTGTCTCCGGGGCGAAAATCGAATCGGTCAGACAAAGAACTTGCGTCAATGACGTATTTTAAATGATATTTTTGGGCCAGGCTCTTGAGTCTTGAAAAAAGCTCTTTTTTACAAAAATAGCACCGCTTGGCTGTATTGGAAACAAACCTTCTGTCTTTTAGCTCCTGTGTCTTGATTATTTTATGCCGCACGTCCAGTTTTTTTGTCATGCGCCTGGACTTAAGCAACTCTTGTTTTGGATAGGTTGGAGAATTTGCGGTCACCGCCAAAAACCTTTCTCTGGGTAACGTCAAAGCAGCTACTTTCAGAAGAAAGGTACTATCCACTCCTCCAGAATAAGCAATAAGCACAGAGCGCATTTGCGTTAATATCTGCTGTAATTTTCTTAATTTATTCATTTTGAAAATGATGTGCTTTAGAAATGCACCTCCATGGCACGGGTAGGACAGATTTTGACGCAGAGTTCGCAGGCAATGCATTTATTATCATAAAAATGGACCTTGCGCGTGAGTGGGTCAACCAAAAGCGCACCTGTGGGACAGATAGGCACGCACACCCCACAATCCGTACATTTGGCTTCATTGCGTATCACATCCTGGCTGAGTGGCTGGATCCTGACTCCGCAGGACTGCAAATACTCTATCCCCTTATTGAAATTTTTCTCCTCACCCGACAATTCCAAGACCATCAGCCCTTCTTCCTGTGGCGTCACGTAAGCCTTGAGGATATTAAATTGCAGGTCGAACTCCTTAACCAGTTTATAAACGATCGGCTGGTCAACAAGCCGGTGCGGAAAATGCAAGACAATCCGTTTAGAAATCATTCCTTTCTCTCTTCTTTTACGCAAGTGATGGATTTTCTTTAAGCGGCTTGACCGTGTATCCGGATTCAGCCCCTGGTAAAGGAGCTACGGGTTCAGTCAGCAAGAATTCTCCTTTTTTAATCCAGGATTTAAGCTCTTCGGCGATCTCTTTTGCCTTGGGATAACTGGATATATTTCCGGTGGGAACCTCTTTCCCCAGTATTTTAATCTTTCCTGATTTTAACTGCGCATAATTGACCTCTCCCAGAGAGTCGGGGATGCAATGGGGGTAATTTTTACTGTAATCGACAATCTGGGTATAAATCTCCTCGTCTTTTATCGCAGAGTACTTAATGGTCTGTTCATCTAGCACAGGGATAGGGACTCCGATTCCCACATTTAGCGTGACGCCGTAACCAAGCATGCTGACTCCTACTAACCAGTCTGCTTTCATCTGTTTCAAATCACCGATTACAGCCAGTGTCCCTGCTGGTGCCTGAGGGACACCGCACTCTTTTCTGGGTACAATAGGATTATGCTGTGTGCCATGCCAGGCCACAAAACCAATGCCTCCTCCCAGAAATATCTTAGAACCAACCCCTATCGTCTTATAATAAGGATCCTTTAAAAGCGGAGAAAGTTGCCCTGCGGAACAATAATTGGCATTCCCCAGATTCGGTTTTAAGACTCCCATATAAGTATAAATAATCTTATCCGAAAGGTTCACCGCTACGTTATAATTCTGATAACAGTTGCGGATGTTAAATAAAACGGCCTCATTGATGTCTTTGATATTGATGGTGGTCTCCAGTTTCTTGCGGGGATAACAGTCTGTCCCATAGGTCGTGGCTACTAAGCGCACATCGTGCCCGGCAACGATTTCATGGATGACATGGCCTCCGCCGTATTTAAATTCTCCGGGAAAGACCTTGTTCAGAGGGTCTGAATCAGGAACAGCGGTTGCACCGAGGAAAATATCGACGGCGGCAAATCCCGCATAAACCGGGACATCATTCAAGGTACAGATCCCTCCGCCCAGCTTGATCCTGGGTTTTGAATGGCCGATATTAAAATAGGCACCCGAAGAACACATCGGGCCAAAGGTGGCGGCGGTAACCACATCCACTTCCTGAGCGCAAATTTTGGCCCCTTTCTTCTGGACCAGCTCGATAACCTCTTCGGCAGTGACGACAACAGCATTCCCTTTTTTGATTTTTTCGTTAATCTCTTTTATTGTCTTCATAATTTTATAAGGCTATAACCTCTCTAACCTCAGGAACTTCTTGTTTTAATATTTTTTCTATACCCATCTTCAAGGTCATCTGGCTCATCGGGCAACAACCGCAGGTGCCGGTGAGCTTCAATTTCACCACTCCGTCTGGCGTGACTTCCACCAGATCCACGTTCCCGCCATCAGCCATAAGCATGGGCCTAATCTTTTCTAAGGCGTTCACCACTTTTTCTTTCATCATTTTCCCCTTTCTTGACTTATCAGAAAATGACATCAAAATTCTTAAAGAGAATTTTGATGCATGGGGTGCGAGGAATTAGCTAGTAAACAACTCCGTACTCAGATAGCGCTCACCTGTATCCGGAAGAACGACTACAATGAGCTTACCTTTATTCTCCTCTCTTGCAGCCACCTGGAGGCTAGCATAAACAGCTGCGCCTGAAGAGATCCCAGCAAGAATTCCTTCTTCTTTTACGAGTCTGCGGCACGTTTCCTTTGCCTCTTCATTAGATACCTGGATGATTTCATCAATAATCTTCGTATTCAAGACCTCCGGAACGAAGCCTGCTCCTACCCCCTGAATCTTGTGAGGGCCGGGCTTACCTCCGGATAAAACTGGAGAATCTTTAGGCTCAACAGCAATAACCTTTACGGAGGGGTTTTTCTTCTTTAAAACCTCACCCACTCCTGTTATTGTACCACCGGTTCCTACGCCTGCAACGAAAATATCTATTTTGCCCTCTGTGTCATTCCAGATCTCTTGGGCAGTGGTTTGACGGTGGATTTCAGGATTAGCTGGGTTTTTAAACTGCTGGGGCATAAAATAACGCTTATCCTGTTTCAGCAACTCTTCGGCTTTTCTAATGGCACCAGACATCCCTTCTGCACCAGGGGTAAGCACAATCTCAGCTCCAAAGGCAGATAAAAGATGCCGGCGCTCCAGGCTCATCGTCTCTGGCATGGTCAGAATCAATTTGTAGCCTTTGACTGCGCAGACAAACGCCAAGGCAATCCCGGTATTCCCTGATGTCGGCTCAAGAATAATGGTATCCTTGGAGATCTTTCCTTCCTTCTCAGCCTGCTCAATCATGCTCAAACCAATCCTATCCTTAACCGATGAGCAGGGATTGAAAGACTCTAATTTGCCGACCACTGTTGCCCCTGCCTGGCTGGCTATTCTGTTGAATCTAACCAAGGGAGTCCTGCCAATAAATTCTGTAATGTCTTTGGCTATTTTCCCCATCTGGCAGCGTCCTTTAAACGTAGTTGGGCATTATAGCACAGCTTCATGGGAATTGCCACTGCTTCTTTAGCCTAAAATCATACAATTCCTTACTCCCTTTCGCATACGTTTATGCCCGAATTGCCTATGGACAGCAGTGCGGCTACCAGAAAACCTCCTGTGCTGCAGCCAACTGCATAAACATCAGAATTTGAGTAGAGATAGCAACCTCCACTCGCTTGCTTCCTGGTTTTTTTAACAGCCTGATATTTTTTAACATGGGTAAAGATATCGAATTCTCACCTCCTGTTATATGTAATACATCTCGGATGTTTTCTTTTTCTGATTCTCTCTTACGACCAGATCCTCTAAAGTCGTGGTTTTAAGCACAGCCTCCATCGCTTTATTTAATTCGCACCAGATATCGTACGTGACGCAAGAGCTCACTTTCCGGCAATACGTCTTGCTATACAGACAATCCACTAACGCCAAAGGTCCCTCCAATGCTTCCACAATCTGTTTGATGGTTATTTGAGAGGGGGAATGATTCAAGACATATCCGCCCTTGGCTCCCCGCAAAGTTTTAACCAGGCCTGCTGCCTTTAAAGAGGAAAGGATACGGTCTAGGTATTTCAAGGATATCTCCTGACGTTTGGAAATATCCTTTAGTAAAACCGGATCATTCTTATAATAACAGGCCAAATCTAACATGGCACGTGTGCCGTATCGGACCTTAGTAGATAGTCTCATGATTTGGAAATCAACCTTTGCTTAATGTCTACTAATTCTATAGTATTAGTTACATTATACAAACGACTTAAGTTTTGTCAAGAACTTTTTTATTTTTTATTTACTTTGCATTAAGTGCCTTTTTGAAAGAGTGCTCGGCACGAGGTAAATAGGGTGGGCTTCCTCGGGTTAGGATAATTTCGGTCAGACAAAGGAAAGGTACGGCTTGCCGTCGGTTAAAGGGTTGAGATATCGGTCTATTCTCTTGCTTTGCTCTATCTTTAAATCCAGCCATCCCTTCTTCTGGCCCGGACCGGGAGCCAGAATCTCAACCTTGGGAGAAAATATGTCACTTTCATTGATTTCCCTGACCACGGCAACGCTTGAATCACTAAGGGACACAAGGGTTCCTACGGGCCAGACACCTATGAATTTAAAGAAGGTCGCAAGGAGCTCGGGATCGAATGTCGTACCCTTTTCCTTCATCATGATCTCATAGATCATTTTAGGCGGATAATCATTCTTATAATTTCTTCTTTGCGACAGGGCGTCATAGACATCGCAGATGCAGACGATTTGGCTGGCGATGTGGGGTTTGAACGGATAGGCCAACTTAGGATACCCGGAGAGGTTGTATTTTAAGTGGTGTTCAAAAGATATCACCACAGGTAAAATTCCCAGATTTGGGACATACTTAAGCAGAATCCTGCATCCTGTAATCACGTGGCTTTTTATTTTGGTAAACTCTTCATCCGTTAAGCGCTCCGGTTTCTGGAGTATCTCTCTGGAGATATAGAGTTTCCCGATGTCATGAAAAAGCGCCGCCACACCTATGTCGAGGACCTCTTCTTTGGTAAAACCCAATCTGGAGGAGAAGAACATGGAAAGGATGCAAACATTGATCATGTGGCAGAACGTCCTCGTATCGTATCGTTTGACAGTGGCAAAATTCAGGAATTCCTGATAGCGCCCCACGAGGCCCTCCAAGACATTACTGACGGTAAACTTTACGGCCAGATGGTCGATTGCTTCATCGTTCAACACCTTCTCCAGAGAGTCCGTAATCTGGCCTAAAGAATCGTCATAGGTCTTCAAATAACTGACCGTTTTTAATGCCTCGGCGCTTTCCGCTAAAAGAGAAGTCTCTGCGGCTCCCTTGATCTTACCCACAGCGATATGTTTGACCCCCCGAAGGAATAATTCTTCCTCTGGTTCATGTTGAAGCTCTTCTTTAGGGGTGGTTAAAATGGTTATCAATTGACTCAACTCTTCTTTTTTCAAACCTCTAAAGAATTCGATCTTCTCAACACCCCTATCCTTCAAATAGACGATGGCAGGTCTTGCGGTCTTGCTGAGTTCAAAGAAAATCTCCTTCTCGAACGCTAGCTCCTCTCCTATCAATCCAATAACTAAAGTCTCCCTGTCTTTGAGAATAACATCGAGGCTAAGGTATGCCTTATCAATGGACTTTTTGAATTCCGGGTGCCAGTTAGGATAAAGCCTGGTTGTCTGCAAGCAGAAAATCAGTTCTCTAAAACAATTCTCAATCTTCTCCAGCATCTAATATCCCCATGACCTGGGCCGCCTTTTCTCTGACATGTTTATTCCAGAAAAAGGGCCTTTTGCTTAAAACAACCAGATGCGACCTGGCATCTTTTAATCCTTGGCCCTTTACATCTTCCAGAATCATCATATTCTCTAAAAGGATTTTATTCTTAAGGCCGAAGGGATGAGAGTAAGAAAAAAACTCATCCAGCGCTTCCTGGCGCGCCTGGTCGTCTTTTGCCAACACCAGGAATGCCTGCTTCTTAACGGAGAAGTCCCCTTGCTTAAGGAGGAGTAACAAAAATTCTTTATCAATCCGAGAAATACTTTGCATGGTTTTGAGGACTTCCAATCTAATGATATTGTTGGAGAAGGCATATATTTCTTTGAGGATCTCCAGACTTAAAAAAGAGTCCTGCCCCTGAAAATTCCTAACTATTTTCGCTAAGAATTCTATATCGGATTTTAAACGCTCCAGATTTTCATAGAAGACATCGAGTTCCTGGGGGAAGATTTTTAGCCATAATCTTAATATAAAAGGATTGATCTTTCTTTTTTCAAAAACCTCCTTGAGATAAAAATCTATCCCTAATGAACTCTTGTTTAAATCTTTCAAGAAATAATCCAGCTCTTGCGGTGGTTCTTCTTCAAAGGCCATCGTCTCAATGGAATGATAAAAGGACTCCTGTAATTTTTCCAATCCGCCAGTTAAATGGGGGTTGCGCCTTGTTTTATCATTCAAAAGGTCTGCAACGCTCTTCATGAATTCCCAGTTTCTCTCTTTGACCAGGCCGACACAATCTTTTAACAGTCGCTCGCACATCAATGCCAGGGCTTGAGGTTCTTCTTCCTGTGCCAACAGGTTCAGGAGCAAAAAACCATAGTTGACCTGCAAGAGGTGAGGGTCAAAGGCCCACTGCCCTCCCACGACCTCATCCTGCCACAATCCCTCCATGGCCTGGCGATAAATCGGAAAAACATAGGAATCCTGAGATACGGAAAATATCTCTTTGACTCTCTTTCTGAACTTCGGATTAATTTTTTTTGCTACTTCCTCAGCTATCTCTTTATGCCTGGCTTGATCGATTAGCGTGGTGAATACCTGAAAGCTTAAATTATTGAAGTTCTCGCTCTTTGAAATGCTTTCAACGAGGGTATTGACCAGATCATCATTTGTCAGGTCCTGAAAAAAAGTCCTGATTTCATCCAACCGCTCTTGAGCAGGGAGGGTGGGGTTTTCCAGCAACGCCACCAGCAGATTCTTGGAGCATTTAGAAAATTTGGCATTATCGTTTGCCTTAAGATATGAAAGAAAGTTGTAAAGATTCTTTCTGAGCTCAGCGTCTTCGTATAAATCCTGTGAGCTGAATTTACTGACAATCTGCTCAAAATTCTGAACAAAGGCTTCGATATTGCCCGGATCTTCCTTTTCTATAACCTCTTTGAAGAGGTACACCCATATATCCTTGACCTCTTCCCCCTCATCACGTAAAAGCTGGGAATAATCAAGCTCCTGCAACTGGATATGGGGTGTTTTTTCCTTATTTAAAATAGCCTGGACGCCACCCCGTCTTAATAGTTTTTTAACAGGCATAGAGACACTGCTTAAAAACTCAATCAACTCCTGATTATTAACACCTGACCTTAGCTCAATGCTCTTGATCTTGCGCAGATGAAACAGAGACGCAAGATCCTCGTACAGCAGGGCCTTTTCCCAAAGCCTTCCGTCTATTGATAAAGACTTGACGGCTACATCTATCCGGACAGGGCTTAAAAAGGAAAGCAGGTTAACGAGTTTTTTCCTGAAGACGTCCACGGATTGGAGAAAATAAGGGTGATCTTTAGGATAGGCGGAGGCGTTGTTCAGAATAATACGCAGTCCATACAAAAACTCATTTAGGGCCTCTTCTTTAGTCATCAAATGAGCTCGCGACTTACGGGCGAAAGTTGGTTGGAACCTAAGTCTTTATTTATTGTACTATCAAAGTCTGCTTTTTGCAATTATAAACAAAAATGCCCCTTGTTTTAAAAGGGGCACCGGATAAGAATACCCTGTTGTTTCCAGAATATCTTTCTCTTTAAACTAATCCTTGGTCAAGCATGGCATCAGCGACCTTAACAAAACCTGCAATGTTGGCACCTTTCACATAGTTGATGTAATTATCCTCCTTGCCATATTTGACGCATTGTTCATGAATGGCTACCATAATCTGGCGTAATTTTTTATCCACCTCTTCCCGTGACCAGGAAAGCCTCATGCTATTCTGGGTCATTTCCAGCCCAGAGGTAGCCACTCCGCCAGCATTTGCTGCCTTACCTGGAGCATACAAAATCTTAGCCTTCTGGAATACCCTTGCACCTTCTGGAGTGGTGGGCATATTTGCCCCTTCGCCTATGGCGATACAGCCGTTTTTCACCAATGTCTTGGCATCGTCTTCATCTATCTCGTTCTGAGTAGCGCTCGGGAAGGCGATATCGCATTTTATCTCCCAAGGCTTTTTATTTTCGAAGTACTCACATTTGAATTCCTTTGCACATTCTTTTATACGACCACGCCGCACATTCTTAAGCTCCATGACACAATTCAGCTCTTTTTCATCAACTCCTGATTCATCGTAAATAAAACCATTAGAATCAGATAGCGTTACCACCCTTGCTCCTAACTGAATGAGTTTCTCTACGGTGTATTGAGCGACATTTCCCGAACCAGATACTGTACAAACCTTCCCCTTTATAGATTCTCCTCTGGTTTTTAACATCTCCTCAACAAAATAAACGCAACCATAACCAGTGGCCTCTGGCCGGATTAAACTACCACCCCAATTCAAGCCCTTACCGGTAAGAACTCCCGTAAATTCATTGCGTAGCCTCTTATATTGACCAAACATATACCCGATTTCGCGTCCACCCACGCCTATATCGCCAGCAGGCACATCTGTATCAGGACCGATGTGCCTGAATAGTTCGGTCATGAAACTCTGGCAGAATCTCATGACTTCATTATCTGACTTTCCCTTGGGGTCAAAATCAGAACCGCCTTTGCCACCACCCATAGGAAGAGTGGTTAAGCTATTTTTAAACACCTGCTCAAAAGCCAAGAATTTTAAAATACCTAAGTTAACACTGGGGTGAAAACGCAATCCTCCTTTATAGGGCCCGATCGCGCTGTTCATCTCAATGCGATAGCCTTTGTTTACTTGTACTTCTCCGTTGTCGTCCATCCAGGGAACGCGGAACATAATAACTCGCTCCGGCTCTACCATTCTTTCCAAAATGCGAGCCTTAAGATATTTGGGGTTAGACTTAACAAAAGGCATCACTGAAGTCACTACCTCTTTTACGGCCTGGTGGAATTCGGTCTCGCCGGGATTTTTCTCGATAACCTTTTTCATGAATTGTTCGGGCATGTCATCCTCCTTACATTGGATATTACTTCTCAGTAACTAAAGACGGGACAAACGCTGTCACCGTATAAAAAACACTTAAGCGCC
>Ga0209427_10003753_pt1 | contig 17736 bp, 8 predicted proteins | sample DeeMarSWOR136_30_FD_187465 | JGI IMG/M metagenome (GOLD analysis project Ga0209427, IMG submission 187465) | Marine sediment microbial communities from White Oak River estuary, North Carolina - WOR-1-36_30 (SPAdes) (version 2) | ecosystem: Environmental > Aquatic > Marine > Intertidal zone >...
ATCCAAGCTACAGGGTCTCTGGCTTCTGCCCCGGAAAGACTAACTCCTTCTGAACACGCCAGCCTTAGCTGGTCGCACTACTTAATCCGATTACACATATAAAATTCCGAAAATATATTCACTTTTTGACTAAAAATTGAGATTCGGTGCTTTCATCAATCGTTAAATTTGACATTTTTGGTGACAAAATGGTGACAAGAAGTCACTTAAAAATCAAAGTGATTTTTATCATTCTGTATAGGACTTAAATGCACCATAATTTATTTTAGTTCGGATTCCGTTAACGGTTCCATTCGATCTTAGCGATGTGAGGGGAATACCATGTTTTAACTGTCACGAGTCCACTGCGATGCTCTCCCAGCACACGAACGATTTTCTCCTGTCCTGGCATGAGCTCAAAATAATTGTCTTCAAAGAACCAACCAAATGCATCTCCATCAGCATTGCCTGCCAGAGTCACTCTATGAGCATATTTGTCACTTTTAATTACCAAAGCTCCATCTCGTACTTTCACATTAAGCTTGGCGTCAGGAAAGGTAACACGTCGTTCAATGTCTCCAGGACAATGAGTTTCTGCGACTATTTGACCCGATTGGTCTGTAAGACTAGCGTATAAAATGTGTTCTTTACGAAAAGAGGCTATACCAGCTTTATCCAGGCGAACTACGACCTTCGACCGACCCGGAGCTATCGAGACTTCCCTGACGATTTCTTTTCGAATTACATTTCGACCAAGATGGAATAGCTGGATTCTCACCGTCCCGGTGACGGTCTGTGGCGTGTCGTTTACAACCCAGAGATAAATATACACTCCTTTGTCAAACGCCAACATCACTGGCGCATAAGCACGGCGTAAAGTGTAATATACATGATAAGGTTCGAGAACGTAATCGACTTTGCCGCTATAGATATGAGGCCAGGAATCATTGAACTTCCAAACAAGGTAGCCCCCGCAACGTCGATGATCGGATGTATCTGTTGCATACCGGCCGCGACGCTGGCGATCTATTACATCCTGATAATATAATGCCTCGGCCATGCCAAGACGAAAGACGAGTGAGGCAGCGTCAGTAGCATCATAAAATAACTCTACCGGGCCGGTTTTTTTCCAACTGCTACCTGTAGTATAACGTAGCCAAGTCTTCGGATATGGGTAAATATCACTATGCTTGTAAATTGGTGAATAATCAGCAGGCCATATGTCTTCGGGCTTCATGAAACGCTTGATACTATGCAAAGGTGGTGCAGCAATTCGCGTATCTTCGCTGGCAAAGTTCAAGAAATCATAGCCTGGTACAAACCACATGTTCGTGTAACCGTGAGTGTTGCCTTCTTGTGGATCATTAGGATTCTCTCCGTAGTAAGGAGAACTGGGCTGGTAGTAGCGGTCTGGATCGAGTTCACGACAAATATCGCCAACCTCTTGTGCAGCGACTAGTCCGGACCATGGACCTCGGTCTTCTATCCTGCTGTTATACTCTTGGTGGTTCCACATTGCCGCTTCGTTGCCGCCGCACCAGACCACGATAGAAGGATGATGCTTGAGTCGCTTGAGTAGTCCGGTAGCCTCCTTGCGACATATCGCACGACTCTTGACATCCGGCGCTAAGGGAAGTTCTGTAAAATCCTGCCAAAGTAGAAATCCCCTTGCATCAGCCATCTCATAAAATTCGTTTCGAGGTGACTCCACTACTCCCCAAACTCGAAAAGCATTGAAATTAGCATGTTCTGCCATAGTGAAGAGTTTTTCAGCTCTCGGCTGGTCCCAAACCGCTGTATCCCAGCGGGGTGTTACCCAGTTACCACCCCAAAGACGCACCGGCATACCGTTTATCACAAAATGGAGTCTTTTTGGCATTGTTACTCGGCGGAAACCCAGTGTGCGAGAGACGGTTTGGTGAGATTTGCCCTCGACAACCAAAGTGGCTTCAACTCTATACAAATATTGTTCTCCATAACCTCGTGGCCACCAAAGGTCCGGTTGATCGACACGGGTAACCATCTGGCTCGTAAAGGTTCCGTCTTGAACATGAGATTTAGATGTCAAATTCGCCACGACTTCACCTTCTGGATTAAACAGACGCATGCTAACTTCCACATCGTTGAGCTGACATATTCCGGCGACGTCTAATTTTATTGTACCAATTGTCAATGTCTCGTTTACAGATGCATCGGCAACAACTTCCGTCATATGACAGCCGTGAGTTACTTCCAGAAAGACTTTGTCATAGACACCTACTCTCGAAAAGTTAGGATATGGACCGAGGTAGTTGCTGTAATTCTGGTTGGGTCTTCGCACGCGGCGGTCAGGATCTCCATTGACGTTTCGAATACGTAAACGCTTTCCATTCAACTGCTCATAAACTGTATGAAAATGAAGTACTAACGTGTTTTCCTTCTGAAGTTTTCCGCTAATATCTACAACTAACGGTAAATACATATTCGAATGGGAAGCGATTTGTTTACCATTAAGATAGACGTCTACAATAGTATCCAAACCTTCAAATCGTAATAAAGATTCTGCTTCAACCTCGGTCGCTGTAAAATTAACACTATACACCCAATCTTGCTCAGCTACCCATTTACACTTTTCCGCTGCACCCGGAAGCCAGGGAATTTCAATCTTATCATGTTTTAAGAGAATGTCATGAACCATTGCGGGCATAGAAGATGCTGCTAACCATCCATCCAGCTTGACGGCCTTTTTTGCTTCGGATAAGAAAGAAGCATCCAACAACTTTCTTGGCGTAATGGATTTGATTTTCCATCCATCTGAAATCTCTTTACGATGCCAGCATTGTATGACTTTTCCCTCCGTGGCAGGCAATTGTGTGGAGATGCCTGTAGTAATAACAAAGAGCACCAGACTACAATATATTTTTTTCATAATCACTTTTCCTATTTCTAAATTGTCCTAGTAGTTTGATGTACGTTTTTCACAAAATCCCTGAAAGACTCCTTTATACTTCATATACCATATTACCAAGATTTCCGCTCAGTTACACTGACTTTCCAACAGATTCAACATTCAACGCTGTAATAACTCGAGTATATGAAATGACAAATGAGAAATATTGTTATTGTGGATTTATTACCAACTGAAAATCAGGGTGTTTTTCAACTTCTGAAATAGGAGGCTTTTTAAAGATTTTAGTAGTATTTGAGTCATCTTTCCATTCACGTTATAATAGTCTAAATACATCTTGACGCTTTGATTCGAGAATAATGATGACTAATGTCACTCGCATTTTTAATGCAATTGATAATGGAGACGAGAAAGCCGTCGATCAACTAATTTTAACTATCTATCAATAATTACGGCATCTTACCGCAAATGAATTACAGAAAGTAGGGATCATCGGCCCGCTGTTCAAAACCGCCGAAATCTTCTATCGCAATATGAAGATCACAGAGTTTGAAAAACTGCTACTGCTGGAAACTTTTACGGCGATCCCACCCACTTATCAGAAAGAATAAAGACAATGAAAAAAATACCATGTTCGTTTCTCTGGTTATTAATCGTTTTGGGCATGTTCTTGCCGGGTTGTCTCGCGGATTCAGTTGAATATAATGCAAAGATCCCGCAGTTGGTATTTGCGGCACAGGAACTAAAAGATGCATTAAAAGAAGCGGGAAGGGAAGATCTAAAGGTAACGTTGGTCGTCAAGCCGGATGTGTCTTCGCCGGAAGCGTTTCAAATTCGGTCTGTTGGTCCGACCCAGATAGAGGTTACTGGTACGGACGCAACGGGCGCGATGTACGGCGGTCTCGAAGTGGCTGATCTTTTGCGGCTGGCTCTTCCGATTGAGGATCAGGATCAGAAGCCGTTTGTAGAGAAGCGGGGGATTAAAATTAATATCCCTCTCGATATCCGTACCCCTTCCTTTGACGATTCCGGGGAAGCGGCACAGAGAAATATTAAAACGATGTGGGACTTTGAATTCTGGAAAGAGTACCTGGATGACCTGGCACGCTACCGCTACAATGTGGTGAGCCTGTGGGCGGCGCATCCTTTCCCTACAATGATCAAACTTGAAGAGTATCCCGATATTGCTGTGGATGATGTTTATTATGCTAAGGAAGGCAGTCTTAATACAACGCATCTGGATGCCGCTGTACGCCTGGAGGATGACATTGATGGGAATCTTGGCCTTGGGAAAAAGATTTCCATCGATGAGAAGATCAAGTACTGGCAGAAAGTATTTCAATACGCAGCGGATCGTGGAATTGAGATCATAATGATGCATTGGAACCTGCACATGCATGGTGCGATTGGAAAATACGGGATTACCCAGGAACAGGATAATCCCGTTACAATTAAATACATACGGGCCTGTGTTCGTGAAATGTTGCTGACCTATCCGCAAATTACAGGGATTGGCACCTGTGCAGGAGAAAACGATGACAGGTACCTGAGAGATGAATATATGACCGAAAACTTTGTTTTCAACGCCTACGGCAGAGCTGTCATGGATGTTAAGGAAATCCAGCCCGACCGTGATATACGTTTTATTATCCGCAGACACAGCACGGAATATGAAGATATTACAAATGCTTTTAAGGACTATACCGGCGGCAAAATGGAAACAAGTGTAAAATACGCTGTCGCACATATGTATTCATCCAGAAGGCCCCAGGAGTGGGAAAAACGCATCGTGGATGAAGGTTGGCTGGACAAATACAAGGTATGGCTCAACCTGCGCAATGATGATATTTTCATGCATCGCTGGGGAAGTCCTGATTTCGCACGCGAGTTCATCAAATGGATGCCCCACGAACATTCACCCGGATTCTATATGGGCTCGGACACTTATGTCTGGGGACGCGAGTTTATCTCAAAGAATCCCGAGACTGCGGGGCAGCTGGAGATTGATAAACACTGGTATAGATTCCGGCTGTGGGGACAGTTGGCTTATAATATTGAACTTGGTGATGACTACTGGCAAGCTGTTCTGAAACACCGCTTCCCTTCTGTCGATGCCAGGCTGCTTCTCGAAGCCTGGGAAACGGTCTCTGAGGTAATTCCGCAGCTGAACCGGTCGGTCTGGTCTCCAACGGACGGGTCTTTTTGTGCAGAAGGATGTAGACGAACTTCGGGTTTTCTGACTCTGGATGGTTACCAATTTGCACGCCCGGCCATGGTATTGAACCGGATAGAGAATGCACCGGATCCCCAGTGTATAACTGTTATAGATTGGGCCAGGGCCTATGTTAAAGGGCAAGAATTGAAGGGTGTCACTCCCCTGCAGGTAGCGGATAACCTGGACGGATATGCAGCGGTTGCACAGGAAGCACTACCGGTATTGCGGTCACAAATGGGTAATAACGTGGAATTGAAGGAAACACTGAATGATATTGAAAGCATGGCCTTCCTTGGCCGGTACTATGCCGATAAGATGCGAGGTGCGGCTAAGCTGGCGTTATACCGCCAGAGTGGCCGACAGGATAGCAAGTATCTTGACCGGGCTGTGGCCCACTTGGAGGATGCCGTCCAGGAGTGGAAGGCCTATGCGGCTGTTCTTACACCTCAGTATAAGACACAAATAGGGGCCAGGGCTAACAGCCTCGATTGGAACAGTACGTTAAAGGAGGTGGAAAAAGAAGTCGAGACCATAAAGCAGGAAGGGGATTACCCTAAACTGCGTTTTACAAATCTAACAGACGGTGCGCGTATTCCGAAGGGATCCGATCTCCGTGTGGAAGTAGAAGCGACCGACGGAAATGGCATTCCAGAAGTGAAGCTTCATCTCAACGGATTGGTTCTTAATGCAGAAAAAAAGACAGATAATCTATTTGTCTGGAGCGGCTCCAGCGATGAGTTCCTGAAATCCCTGGAGACAGGGATGTATCATCTTGAGGCGGTGGCTGTGGATAAAAACGGTTTGCGCACATACGAGGAAATCAACATTGCAGTAGGTAATGCTTCCCATAGTAGTATGGGGGACTGGAAGAATGAGATCCATCAAGTGATTCTGAACGAAGGGGAGATTATTGAGGATAAGGGTATCCGGGATTTTCCTCGCCTGAATTGCTATCTCAGTCTGGGTGAAGATGGAACACTTGCACTCATAAATGGTACTCCCAGTGACAGTGAAAGTAGGATATGGGGAACCATTGGGAAAGCCAACAGGCCTAAACCCCAACCTGTTCCGTACCGTTTTTACACCGTTTTAGAGAAGGGGCAACTCCGGATCTACCGCAAAAAACCCGGTCGTCCGAAATTAAAAATTTATGAAACCCGTTCGGTATCTGGTCCGGGCCCATTTAAACTCGGAATCACTGCATCCAGACGACTCATAATTTTTACCGAGACCGGAGAGAAACGAAAAATCATTTGGAGGAGCCCAGCGCAAAACTGATACACATCGATAAGGAAAAGAAAATCGACGCTTTGTTTTACATTAACCTGTATCGCGGTAAACTTAACTGGTTCCGTATAAGTACAAAGGTAGATAAGCAGATGAAAAAGATTAAGCATTCTCTCATGACATCTTGGCTAGCCATCCTTCTCCTTTCTGGATATTCAACGCGGGGGCAGGCAGGTCCCCTGCCTAAGTTCACTTTCAAAGGAATCGCCCTCCACCCAGAGAGCCTATCCTATGCTCCCACGGAACAGTTGGTACATCCTTCAATAGTTAAGATGAGAGGACGCGTTAAAAATCCGTTAGGAAAGTACTACCTGTATTACGCGCCTCATAAGCATATTGCTATCAGCATGGCATATTCCGATAGCATCGAGGGCCCCTGGACAGAGTATCAGGGCAATCCTGTGATTAAGGGCCCATCTGCCCCGGATATCCGCTGGATCAAAGAAAAAGGCAAATTCTACATGTGGGGCCATAGGAAGAATTCTCAAACCGAATTATGGACCAGTGATGACGGACTTCGTTTCGAGTACAAGGGAATCAGCATCACTGCTAAAAAAATTGGCACCCGCAATGCTACCTACACCAGGATGTACGAATATCCACTTAAACGGTACGGCAGTAAATACATTATGCTCTATTCCGGATTTATTAAGGAAAGAGGAATTCGCTGCGTGTGGCTGGCGTATTCCACGGATGTGGAGAATTGGACTCAATTGAAGATCCCGTTGGTGGAGCCAGTCGCCGGGGAAAATAATGATATCTATGGTCCCTCTTTATTACAGTGGGAGAACAGAAATTTCATTGTCTATCAGGATCATACTACTTGGAGAGGCGGAAACATCAAATACGTAGAGGTGGACAGCGAGCTTAATCCAGTGGGAAATAAAGGTGAGCGTTTCGTGCTCATGGATCCACCACCAGATCCGCCACTTAAAGACCGCTACCGTGGGGGCGAGTTTTATCTTGAAAATGACACTCTGTATCTGTATTCAAGTGCTTCTTCTAAGCCGAGGATTATTGTTTATGCGACTGCGAATGCAGTTCCATATCCAAACAGCAAGGTAAGAATAAGAGACGGTGTCATCGAAAAAAGAAAAAATAAGAAGTGATCGGATTCAGGGGCAATAATCCAAAGAATTGAGCCAGTAAATAAAAAGTTATGAATTAAAGAAAGCTGCTATGAAAATAGACCGTAGAAACTTCTTAAAACAATGTGTTTCGGTGGCCGGAGTATCGGTACTTGGCTGCTCTTCTATAGCAACAGATAAATCGCTAAAAAACATCTCGACAGATTCCAAGACAGATAAGCCGAACATCGTTTTGCTGTACATCGATGACTGGGCATGGAATGGATCACCGGTTCCCATGGATGACTCCATGGAGAATTCCCTCATGCCAATCCTGCAAATGCCGAACGTCGAAAAGCTGGCTTCTCAGGGTATGAAGTTCCGCAATGCTTATGCATCACCGCAGTGTTCACCTGCCCGTGTGTGCGTGCAGACAGGCCAGTCTAATCCACGCAGCGGTTTCACGGTATATATGGGATCAAAAGAACCCTACTATGACACGAATAAGGAATATAGGAAGTTTCCGCTTATTCCGAACGTCTCAGATATGGAAATCGACGAAGACGCTCTCACTATACCCGAGGCTCTAAAGCCGCTGGGTTATGCCAGCGCCCACCTTGGCAAATGGCACATGAGGGGAGATCCCGGAAAGGAAGGTTACGTATTACATGATGGCGATACTAATAATAATCCCGGCAATACACTTAAGGCAAACCTGAAGCCGGGCGAGCCAACACCAAGGCGGCTGCCCAGAGATATGACCGATCCAAAGTTGATGTTCAGCATTACAGAAAGGGCGATTGGTTTCATGGAAAAGCAGGCCAAACATGGCAATCCCTTTTACCTTCAGATATCTCACTATGCTATGCATGAAGGTCGGGAATGCCTCGATAAAACTCGCCAAAAGTATGTGAATCATCCACTTGTACAGGCCTGGTACAAGAACAATAATAAAAAGCCTGAAACAGTCACACGAAAAGATGATCCTGCAAATTGGTTAGCTATGGGTGAGGACCTGGATGGTCGGATAGGTGCGGTGCTCGACAGGATCAGGGAGCTTGGGATTAAGGATAACACCTATGTCGTCTTAGTAGCTGATAACGGTTACCGGCACCAGGAACTCGAACTCACCCCGGGCCTCAAGCAGCCGTTGCACGCAAGGAAGTGGTGGCTCTGGGAGGGAGGTATACGGGTACCAATGATTGTCAAGGGCCCGGGGATCAAGCCCGGCTCTGTGTTTGCCGGTAATGTGGTCAATTATGATTTCTTGCCTACTTTCGTTGATTGGGCTGGTGGTGACCCGAAAAAATTGCGGAACATTGACGGCGTCAGTCTCGCCGATTACATGGCCGGAAAAAAACCTGACAAGGCCTTCCTTAATCGTAATCTCTATTTCCATTATCCTCATTATCGTAGTACCGTGCCACATTCGGCTATTATTTCTGGTCCGTTTAAAGTGCTCCATTTTTACGCAGAACCGGATATTCCGATATTGATCGACCTTTCTAAAGATATTGGAGAGGTAAGCAACATCGCAAAACAGAATCCTCAAATACACAAGAAACTCTACGGCCAGATGATGAGCTATCTTAACCAAGTCGGAGCTCGATTCCCGATGGTAAATCCGAGTTATGATCATGAGCAGTACATAAAGGATAGAAGAACCGAATACCATATTAAGTGGGGACCGTTTGAAGGACAGCGTACCTTGGATGAAGATGAAATTTAGGCGATCTAACATCACATTTCATCCCCACCATATACTTAATCCGATAAGAATAAAAAAATCTTTGTTTTTATGCAAATATTTTGGATTTGGTGCTTCCATTAACAGTAAAATTTGGTGTTTGTGGTGACAAAATGGTAACAAGATGTCACCTGGAAATCAGGGTGTTTTTTAGCTCCTGAGAGAAGTATGCTTATCAGTATTATCTTAGGATTTTCCTTGACGGAAGAGTATTTGTTTTGGTATAAATAATTTTGGTGAAGCTTTGCTTGCATAAATGGGCATGTGATGATTTTACCTTCTGACCTGTGGAAACTTTGAAGCTTCTTGATAGAGGAGGAGTTATTACGTAAGGCATAGGATTAGTCGTAAAGGCGACTGTGTGCTTCAGAAAAGGACGTGTTAACATTTCAACGATAAATTCATTTCCCGCTTATGTGGGAATGAGTGTTTTAGTGCGGCCAAAGTGCGGTTATTTTAACTTTTTTAAAGGTGGACTATTATGTCTAAAAAATTGATTTATTTAGTTTCTTTTGTCCTGGTTCTGACGGGCACCGCAAAAGCTGCCGACCCGGATATTATTGGGTGGTGGAAGTTGGATGAGGGTTCTGGGGATACTGCTATTGATTCATTAGGCAATGGATTCGATATAACACTACAGAATATCACTTGGGAGAATGGATTATTCGGGGGCGCGGTACACTTCCGCGGAGGGGGCTATGGAAGCATAGGGAGTTTTAACTATAGTGATAACGCTATCACGGTATGCGCCTTTGTGTGGCATGATGCATTCAGGAGTGGTCAAGTTGAGAGATACGTAACGATGGCTCCGGAAGTCGCGGTGATTCGCAAGGAGGTAGATGGCCGACTGCACTTCTACATCAAGACGGACGACAATCTCCGCCACCTGTGGGTCAGCGATGTCCTTACGGAAGGCCAGTGGCACCATGTTGCGGGCACCTGGGATGGATTCACCCAGCGTCTGTATATTGACAGTGTGGAAATTGCCAGCCAGACACCTGGTGGTGTTTTAGGCGACACTTCTAGTGTAGTGGTGAGTTCTGGGGACGAGCCGCTTAATGGGAAGTTGGATGAGATTCGCATCTACAGCCGAGCACTGATGGAGCAGGAGATTAAAGGTGTTATGTTAGGTGGTGGAGTAGAATATCCTTTGGCATCCACTCCTAATCCCGAAGACGGTGCGCTCCATGAAGATACCTGGGCGAGCCTTAGCTGGCGAGCCGGAGATTTTGCTGTCTCGCATGATGTGTACTTTGGCGACAATTTTGACGATGTGGACGCCGGTGCTGAAAGCGCGTTCCAGGGCAACCAGACCGACACTTTCTTTGTTGTCGGCTTTCCGGGATTTCCTTATTCAGATGGTCTTATACCAGGCACAACTTACTACTGGCAGATTGATGAAGTCAATGATACCGAGCCCAATAGTCCGTGGAAGGGCGACGTCTGGAGCTTTATGATTCCCCCCAAAACTGCCTACCTCCCAGACCCAGCTGATGGTGCCGAGTCTGTAGAAGTGGATGGAAAGCTTAGGTGGAAATCGGGTTTCGGGGCAAAATTACACACGGTTTATTTCGGCGAGAACTTTGACGAAGTTGACAGTGCCACTGGTGGATTTCCACAGGGAATGACAACCTATGATCCCGGCACACTTGAAATGGCCAAGACTTATTACTGGCGGATTGATGAGTTTGATATCACCGAAACGCACAAAGGTAATATCTGGAGCTTTACGACCGAAGGTGCTGTTGCGGCACTTGGCCCGGTTAATGGTACTGTGGACGTTACCCAGACACCAACTCTCACTTGGACACCAGGCTTGGGTGCAACTCATGAGGTTTATTTCGGCACAGACCTGGCCTCTCTGGAGCTTAAAGGCAGTGGAAACCTCGGCGAAGAAACCTTTGAGCCCGGACAGCTCGAATGGAACACCACTTACTACTGGAGGATTGATGAGGCCAATAACACGAATCCCGACAGCCCGTGGACAGGCCCACTCTGGAGCTTCACTACGGCCAACTTCCTTATCATTGACGATATGGAGGCATACAATGACATTGCTGAAGACCAGGAAGGGAGCAACAGGATATATCTGGCCTGGGCGGACGGTTACGACGATCCGACAAATGGTTCTCAGGTTGGTCATTTAGATCCTCCATTTTACGAAGAGACTATTGTTCACAACGGTAATAAGTCAATGCCGATATACTACGACAATGCAATCGGTATATCCGATGCGGCTTTGACATTGACTTCCAATCGTGACTGGACAGTCAACGGCATCAACACTCTAACAATTTGGTTTAGAGGCAGTCCAGATAATGCCGCTGAAACACTATATGTTGCCCTCAATGAAAGTGCCGTGGTGAACCATGATAATCCTAATGCTGCGTTGATAGATAACTGGACGCGGTGGAATATCAACCTGCAGGCTTTTACAGACCAAGGTGTGAACCTTGCTAATGTCAATTCGATTACTCTTGGTCTCGGGTCTGTTACCGGTGGCACAGGCTTAATGTACTTCGACGATATTCGTCTGTACGCACTCGGACAATAAGCTTCAATCCCAGGTTAATATCTCATACTTGCAAATTCAAGGCCTATACTACAACAGTATAGGCCTTTTTTCCAGCCAATGATGAAATCGTTCTGTTGTTAAAAATGAACGATCACTGAATTTATCATGATAGTTATGGGAGGAAAATAGTTATTTCCTTGACGCAAATATAGATAATCTGGTATAAATAATACAGGTGAAGTATATACTCGCTCAGTTGGTTTTCGTGACTTGGATGTCATTAAGCGGGTACAACGTTTAGTTTTTGCAATCAGGAGGAATAATGCAAGACTCAGAGTTGGATTGCCGGCTTTATGTCTTGTAAATATAGTTTTTCAGATTTCATTTCATTGTCAATATTAACATTTTTCAGGAGGACAAATTATGTACAGGAAATTTACTTTAATGGTTTCCTTGGTTTTGGTTCTGGGGCTTCTCGGTATTGCATCCGCTGAACTGGTAGGACAGTGGAAGCTCGATGAAGGTGGCGGCACGATTGCGGTGGACGCATCGGGTAACGATAACAACGGGACACTGGAAGACGAGCCTACAGTTGTCGATGGACAATTTGGACAAGCGCTCGCATTTGAAAGCAGTCGCGTCGCAATTCCTGCCTCAGATACGTTGACCGCCGACCTGTTTCAGGAATCGTTTACGCTGACTGCCTGGATTAACCCGGAGAGAACCGGCAACACCTGGCAGCAGGTTTTTCGGGCGATTACGGCCAGCGCTACAAATGACACGCTGTTCCTTAACAACGATGGGAGGCTTTCGTGGCGTGGTACTGTTAACGGAGCTTGGGCTGGCGGTATGTGTGAGACAGCCGCGGATGTTGTTCCTGCCGGTCAATGGACACACGTCGCAGTGACAGGGGATCAGACGAACTTTCGCATCTATGTTAATGGGGAACTCTCACAGGAATCAGCCTTCCAGACAACAGATGGCGCGAACACGACTTATTACATTGGAGGTACCGCTGGTGGTGAGTCCTATTCGGGTATGGTCGACGACTTGCGCGTTTACAATCACGCGCTGAGCGAGGACGACATCAGGTCAAGCATGGAGAATCAGGGCGGCGCCATCGTCAAGGCCTATGCACCCAGCCCTCGTAACGGCACACTACACGAGGACACATGGATAAGCCTCGGCTGGCGGGCTGGAGATTTGGCCGTCTCACACGATGTGTACATCAGCGACAATTTCGATGCCGTGAGTGAAGGTGCCGAAGGCACATTCATCGCCAATCAAACAGACACTTTCATGGTCATTGGCTTCCCGGGATTTCCTTACTCGGATGGCCTTGTACCGGGAACAACTTACTACTGGCGCATCGACGAGGTCAATGAAACCGAGCCGAATAGTCCGTGGAAAGGTGACATCTGGAGCTTTAGTATTCCTCCGAAGACCGCGTACTTCCCCGATCCTGCTGATGGTGCCGAAGCTGTTGGGATAGATGATTCGCTTAGCTGGACTCCAGGTTACGGTGCGAAACTTCACACAGTTTACTTCGGTGAAACTTTCGATGAAGTGGACAGTGTTGCCGGCGGTTCACCTCAGGGTGCTGCGACTTATTCTCCCGGCACACTCAAAATGGCAAAGACGTACTACTGGCGAGTCGATGAGTTTGACGTTGTCGAAACGCATAAAGGCGATGTCTGGAGCTTCACGACCGAAGGTGCTGTTAGCAATCCAAGCCCTACTAAGGGTGCGGTGGATGTAACACAGACTCCTGTTCTAACATGGTTACCGGGCTTCGGTGCTACATACGATATTTTCTTCGGTACCGATCCAAGTGCGCTTGAGAAAAAAGCCAGCGGCAGCCTTGGCTCCGAAACCTATGAGCCCGGACAGCTTGAGTGGAATACCACCTACTATTGGAGGGTTGATGAGGCAAATAGCGCCAACGCTGACAGTCCGTGGACAGGTCCTACCTGGAGCTTTACTACGGCCAATTTCCTCATCATCGACGACATGGAGGCATACAACGACCTTGATCCTGCAGACCCACTAAGTAACAGGATATTTAATGTTTGGATAGATGGATTTGGCGATCCGACAAACGGTTCCCTCGTTGGTAATGATTTTGCTCCTTTTGCCGAGCAGACTATAGTCAACAACGGATTGCAGTCAATGCCGATGTTTTATGATAATAGCGCCGCCAGCAAGTCCGAAGCGACTCTTTCATTAACATCCAATCGTGACTGGACAGTAAATGGTGTCGATACACTGACTATTTGGTTCAGAGGTGATTCGGGCAATGCTGCTGAGACTTTGTATGTTACTCTCAACGGTAGTGCGAGAGTTGATAACGACAATCCTGATGCAGCGACTTTAGCGAGATGGACGGCATGGAATATCCCCTTGCAGATCTTTGTCGACCAGGGCGTGAACCTTACTAACGTCGATTCAATTACTCTTGGCCTTAGTTCGGTTACAGGCGGCACAGGCACAATGTACTTCGATGACATTCGCCTCTATCCACCGGCACCTTAAACTGGAAGCGACAGCTAAGTTTGAATAGTTAACATTGAAGATTTGTATTAATTTGGGGCTTATACTGATTCATTCTTTATAAGCCCCTTGATTATTGAATAATATTATCAAAGAAGTTATCATTACTACATTTCTTCGTCCCCGTTTACTTAATCCGATAAGAATAAAAAAATCTTTGTTTTTATACAAATATTTGGGATCTGGTAATTCTATCAACCATAAAATATGACATTTGTAGTGACAAAATGGAGTCAAAAGGTCACCCAAAAATCAGGGTGTTTTTTAGCTTCTTGAAGAGGTGACTTTTCGAATAATTCTGGTAAGATTTCAGAAATGAGAACAAATAAGTATTTTTAAGTTCAGTTTTTTCCTTGAAGAAGGAGTAGTTAATCTGGTATAAATATTAATTAGGTATATGTTCGCGAGGATGGACATCTGTGGCTTTTTTGATCATTCAGCGAACTTAATTTCTGTGGTTTTGAAAATGGAGGAGATCGTATATAACTGGAGGTGCAATAGCAGAGGTGGCTTTATGCTTAACATGTCAAGCTTTTCAATATTTTATTTAAACTAAGCCGTGGTTTTTCGAAGGAAGGAGGTAGCAATAGGAAGTAAGGTCTTTTCAGTTTTAGTTTATAATTCCCACACAAAAATTTTCTTGATGTTTGGCGAAAATAACGAGTGATTTGGTGTGTGGCCGGATCACGGTTATTTTAACTTCTAATACAGGAGAATTATTATGTGTAAGAAATTGATATGTTTGTTTTCTTCTATTCTTGTTTTATTTACAGTAAGCACTTTACAAGCCGATCTTGTAGGTCACTGGCCTCTCGATGAAGGTTCCGGCACCACGATAACTGATATCAGCGGCAACGGCAACGACGGAACGCTCGTGGACAATCCCCCATGGGATATCGCATGGATCGCCGGTATCGCAGGATCAGCCCTGGAATTCTATGGCGTGGGCACCCCCGGTGGTAATGGGGACTACTTCGATTGCGGTAGTGACGCCAGTCTGAATACCACTGGCCCCATCTCGATAGCTCTCTGGATTAGACCCGATGCAGATGACCCGGAAGGAAATCTCACAACAACAGCGCCAATGTCAAAGACGGACGGTTCGGCTTGGAGCTGGCAGGTTCGATATGGGTGGGGTCAAGGCGCTCCAGAGCCCTATATGTCGTTTACATTCAATTCGTCACCCAGAGCCTGGGCACACGTCGGAAAAAACCTGGAGCGATATGAGTGGTGCCATATCGCATGCTCGCATGATGGCACAACTCTGAAATGCTATCTCAATGGAGAAGAAACCAACTCTGTCCCAATGGGCCAGTTTGGCGGCGTTGGCACACCTGTTAACATTGGAACGGACGGTTGGGGATGCGATTGGATTGGTGCGATTGACGATGTAAGGATGTACGACCATGCCTTGTCGGATATTGAAATACTCAGTGCCATGGAAGGCGAGGTAGTACTAACAGCCTGGGGACCAACGCCGAAAGACGGCGCTCTCATCGCAGATGTATGGGCAAATGTTTCCTGGAAGGCCGGCCCGAAAGCTATCTCACACGACGTATATTTCAGCGATAATTTTGATGACGTGAGCCAGGGCGCTGAAAGTGTATTTATTGGCAATCAGGGCGATACATTTTTAGTCGTCGGCTTCCCCGGATTTCCCTATCCCGATGGCCTTGTCCCGGGAACAACTTACTACTGGCGAGTTGACGAAGTCAATGAAGCCGAGCCGAACAGCCCCTGGATAGGCGATGTCTGGAGCTTTAGCGTTCCTCCAAAAACAGCATACTCCCCCGAACCGGCCGAAGGCGCAGAAGGTGTAGATGTCGATGTTCAGCTTACCTGGACACCGGGCTTCGGTGCCAAACTCCACACGGTTTACTTCGGTGAAACTTATGATGAAGTGGAAAGTGCTATTGGCGGATCCCCTCAGGGAACTGCGAGCTATTCTCCAGGCACACTTAAAATGGCAAAGACTTACTACTGGCGGGCCGATGAATTTGACATTATCGAAACACATAAAGGCGATGTCTGGAGCTTTACGACTGAAGGTGCTGTTGCGGCACTTGATCCGGTCAATGGAGTTGTGGATGTAACCCAGACGCCTGTCCTAACCTGGGCACCGGGCTTTGGTGATATGTATGAAATTTACTTCGGTACCGATCCAACTTCTCTGGAATTAAAAGGCAGCGGTAACTTCAGTTCAGAGAGCTATGAACCCGGACAGCTTGAGTGGAATACTACCTACTACTGGCGTGTTGACGAGGCCAATAACGCAAACGCTGATAGCCCCTGGACAGGCCCACTCTGGAGCTTTACCACGGCCAACTTCCTTATCATTGACGATATGGAGAGCTACAATGACCTTGACCCCGCTGACCCGGCCAGCAACAGGATATTTAATGCCTGGATCGACGGATATGGCGACCCGGCCAATGGCTCTCTTGTTGGCTATGAAAATCCGCCGTTTGCCGAGCAGTCTAATGTTCACAGCGGTAATCAATCCATGCCGTTCGAATACGACAATTCTACCGCCGGTAAATCAGAGGCAACTTTGACATTAACATCAAATCGTGACTGGACGGTAAAGGGCGTCAACACACTGGTAATTTGGTACAGAGGCAGATCATCTAATACTGCTGAGACGATGTATGTAACTCTCAATGGTAGCGCAAGGGTCGACAATGATAATCCTGATGCAGCATTGTCAGGCATATGGATTCAATGGAATATCGACCTGTCACGCTTCACCGATCAGGGTGTGAACCTTAGTAATGTCAATTCGATTACTCTTGGCCTTAGCTCTGTTACCGGCGGTACAGGTATGTTATTCTTCGACGACATTCGTCTATATCCACCGGCACCATAAGTGGTAATTAAAATTGCGTACTTGTCTTACAGATTTGCATCAATTCGTGGCCTATAGCGGTTGAATCGCGATACACCACTTTATGATTGGGAATTTTGGTTATTGGAAATTTTGGAAAAAACTTGACAAGAAGGCATCTAATTTGGTACAGATATAGGTATCAGGATCTATGTTTTTCGGGTTTCTGAGGCGTGGGATTTTTGTATTTTTTAAATTGAGGAGGAGATGTTTTGTGAGGTATGGGGTTTCAGGGTGAATTTTGTGTTTCGCAGGTAAGTATTTCTACATTTCAATTAATTGCTCATTTTGAGCTTTTAAAGGAAGGAGGTATTTTCAAATCGTACACAATTATCCTGAGCAGATATGGTGTAGCGACAGTGAAATTCATTGTGGATAGCTTTGGTGTGTAGCCAAAGCACAAACAACTCTTTAATTTAACAAGGAGGATTATTATGTGTAAAAAATTAGTTTATTTAACTTCTTTTGTTTTGGTGCTGTTTCTGGCCAGTAATGCCTTCAGTGCTGACGATCCGTCCGACATGGCCGATTCGAGCGGCGACATCAAGCGCATTGAGGCATGGGTGGAGGACGGCAATCTGAATCTGACGATGACGGTGTACGGT
>Ga0209427_10003755_pt1 | contig 17730 bp, 26 predicted proteins | sample DeeMarSWOR136_30_FD_187465 | JGI IMG/M metagenome (GOLD analysis project Ga0209427, IMG submission 187465) | Marine sediment microbial communities from White Oak River estuary, North Carolina - WOR-1-36_30 (SPAdes) (version 2) | ecosystem: Environmental > Aquatic > Marine > Intertidal zone >...
CTTACACCCCAAATGCCATCTGCTAATCCCCTTTCCCAATTCTCGACACTTCCCGATAGGATCCAGAATTGTAGCTTTTCTTTTCTGCTATTGTACTTCTTGACGAGTGCCATAGCTGCTTTAATCCATTAATCTTTCAAAAATATTCTCATCCGACATGAAACGAATACTCTATGCGGTCATATTATGTTACAATTTCTTCAATTGGAGATGCTGTTGATTTTGGAGATCTTGATCCTACTAGGCGCGAGCATGCTGGGACGTCAAACAACATTAATAGTCGTGCTGTTTTTGGTGGTGGAGTTACAGAGTTGAGCAGTATAGATTATATCACAATAACATCATTGGGAAATTCTCAGGATTTCGGAGATTTGACGTTGGGCCGACAGGCTTTCGGCGCAACTTCAAATGGAGCAAATGATAGGGGTGTTTTCGCGGGCGGCTATAATTATACCAATATTATGGATTATATAACTATTTCATCTACTGGGGATGCGACAGATTTCGGTGATCTAACATTAGCGAGATATATAAACAACGGTGCCTGTTCGAATGGAACAGGTGAAAGAGGCCTTTTTGGTGGTGGTTTCGATGGTGTAAACCGTTCAAATGTTATAGATTATATAACCATTTCCTCAACCGGCAACGCCCAAGATTTTGGTGATTTAACTATCGCCGCAAACGGCCGGACGGCAACAGACAATGCAACAGGAGGTAGAGGTGTGTGGGGAGGTGGCACTACTGGAATAGCGCAAAACGTAATTGAATATGTAACTATTACGTCCACAGGAAATGCTAATGATTTTGGGGATTTAACTTCAGCTAGATATAATATGGCCTCCACATCAAACGCATAGGAGGTAAATTCAAATGCCTTACAAAATTTCTGGAACACTTAGCGACGCAGCCAGAATTATTGTAATAAAGGAATCAGATTGGGGTATAGAATCAAATACCAATGAGTCCTCTGGGATATATAATATCACTTCTCTAACAAATACTGATAAATGGATAGTATCTAGAAAATCAGATGGCGAAACAATAACGTTCGGGAACGTAACACCAGTTGGCTATGGTGACAGGGGTGTTTTTACAGCTGGCCAGGCCGACGGTACTCCAGTTAATGTTATGGCTTATATCACAATTTCTTCCGCAGGAAATGCAACTGATTTTGGCGACATGGCGGTCATAAGATGGAACTGCCCAGGCGGCACATCTAATAGTTTTAATGATCGAGGTCTTTTTGCAGGTGGTTATGGACCAAGTCTATCAAATATTATAGATTATATCACAATATCAACAACTGGAGATACAACAGATTTCGGGGACTTGACTGGTACTAGGTATTATCTTGAGGGCGTATCTAATGGTATAAGTGATCGTGGTGTGTTTAGTGGTGGTTATAATAAGAATTATATTGATTATGTTACAATCTCAACACCAGGCAACGCACAAGATTTTGGAGATACGACAGTTCATAGATGGGGCTTCGGCGGTGCTGATAATGCAACTGGAAATAGGGCTGTTTTTGCCGGTGGCACAGGAACTACTAATGTCATAGATTATTTAACCATCACAAGTCTGGGCAACACCGTAGATTTTGGAGATTTATTCAATATAAGAGGCTTCTTGTGTGGAACTTCTAACAATAATCGTGCTGTTTATGCCGGCGGACATAAAAGTGGGGTTGGTGGCTATAATTTTATAGATTATTTAACAATTACAACATTAGGCAACTCACTTAATTTTGGAGATTTAACAAATAAAAGGGGTATGGTGGCAGCGTGCTCCAATAGAACCAACGATAGGGCCGTATTTGGCGGCGGCTGGCACTCAGAAGGAGGCCCAGCTTACTATAATATCATAGATTATGTAACGGTTTCCACTACAGGAAATGCTAATGATTTTGGTGATTTAACAGTAGTAAGTTACAACCACACAGCATGCGAGAATGCTTAAGGTGTAAAAAACTGCTTGACAAATTGAAAATAATGGTTATTTTATAGTTATGGGTAATAAAGTAACCTCCATAATAATAGGAGACCATGATTAAATATTTGAAATGAAAAGGAAAGGAGAAGAATTATGAGTGGTGTTCCGTATGTTATCGAAAGAGATGAAAAAAATCAGGAAAGGGTGTATGATCTTTATTCAAGGCTTTTAAAGGACAGGATAGTTTTCATAGGGAGCCATTTTGATTCGCATTTGGCGAATTCGGTTGTTGCCCAATTGTTGTTTTTGGAGGCTAATGATCCAGGAAGGGATATTTATATGTACATAAATTCCCCAGGCGGGTTGATTGTTTCTATGTATGCTATTTATGATACTATGAAATATATAAAACCCGATATTGTAACGATAGGATTTGGGCAGTGTGCCAGCGCCGGAAGTTTTATTTTGGCGGCCGGAACCAAAGGTAAGCGTTATGCACTTCCGAACGCTGAGATTATGATTCATGAGTTGCGTGGTGGAACCAAGGGTACTGCTACAGATATGGAAATAGAATATAAACATTCTATGCATCTTAAAGAAAAGATGGCCAAGCATTTCCATGAAATGACTGGACAACCGCTTAGAAAGATTAAGAAAGACATGGAAAGAGATTATTATATGTCACCGGAAGAGGCTAAAAAGTATGGTATAATTGATTCCGTACAATTTAGTAGATAGGAGGTTTTGAGGGTTAATGGAATATCATAAAGAAACACCTAAAAAAAGCAATAGGATAGTTATGACCAGCAGCCCACGAGATGTAAGAAGAAGGCAGGTTGCTGAGAGAGATGCAAACAGACTTATTGAGGAACTCAAAGGTGAAATAAGAAACCTAAAAGTTGGAACTGAATCTGGTGGCTTTACACCAGAGAAGGTTGATGCCGAAATAAGGAAGTCTGTAAAAAGTGCTATTGCCGAAACCAAACAACACTATGAAAGTGTGTTAAAGGACGCAGAGGCCAAAAGGATGGGTTTGGCAGAAAAACTACAAACCACAGAGGAAAGATATAACCAAAGGCTTGAGATGGAAAGGGCTAGACTTAGGGAAGGTTATGACAAAAGAGTTGAAGAGCTAGAGAGAAGATATACAAATACCATAAGCCAGCTAGAGGATAGACTCAAATTGGCAGAAGAAAAAGTAGAGGCAAAAGAGGAAGTTATAGAAAATCTAAAGGCCGAGAAGGATCAGACAATAAAAAGACTATTGGAGGACCATACAAGAAAAATAGAAGAACTTACAAAGTCTATTTCTCTTAAAGAACTTGAGGTAGATGACCCAGATCGCCCAAGAATGGAAGATATATTTATAGATCCGGTTGAGGCTGGTGCAGGCAAAGACTTAGAATCACATGTAGAGATAGGAGATGATATTTCTCTAAACAGAAAAGAAGAAATAACCAAAAAAGTAGATAAACTGAAAGATCTTATGGGTCGATTGCCTAAGAAATAAGGTTTCAAGGAGGAGGAATGTATGAGTAATAAAGGTTTAGATATTGGAACCAATATGCTCGTAGCTGCTTTTGTAGCTGAGGATGATTCAATTAAATATAAAATGCAGCGCGATGCTTTTTACACAATAGTTCCAAAATCCCAAGTTAATGAACGAAGCATAAGGGCATCTCTTGAAAAAAGGGGGTCCAATTTTATTATTAATGGGGAAGGAAATTTTGTGGTCGTCGGAGAAGACGCTCTTGAAATAGCCATCGAACGAAACGATGTGGCAAAAAGACCACTTAGAAAAGGCGTCCTGTCTCCAAGAGAAAAAGATTCTTTACCGATGTTGAAGCTTATTATAGAAAGTTTAATTGGTAAGGGAGCAGAAGGAGATAAGGTGGTTTATTCAGTTCCTGCCCGCCCAGTGGATGGGAATTTTGATATAGTTTATCACACCGAAATGATGAAAGCTTACTTAGGTGGGATGGGCTATGAGGCATACCCAATAAACGAGGCTTTTGCAATTTCTTTGTCAGAACTTCTTGATGACGGATTAACTGGAATTTGTTTAAGCTACGGTGCTGGAATGACAAATATTGCTGTAGTTCATCAAGGAGATCCTTTGGTGGAATTTAGCCTCACCCGCGCGGGAGATTACATCGATGAAGCTGTTGGAACAGCATTAGATGTATCTCCAAGTTTAATTCAATTAGAAAAAGAAGCCGGTGTGGATTTAATGAATCCAAAGGATAAGATAGGAGAGGCTATATCAGTTTATTATAGCACCTTGATAAACTACACTATGAGGAATATATCCTTCGAGCTGGAAAAAAGAAAGAAAGACCTGCCTATTTTTAGAAAAGCTGTTCCAGTTGTAGTTTCTGGGGGATTAACTTTAGCTGAGGGATTTGTTAAGAAGTTTGAAATTTGTTTGAGTCAACTATCGTTTCCTATTGCAGTAAGCGAAGTAAGAAGAGCAGAAGATCCAATGAGGGCCGTGGCAGGTGGAGCTCTATTGGCATCTCAATTATAATATGGAGGAATAGAAATGGCTACAAAGGAAGATGATTATACTAGATATAGAACGCCCGGCGTTATACCTTACACAATAGAAGCGAAGATAGGTAGATCTGACAGTAAAGATAAGATAGCCACCACTTCTATGACTATAGGTACAACCGCCAATAGGCTACCTGTTAGTCCACTTGGCCGTAGAAATTTTATTAGGGTAAAAAACATGGACGCTCTTAATGATGTTGCCATATTGACAGCATCAGGTGTTTATGCTGATGGCTATCCTGTACCCGCGGGTGGATCATGGGAAGAGTCCACAGACGCACCCCTTTGGATTGTTACAGCTAGTGGAACAGCGGATGTTGAAGTCTATGAAAGGAGCGAAAGATTTAATTATTAGGAGAAAAATATATGCCAAAATTTGGAAAGAGTTCTAGTGAGCGTTTGTCTACATGTCATCCAGACATCCAAAGGCTTTTTAACGAAGTTATAAAATATTATGATTGTTCTGTTACATGTGGACACCGTAGCAAAGAAGATCAAGATAAAGCTTTTAATGAAAAAAAATCAAAAGTCCAATGGCCAAACAGCAAGCACAATAGTATGCCTTCAGTAGCAGCTGACGTTGTTCCTTATCCAATAGATTGGGATGATACCAGAAGGTTTTATATGTTTGTTGGAATAGTGAGAGGCGTAGCAGCTATGATGGGCATTAAAATTCGCTGCGGTGCAGATTGGGATGGAGATATGGAAGTAAAAGATCAAAACTTCCATGATTTACCGCATTTTGAGCTGGTAGAATAAGGTTTATTACTGAGGAGGATTACAGAAATGAGCGAGAGATTTAGCGGAATTGTAAAGTGGTTTAGTAATGAAAGAGGCTACGGCTTCGTCCTAAAGGATGGAGTTAGTGACAACGGAGAGTATTTTGTACATTTTTCTTCCATTATTATGGAGGGTTACAAGACTTTGAAGGCAGGCCAAAAGTGTACGTTTGAACTACTTGCAACAGAAAAAGGAACGCAAGCTGTAAACGTTATGTTAGAGGGATAAAAGAAAGGCGATTGCTCCATATACACCTCAACTGACTTAAAAAATTTAAGATCTTAGTCAGTGATCTTTAAAAAGAGGAGGAGAATAGTATGATGTATAAAGAAAGATTTATAGTATCAATAAAACACAACGGACGCATTTTGAGAGAACGTAATGATGTTGTTACGTTACCATTTGGTTCAGAATATTCGTTGTTGTTGAAGAATTTGGAATCAGTTAAAGCGGTTGTTGATGTATCCATTGATGGAGAGGATGTACTAGATCGCAAGTCTATAATACTGAATCCAAATGAAGATTTTGAATTAAAAGGATTCATGAAAGGAACCAGCGTTACCAATAAATTCAAGTTTATAAACAAAACCAAGGAAATATCCGATTACAGAGGAGATCGTCTTGATGATGGCCTAGTAAGGGTTGAGTTTAAATTTGAAAAGAAAAAGGTAACTAAAATCATAGAAGAAAAAAGGGTTTGTCCATGGTGTCATTCTGAGCCCTGTATATGCCCACGCTGGATTACAAGCTGGACATTTTATGATGGTGGATATCATCATAAAGGAAATTCTTCTGACGATTTTAAGATTTATTGTAATTCTGGAGACAGCGGTTTTTTCACTGATAACACCGTGATGTGTAATTTTTGTAACGCATCTTTTACAGCTGATAATTCGGCACCGCTTGATGATGAAGGGATTACTGTTAAAGGTTCTAAAGTCCGTCAGGATTTTGTCTATGGACATACGGAACCATTGGAAGAAAGTTCTTCTGTCATCATTATAAAATTACGTGGCACGAAGAGCAATGGAACTGTGGTTGAAAAACCAGTTACTGTGAAAACAAAATTGACATGCCCAACGTGTGGCAAGAAATCCAAATCAAGTGCGAAGTTTTGTCGTAATTGTGGTACTAATTTGGAATAGTTAGTTGGGCGTGTTGAGCAATCGCCTACAAGGAGAATTAAATGGTTTTAGCTGAGCTTTTGGATAGGAAAAAAGAGACCAAGAAAAAAATAAAAGAATTAAGGCTATATTTAGGTTTTTGGGCCGCCAATGAAGATAACACAGACGCGGAAAAGATAGATAGTGTTTTAACAAAAATATATAGTCTTTTGGATATCTACCAACAACAGTTATTTTTAATTGGTAAAGTGAACGAGTCTGTTAAGATAGAGATCGGGCAATCCAAAGTATCGCTCGCGAACGCGGTTAGGCTCAGATCTATAATTCAAAAAAAGATTGATGTTCTTGACGGTTTAATAAGCGCTTGTGAATACAACAAAAAAGGCTTATATAATATTTTGGATTTGTTGGAAAATAGAGATAAATTGTTAGACGAGTTTTATATATTGGACAAGGCCATCAAAAGTAAAGAATGGCAGGTTGAGTTGGGCGAATGATTACAGAAAAATTGTGGGTAAAATTTGATAACAGCCTTGACATAGAGTGTTTTTGTGCTTATAATAGAAAGAGATGCCCTACCGAAGCTAAACCTGAATGTAAGTTACATTTGGTTAAGTTCATAGAGATGAGACCATCCAAGGTTGAGCTTGATGATAAAACCAAAGAAATAAAGGCACTTAAAGAAAAAGTGCGGCGAGAAACCAAAAAGATTGAAACTGAGCTACATAGAAGCATCAGGAAGATGAAGAATTTCAGAATTTAAGGAGGATTTTCAAATGATTATCGGAGTATCAGGAAAGGCAAGATCAGGAAAGAATGTTTTTGCTGAGTTTTTGGCGGCAGAAATTTTCAGGAGAACAGGCGAAGCATATATTTTGATGGCATATGCAGACGAACTCAAGAAAATGGTTCAAATGGAATTTGATTTGTCTTGGGATCAGCTTTGGGGGGATGCTAAGGAGTTTGAAGACAAAAGATATATTAAACGGGTTGACGTGGATGAGCACGGTGATTTTGTCACTGTTTATTGGACGGCACGAGAAATTATGCAGGCTTATGGAGAGTTTCATCGTTCAATAGATTGGAATTTTTGGGTAAAGAAACTGTTTTCAATTGTTGATGAAAAAGAATACAAGAATGTTATTATTACCGATGTCCGATATCCGAACGAGGTAGACCCAATTGTAGAACGTGGTGGATATCATATAAGAATTGGCAGACCAAACGCCGATAAAGTACATGGTTCCACACACGCATCAGAAACTAGTTTGGATACGCCTTATAAGGTAGATTTCGGTGTTACAAACGCCGGGACGTTGGATGATCTGAGGAAGCTAGCTGGTGATATAGCTAGTGGTTTGATCCAGTTAAATAAATTTAAGGAGGATTAGAATTATGGCAAGCAAGAAAAATTTGAGTATCAGTATTATGCCAGACGAGGTTATGCATTTTGGGCTGTCAGTATCTAAAGACGGATATAAGTCAGCCAGAGTGATTGTTAAAAGAGGCGACAAGGAATACATGAGTATTGGTTACGAATGGGAAGGCGAAGGTATCCCAGAATTTGTTATGAGTCTTATGGGTTTTGTTAAGGCCAACCAAGAAGAGCTTAATGCCTCTGTTGAAGCAAAGAAGGAAGAGTACGAAGAATATTCAGCAAAGAAATGACCCGCTGGGAAACGTTGGTGACCTATTAGAAAAAAATGTGTGCCAAAAAAATAACTGCTTAAGTTTTAAGCGGCCGGAGGATTTACATGATTTGTTTAAATTGTGGATTTTGGGAAAAGGATGAAGAAAGGGATTTTGATAGTTTTTTGTTTAGTGGCGCAATAAAAGGTTGTTCATATCTATTAAAGCCACGCGGTTATTGTAAAAGGGAAGGCATAGTTACATGTTATGATGAAGGATGTGAGTGGTTTAAAAATACACTCGAGGAGGATGATGACTAATGCCTATACCAATAGAAGAGTTTGTAAACCCTTCTTTTACTAGACTTAGAACTCGATATACAATTGCGGGTATAGAGAACCAACGGGCAAGATTTATGAAGTTTGAACAGTATCCTAGGAGATATCGACACGGATATTTTCCGCAGGCTGGTTATAATCCGAACCACCAATCTACGAGAGTAGAACGTGTACGGCTTGATAATGATAATTTAACACTTAAACCAAGATAAGCCGGAAAGGAGAGATTTATGGTTTCATACGAGGATAGGCTAAAGGTATTTGAAAATGAATTGGAATTGATTTTGGATGACAGTGTAAGGGAATTCACAAAGCTTTGTATACATCAAGCTCCAGATTATTTTTTTACAGATTGTCCCGCATCGTCAACAGGGAGATATCATCCACTTGACGAATTGAGTTGGGATGGAACCATGATACACACCAGAAAAGTATTTACTTTGGCGTATGAATTGTGTCGTGGTTTGGGTTGTGAAGAAAATAGAGACGAAATTTTAAGTGCGTGTATTATACACGATCTGTTGAAGCAGGGCATGACTAGAAGTGGTCATACTACAAAAGATCACCCAGCTTTGGCTGCAGCTCTTGTAGAACGGGTACAGAGAGAAACACCAATGCTTAGTGAAGAATCTTATGAAATTATAAGAAATTCTGTGGGATTTCATTATGGTTTATGGTCTCAAGCACCCTGGTCGAAAAAGCTTGAAGATTACACGCCCGAAGAGCTATGTGTTTATTTGAGTGATTATGTAGCTTCGAAGAGATGTGTGAATGTAAATTATAGAAGATAAAAGGAAAGGAGAGTAGAAATGCCTGAGTTAAACCCAGGAAGTATGGGGAGAAGATGGATCCCAGAAGGTGGCATTCAAAAACACAACGAAAAGATTCATCGGGAAAGTAAGATTGCAGACGACTATAAAAATTTGCCTTTTAAATTTTCTAAACCAATAAAATCAAAAAAACACGTAATTGCTAAATGTAAAAATTGCGGCTATGAAATACATGTTCCAAAAAATACAGTGGGAATAATTTGTCCAGAATGTAAAAAATACTCTGACGTGGAGGTGCTAAGTTAATGGGTAAAAGGGGAAGACCGGCTGGCCACAAACTTAGTGAGGAAAGTAAAAGGGCAATTGCGGAATCAAAAAGAGGACAAAGGCAAAAACAAGAGACAAAAGATAAAATATCTAAATCACTATTAATATATTTTGATCAATTTAATTCTTTGGCTGATGAGCTGGTTGATAGATATTGTAGATTAGATGACGATGAGTTGTGTGATTGGGCAGAAGAGGTTAAAGATGAATTAGACTCATCTGACGATGTTTTAACGCAGAAGAGGATGCGAAACAGCAGAAGGATTGAGATATGCTGTGGATCAAATATAGAATTTTTTAGTCACCAAATGACACCTGAAACCATGGTTATAATCAAAGATCTTATGGAGAAGGACTGTTCCATAGAAGAGATTCTAGAAGACTTATAGGGGGTTTGAATGGCAAGGACAAAAGTAGGGAGACCCAAAAACCCACCAGAGCACAAGGAAATATTAAAAGAGATCATCCCCATAAAAGACATATTTGATGAGGATGAAGAAAGAATATACAATTCCTTGGTGGATGTTTATCTAAAAGATTTCGATGAGGGGGATTTAACATCTAGTGACATGGATGATATATTTTCTTTGGCCATGAACAGAGTCTTAGAGATTCGCCTATTAAAGGATAGCAAAGGCGACATAGACAAACAGGTTGATGTTTCAGCGGCAATAGAAAAGCTGCGAAAGCAATCGGAAAAAATCAAAGAAAACCTGTCATCCAGAAGAAGAGACAGGATAAATCCAAATGAATTTAAAGGGTTTTCAATAGTTGATTTAGCAGTAGCTTATGATGAAGACAGAAAACATGTTTTGATGGCGAAAGTAGAAGACCTGAAAGAAGAGGAAAGGCGCATTTTAGAACAGAGGAAGGATTATACCGGTAATAGGTATGACGTCGATGTTGATACAATGCAGGAGGAGGATTTTTAGATAGTGCCAAAGTTAGAAAAGAAAAATATGGAGCTCATATTATCGCAAGGTAAAGATCTTGTAGATTTTTATATAAAACACCCTTGCATAGCAGCATATGACCTTTTGAATGTAGACTTGGCACCCATACAAAGAATAGTGTTTGAAGACATGTGGTTTAAAAGTTATTGTATTACTGTAGCAGGTCGTGGTGGCGGAAAGACCTTTTTATTGGGTTTGCTAGCTGTACTTAGCTGTTTGTTATATCCAGGCTACAGAGTAGGTTTGATAGCCCCAGTTTTTCGTCAGTCAAAACTCATTTTTGCAGAAGTAGAGAAGCTGTATTCAAGATCTGCGTTGTTGAGAGAAGCCTGCGAAAAAAAGCCAACCAGAGGATCTGACACATGTTATCTAAAATTCAAATCTGTAGGTGGCTTTAACGGATCGTATATAGAGGCATTACCCCTTGGTGACGGCTCTAAGATTCGTGGGTCTCGATTTTATTTAATTGTAGTGGACGAGTTGGCGCAAGTTCCTGATAAAATTTTGGATATGGTTGTTCGTCCAATGGCTGCTACTACATTAGAACCAATGGAAAACGTTAGAAAAATTGAAAGACAGAAAAGACTTATAGAATTGGGTTTGGCCACAGAGGATGATTTTGAGGATGAGACAGTTAACAAAATGATAATGGCGTCTTCTGGTTATTATAAGTTTAATCACATGTGGCGCCGAATGCGTGACTATTGGCAACAGATGGAAAAAGATGGTGATGCCCAATCTCAATACGCTGTTCATCAGGTTCCATACTGGGATTTACCAGAAGGTTTTTTGGATAAGAATAACATCAATGAAGCCAAACGTGTAATGTCAAACTCTGAGTACAGAATGGAATACGAAGCCGCGATGATTTCGGATTCGGAGGGGTTTTTTAAAGCATCTCTTTTAGAAGCTTGTACTGCAGACAGTGGTTTTTCTGTAGAGGTTAAAGGGCGTCCCGGTGAACAATATATTATTGGAGTTGACCCAAACCAAGGAGGCGCTGCCAGTTGTGGCGTATGTGTTGTAAAATTAGGACATATTAATAAAATAGTTAATATATTAGAATTAAAAAAGAAAACAACACAAGATCTTACCAAAGCAGTTCAGAACTTGTGTGATCAGTACAATGTTGTACGAATATTTATGGATAAGGGTGGTGGAGGAAAAGCCGTATGTGATTTATTAGAAGACGGATACGATGGTTATGATCCAATAATAGATATAACCAACAAAGATCATGAACTTATGAAAGGCAGACACATTTTGGAAATGGTAAATTTTAATCCGGGTTGGATTTCGGATGCTAATTTTACCACAAAAGCTTTATTAGAAAATAAAACATTACGTTTTCCAGAACCACCCACCTCGAGCTTAGATTTAGAAGCGGTATCATATGAGAGAGTTAATACACTAAAATCTCAGATGTTAAACATCATTGTAACTCAAACAGCAAGTGGTCTATTACACTTTGACACACCTAAAAAAGGACAGAATAAAGACCTGTATTCTGCTTTGATTTTGGCTGCTCACGGCGTAAGAATTTTCGAGAAAGAGATGCAGCCAGAACCTCAGATAGAGCTATGTAACGCTGGACTCATGAGACAACACCAGCCGGGTTCAGTGTTCACACCTCTTAACGGCCCAAAGACGGGTAGTATAAGCCCGCACGAGGCCGCGCTTCTTAAGCCTAGGAAAAATAAGAGAAAATAAACTAACCTATATAAATATAGAGAAGTATTCATAGGTTAGAGGAGGACATATGGACGAGAAGATTAGTGTCTTTAATCGTACTTTTTGGGATTTGTGGGCTCAAAAAATGCTCAGAAATATAGCATCCATAAAATTCCAATGGCTATTATTATTGTATGTTCCTGTTATATACGGCATGTTTCATATGAAGCCAGGAACTGACGATCCATGGATATCAGCTACATTAGGATTGGGATTTTTAGGCGGTGGTTTTATTACACTGGCAACAAGCCGTATAATTGCCAGAACAAGTTTATGTAACCACGAAGAAGAGTTTAACACAGATAGATAGGAGGTATCGATATGGGATTTTTAAGCGCACTTCCAATAATAGGAAACATAATAGACGGCGCCACAAAGATAATCAATAAGGCCATAGTTGATAAAGACAAACAACTTGAAATGGCAAATGAATTACAGAAGTTGGCCGTAGCAGCTGAGCAAGAAGTTTTAAGGTTAGAACACGAAGAAAAGATGGGGCAGGTTGAAATCAACAAAATGGAAGCGGCCTCAAATGACAGTTATGTAAGACGGGCTAGACCAACAACTCTGTGGATTTGTAATATAGGTCTTGCATATACATTTCTTATTTATCCACTCGGATGTTGGGCGCTGAAAATATGGGCACCAACAATAGAACCACCCCCAATGATTGATGCAGAGTATCTTATGATACTTTTAGGTGGCCTTCTAGGATTTGGTGGCTATCGAACATATGAAAAGATTAAAAAGGTAAGTGGATCCTAATAATATAAAAAACGATTTAAGGAGCTAAAAGATATGAGGAAAGATACCATAAATAAGGTAACAACAGATTTAAAGGAAAAGTACCCTGACATAGGTTTAAAGGCTATTGAAGTAGATGACAAATCTGGAAAGGCTATGTTTTATTTGGAGCCTACTCAGAAGGCGCTGGCTTTTCTCCCCCGCGAAAAAGCCGCTGTTATAACTAGAGATCCGATTGACAGAACGGTTTTGGATTTAATTAAGGCAGATCCATATACAGAGGAGCCAAAACAATCGTTTCAGAGGGCTATTAGATATTATTATGTAGATCCACTTGTTGGTAGCGTAACAAATCTATTAGCCAATCTATCACGCAAAGGCTTTGAAAATGATATAGACGATGAAAACATAAAGGCTTTTTATGATATATGGGCTTTTGATGTTAGATTTAAAGAAGTTTTGGAATGGATTTTCTTAGACTTTTTTAAGGTTGGACACGTTACAACTTACAAGGCCATCGCCAAATATGAACCAAGGGTTTCTCATCTCTCACCTGTTCCAGGGAAAAAGATGAAAAAACCAAAGAAAACCACCGGTGAAATGGAGGCCGAAGAAGGGGCTAAGAAAAATATATGGTCGAAGGGGCATTTGCCAGTAGCCTATACAGTTTTAAATCCTTTATTAGTTACAGTAGAAGGAAGCCTATTATTTGACAAATATAAGATAACCTTGACGCCACCACCAGAATTGAGTGCTTTATTAACTAAACCAGCATCTGAGCTTACCACGGATGAAAAAGAACTTATCAAAATACTGCCAACAGATTTGAAGAACGCCGCGACAGGTGGTGGAACGGTAACTTTAGATCCTAGGCTGGTTGGAACTGTTACATATAGAAAACAACCATATGAAAGATATGCTAAACCCCGCTCAACCCGCGTGTTCGAATCAATAGATTATAAGCATTCATTGCGTGAGGCAGATTTAAGCACATTGGATGGTATTTCAAATTATATTTTGAAGATAACTATCGGTTCTGATGAATATCCTGTAACTACGCAGGCAGAGTTAGAGGCCGTAGCAGCATTGTTTAATACGCCATCAAAAAGTTTTGACGTAGTTTGGAATCATACGCTTAAAGTTGAGAAGATAGTGTCTCCAGAAATTGGAGCCATTTTAGGACAAGAAAAATACAAACAAGTAAATGAAGACATGACTGCTGGTTTGGCAATTTCCAGGGCAATGATTGACGGCGCATCAAACGTCAACGCCGCAGAAGTTGCCATGCTTACCAAAGCCTTAATGGAAGAAATCAACTATGCCAGAAGACAAGTAACACGCTGGATTTATGATGAATATAGACAAATAGCTGAAGCTATGGGGTTTGACAGATTTCCTAAAATTAGATGGGATGACGGTGTTTTGAAGGATCCTATTCTGTATATGTCAACGTTGTCTCAGCTGGTTGATAGAAGAATGTTAAGCTACAGAACGGCATTAGAGGCATTAGGCTTCGACTTCCCGAATGAAAAATTAAACATGGAAGAAGAGTTTGATGATGTACAAGACGGTATTTTTGGTATTATAGGTTCACCATGGCAACAGTCTAAGGGCTTGTTTGGTGGCGGTGGTGGTGGAAATATACAGCCAACACAAAGGTCTCCAGAGGGTACACCGTCTGGCGGGCGCCCAAAAGGTCAGCCAGCTAAACAAAAGCAACCTCAGGAGCCACAAAAAACCGTGAAAACCAAAACAAAACCGCCTCAAAAGACAGCCAGTCTGAAACTTTCTGATGTAATCAGGGGTATGTCTAATGAGGAATATTTAGCCCTTTTGAATCAAATGCATGAGATAAGAAGGGATGAATAATAAACTAACCTTTTATATTATAACGACCCTTATATTATCTTAATGATTTAAGGAGGTTTTAAATGCACAAAGAAAACAATAAAAAAGTTTATCTCGAGGCGGATATTGAGATACATAAAGAAACAGCCGACTTACGAGAGAAAGCAGCATCGGTAATAAACTTACCCGATGAAAAGGTTAAACAACCTGATTTGTTATATTTTTCAGCTATTTTTGTTTCATCCGGAGAAAATTTAAACCACGCTTATTTCCTACCATCAGAACTCGTCAAAGCAGAAGGTACAATCGTTAATAAAGCACTAGACGTAGAACACAAAGAAGATCAAATAATTGGCCATATTTATGAACGGGCGTTTATGGATCATGATGGAAACCCTGTGACTGTGGAAGAAGTAGCACAGCTAGAAGCCGCGGATGTCGATCAGAGAGATTTCCACATTGCCATCGCCGGTATCCTTTACAAATCCAGATTTCCCAACATTGCTGAAGAAGTTTCTAGCGGTCAATGGAAGGTTAGTATGGAAGCATACTATCAAGATTTCGATATTAAAGTCGGAGACCTTATTGTAAGCAAGAAAGAAGCTGAGGCGTTGGGTCTTACTACTGCAGATAAAGGTGGTGTTTTTGGGAGGTTGGCCAAGGTGATTAAGTCTGGTAAAGAAATATCGGCTGGAACAGTTGCTAGAGTTTTGCGTGGTATCATATTTTCTGGGTGCGGAATTGTAAAACACCCCGCTAACCCACCATCTGTGATCTTAGAAACAGCGAAGTCTAAAAAAATAAGCACGGAAGATGGTGTAATCATTTTCAATCTGGATGACGATAATAATGTAACCTCTATTAATATAGAAGACCCCGTTTCCGGGGAGGAGGATAAGAATTTGGAAAATAAGGACAAATCAGAACTACAATATGACGACACAGTTGGAATATGTGTAAATTACAAGAAATACGTGTATGGTGACACTTTTAAGGGACCCAACACGGATGTAATACACGAAAACTGGTGTACGTTGTACGAAGAGGGCTGTACCTCTTTTTCTAGAGACGTAACAGATCCTCAATGTTTAAAAAACAAACGAGACAACGTCGCATATGTGTCCCAAGTAGCTAAGGCACATGCCAAAAAACTTCTAAAAACAAAACAAGAAAATGATAAGAGAGAAGGCTTGGTCGACATGCTACTTGCGGCTTTGGAAAAAGCTGCAAAATATCATTAAGAGGAGGTAAAAGGTTATGCCACAGGCACTTTCTGGTAAAAGAAGAAGTATGCCGAAGGTTTGCACAATCCTTGGCGATGACAATTTAAAAATTGCCTACAGAAAAGCTGGTAATAACCACGTGCCCCCTGTTTTCTGGGGAGATTCATTTACTATGGTGTCTGGTGCCACAGAGGTTGTGATAGCAAGTGGTATCTCATTTCATGGTAGTGACCTTGTCTCCGCTGTCGCTGGATACAGTGCTAACATCACTGCGTCTCCTTGTGGTGATCCCAAGGGAAGATGGTATATTGAAAAGAACGCTAATTTTAACGTTATTAAAATCAAAACCACTGCGGCAATGACAGAAGATGTGGTTTGGGATGTTAAATTCATGTTAGGAATAGACCCAGACATAGAAGGTATTTACTGTAGAGGAAACAGAGGCACTATGCCAAGTTATCCGTAATAGCGGATAAAGCTTTTGGTAGTGGAAAAGGAAATTTGTACATTTAGGTTGGCGTTTGATTTACGTAAAGTAGAAAATCTTGAAGGAGGTATTACTTTATGGATGAAAAGCTGAGAAAGGACATCGAGGCTTGTGTGGCTGCTATCTTTTCTGAAAAAGAAGAAGCTGAAATGAGACGAAGAACCGAAGAAGCCCTTCAGAAAGCCGCTTCAACAATTGAAGACCTTACGAACGCTCTAGAAGAGCGAAACGGCGAAGTAGAAGAGCTCGAGATTAAAGTCTCAGAGAGTGAAACCAAAATGACAGATCTCGAAACCGAGCTTGAGGCAGCTAGGGCAGAGGTCGCAACTGCTGAGGAAAAACTCGCAGAAAGTGTAAACACTCTTGAAGAAATTAAGAAAGATAGAGCTACTGATGTCAGAATGTCTGAACTTGAAGAAGCCGGAGTTGCCCATAGCAATAAAGATGCTAAGGCAAATCAAATTGCTAAAGTAAGGGAAATGTCCGACGAAGATTACGCAGCTTATAAAGACGAACTGATATCTATTAGGCAGGCAGTCCTTGATGAACTCGCAGCCGCAGCCGAAACTGAATCCGAAGAAAAAGAAGAAGCTGAAGAAGAAACCTCAGAAGAAGAAAAAGAAGAAGCAGAAGAGAAAGAGGAAGCTGAAGAAGAAACTGAGGAAAAAGAAGAAGCTGAAGAAAAGGAAGAATCTGAGGAAAAAGAAGAGGCTGAGGAAGAAAGCGAGGAAGAAGGCGAAGAAACTCCTCCTGCTAACGTAGATCCTAACAAGACGGCTTTTGCTGCTCTTAATTTGGATGTTCGCCCTTCAGCCGGTATGCTCGAGAAATATGCCGAATTCGGCAGAGCACTGGCCGAAGCAATGAAATAATATAAAGAATTATAAAGAGGAGGTAAAAGGATATGTTTATACCTAGACATCCTGTTGTAGAAAATCAATTTTGTAGCTATCACGAGAATGAATCATTTGGTACTGCTGGCGTTGGCGGAGTAATCTGCTATGCTGGTTCTGTTCTTTATCTTGTAGAAGCAGCTACCAACGAAGAGCCAATGGTTAGAGCTTATTCTACCTGGGCAGCTTTTGGAGCTTTAGAAGAACAAGAGAAGATTCCTTTTGGTTTCGCTATGCAGAAGGTTAAAGTAGGCTACCATCAGGTTCATCCTGCTGGATTTATGATGCCAGGCGACCTTGGTTCAAGTGATGTTATTGCGCAACCGCATTATAGCACCGCTGGAGCTATTGACGGTCATAAATCTGCGCCTCTCGCTGTAGCTCATCTCGGTGTTTGG